>Ga0209699_100376_pt1 | contig 27726 bp, 29 predicted proteins | sample SynthPrep_1_END__FD_187204 | JGI IMG/M metagenome (GOLD analysis project Ga0209699, IMG submission 187204) | Synthetic microbial communities from Ohio, USA - SynthPrep_1_END_DS7_MetaG (SPAdes) (version 2) | ecosystem: Engineered > Bioreactor > Aerobic > Activated sludge | place: USA: Ohio...
CCGGCTGGGCATGCACAACATGCGCGTGGAGTTCGAAGACTTGGGCTTCAAGGCCATGCACCCGATGCGCTCCGAGCGCATCCGCGCCGCAGTGCGCCGCGCTCGGGGCAACCGCAAGGAAATCGTCGCCAAGATCGAGGAGTCGATCCAGGTCTGCCTGCAGCGTGAAGGCATGGAAGGCGAGGTGATCGGCCGCGAGAAACACCTCTACAGCATCTATCAGAAGATGCGCGGCAAGCGTAAGGCGTTCAACGAGATCATGGACGTCTACGCCTTCCGCATCATCGTCGACAAGGTCGACACCTGCTACCGCGTGCTCGGCGCAGTGCACAATCTGTACAAGCCTCTGCCGGGCCGTTTCAAGGACTACATCGCGATTCCCAAGGCCAACGGCTACCAGTCGCTGCACACCACGCTGTTCGGCATGCACGGCGTGCCCATCGAGATCCAGATCCGCACCCGCGAGATGGAAGAGATGGCCAACAACGGCATCGCCGCCCACTGGCTGTACAAGTCCAACGAGGACGAGGTGCCCAAGGGCAACCACGCCCGCGCGCGCCAGTGGGTCAAGGGCGTGCTGGAACTGCAGCAACGCGCCGGCAACTCGCTGGAGTTCATCGAGAGCGTGAAGATCGACCTGTTCCCGGACGAGGTCTACGTGTTCACGCCCAAGGGCCGCATCATGGAGCTGCCGAAGGGCTCCACCGCGGTCGATTTCGCCTACGCGGTGCATACCGACGTCGGCAACACCTGCATCGCCTGCCGCATCAATCGCCGCCTGGCGCCGCTGTCGCAGGCGCTGGAAAGCGGCTCGACGGTAGAAATCGTCACCGCACCGGGCGCCCGACCCAACCCGGCCTGGCTCAACTTCGTGGTCACCGGCAAGGCACGCACGCATATCCGCCACGCCCTCAAGCAGCAGCGCCGCTCGGAATCCATCAGCCTCGGCGAGCGCCTGCTGAACAAGGTGCTGGCCAGCTTCGACACCCACCTGGAGAAGATTTCCCCCGAGCGCGTGCAGACCGTGCTGGGCGAGTATCGCCAGGAGGTCATCGAAGATCTGCTGGAAGACATCGGCCTGGGCAATCGCATGGCCTACGTCGTGGCCCGCCGCCTGCTGGCCGAGAGCGGCGACGACACCCTGCCTAGCAGCGAGGGCCCGCTGGCGATCCGTGGCACCGAAGGCCTGGTGATGAGCTACGCCAAGTGCTGCACGCCGATTCCGGGCGATCCCATCGTCGGCTACCTGTCCGCTGGCAAGGGCATGGTGGTGCACATGGAGAGCTGCCGGAACATCGTCGACATCCGCCACAATCCGGAAAAATGCATCCAGCTCAACTGGGCCAAGGATGTCACCGGCGAATTCAACGTCGAATTGCGCGTCGAACTGGAACACCAACGCGGCCTCATCGCCTTGCTGGCCAGCAGCGTCAATGCCGCCGATGGCAACATCGAGAAGATCGGCATGGACGAACGCGACGGCCGCATCAGCGTCGTGCAGTTGGTGATCAGCGTGCATGACCGCGTGCACCTGGCTCGCGTGATCAAGAAACTGCGCGCGCTCAAGGGCGTGATGCGTATCACCCGGGTACGCGCCTGACACAATTCCCCCGACTTCTACGCTGTAGGCTGGGTGCTCGACCCAGCCGGTTCTCACAAGGAGCGATTCATGAGCAAGACCGTCATCACCAGCGACAAGGCCCCAGCCGCCATCGGCACCTACTCCCAGGCGATCAAGGCAGGCAACACCGTCTACATGTCTGGCCAGATTCCGCTGGATCCGGTAAGCATGGAACTGGTCGAAGGCTTCGAGGCGCAGACCGTACAGGTGTTCGAGAACCTCAAGGCCGTTGCCGAAGCGGCTGGTGGCTCGTTCAAGGACATCGTCAAGCTGAACATCTTCCTCACCGACCTGTCCCATTTCGCCAAGGTCAACGAGGTCATGGGCCGCTACTTCGAACAGCCGTATCCGGCCCGTGCCGCCATCGGCGTCGCCGCCCTGCCGCGTGGCGCGCAGGTGGAAATGGACGCCATCCTGGTCATCGAGTAAGCCCTGCGGGCGGGGCTTCAACGCCTCGCTCTCCTTCGCCCGGCATGGAGATCACCATGCGTCTGACACCCCTGCTGCTATGCGTATGTGGCGCCCTGCTGAGCGGTTGCGCCAGCACGCCGAACAATGACCCGAGCGGTATCTGGATCAACCAGGCCGCCATCGAGGCCGCCGTCGAAAGTGGTCGCCTGCGGGAAGCACTCGCCGCCTATGGGCCTAACCTGGAGTGGCAGGTCGATCCGCAGCGCCAGCAGGCCGACTACAGCAACGGCTTCGAACTCGCCGAAGGGCGCCTGAAAGCGCTCGACGAGGGTCGCTGGCAAGTCACCTTCTACGGCGACTACAAGGAGCAATTGCAGCTACGGGGCGGAAAGCTGACCCAGGTTGCCAGCGATTACTGGCCCGAACAGCAGTTCGTGCGAGTTCCCCACACAGACGAGAACCTGCCGCTGGGCAGCAGTTTCGAACAGGCGCTGTACCGCGACTATCTGGGGGGCGACTGGCTGATCGAAGAAGGCCTCGGCCAGGGCGGCCTGGTGCGTTTCGCCCCCACTGGCGAGGTGCAGGGGCTGCCGGGCGCCGAACGCTATGCACTGTGCCTGGCCGGCGACTGCGCCGCCATGAGCGGCGAGCATGACAGCCTCTGGCTGCAACAGGGTGAGCAGGGTCAGCCCTGGCTGTTCGTCCATGAGGGCAACCAGCTGCGCATCTTCGAAGCGCAGAACCGCGCCCAGTTCGACGAGATGCCTCAATACCAGCCTGGTTCACAGCGCTGGCTGCTGAAGCGCCGCTGAGCCGCGCCTGGTGACCTCGACTCACCAGGCTCCGATCAGCAACCAGAGCCCCAGCACGAGCAGCAAGGCGCCGCAGCCGCGATCCAGCCAGCGTACGCGGCTTTGCAGCCAGCTTCGCCAGCGCGCCTGATCGAGCAGTCGCACCAGGGCCAGATCCCAGAGCAGCACCACCAGGGTCATCCACAGCATCGCCAGGGCCAGCCCCCAGCCCGGTGTCGCTGCCTCGCGCAACACGCCGAACAGCCCCGCATAGAACAGCGGCAACTTGGGGTTGAGGCTACTGGCCAGTAATCCCTGGCTCAGCCCTCGCCAAGCGCTTCCCGGCACAACCCGATCTCCCTGCGGCAAGGCCAGATCACGCCGCGAGCCCAGCGCCTGGGTACCGATCCAGGCGAAGTACAGCCCTCCAGCGACCTGTAAAGCGCGCCACAACCCGCCACCATCGGCCGGCAGCAGCCCCAGCACGAACAGCACCAGCAGCATGCTCGCCAGATTGGCCAGAGCGATACCACAGGCACAGCCGTCAGCCTCGCGCCTGCCTTTTGTCAGCACCGTGCGAATCAGCAGAAAGAAGTCCGGCCCCGGCGAAAGCAGGGCTGCGAAATGGGTACCGGCAACCAGCAGAAACAGCGCGAACATGAAACCTCCCTTGCTGGAGGCAGTGTCGGCAAGAGCCAGGGCCGGTGTATTGGAAAAAACTCAGATCAGAGGTGGCGGCAATGCAACTCCCTCCCTTCCACGTCCTCACAGGTGGCCCCGGCAGTGGCAAGAGCAGTTTGCTGGCAACCCTTGGACAGGCCGGCCACAGCATCGCCGAGGAAGCCGGCCGGGCGATCATCCGCGACCAGCAGAGCATCGACGGCGCGGGTCTGCCCTGGCGAGAAGCGAACCTGTTCGCCGAACTGATGCTGGCCTGGGAACTCCGCGCCCATCGTCAGGCCCTGAGGCTGCAACGCCCGGTCTTCTTCGATCGCAGCCTGGTGGACGTGATCGGCTACCTGCGCCTGAACGACCTGCCGGTTGGCACACACCTGCTGCGCGCGGCACGCCAGGTGCGATACCAGCCACAGGTGTTCCTTCTTCCGCACTGGCCGCAGATTTACTGCAACGATGCCGAGCGCCGCCAGGATACTGCCGAGGCCGAGCGAACTGCCGAGGTGATGCGAGAGGTTTATACGGAGTTTGGCTACCAGATCATCGACATGCCGCTGGCCAATCTGGAACAGCGCCGCGATTTCGTCCTGCGCTGCTGCGGCCTCAAGCCCGCGCCAGGGTGCGGAAACGCCCCGGTGTGACACCGGTGAAGCGGCGAAATACGCCGTTGAAGTGAGCCTGGTCATAGAACCCCAGGTTCAGTGCCACGTCGGCCAGGGCCTGGCCCTCCAGCAACCTGCGCTTGGCTTCGCGCACCCGGCGTTGCAGCAGGTAGGTATGCGGCGGCACGCCGTAGGCGCGGCGGAACGCGTCGATCAGGTGACGTGGGTGGCGCTGTACCTGTGCCGCCAGTTGCTCGAGACTGACGGCTTCAGCGTAGTGCGCCTCCAGGTAATCACGCAGGTGAGCCGTGACCCCGCCATCACGCGCTGTCGAGCGTGCCTCGCGCAAGCCTCCGTGACGCACGAATACCAGCTCCAGCAGCGTCAGCAACTCGCTCTCCAGCGCCAGCGCATCACCCCGCTCGAACTCGCCAGCCAGGCGCGCCAGCCCCGCCGCCACGCGGCCATCGTCATGCGGGTTGAGGGTACGAAAGCCACCCGGGAGGCTCTTGCGCCCCAGCAGAGCGGGCAAACGCGACTCCTCGACATACAGCATGCGATAAACCAGCCGCGGCGACTCGGCGTGCCCGGTGTGCGGCTCCTCGGGATTCATCAGCGACAGTGTGCCGGCCGGCAGCGCATGGCGCTCGCCACGACACTGATAGCCCCCAACGCCCTGCAGGATCGCACCGACAGCGAACGCTTCATGGCTGTGGCGGCCGAAGGGCTGCCCGGAAAAATCCGCATGAAACAGCTCGACCCCGGGCAGCCAGGGCTTGGCCAGCAGGCGATTGGCATCCATTGGTAGCGCGGCTCAGCGATCCGCCAGGATCGACGCGTAGCCTTCGCGGTAACTGGGATACTGCGGCACCCAGCCCAGCGCACGGGCGCGGTCGTTGCGACAGCGCTTGCTGCCGGCGCGGCGGACTCGTTGCTCGTCACTCCAGTGACTGACGCCCAACTGCTCGCGCAACCAGCCCACCACCTCGTGCAACGGCGCCGGTTCGTCATCGACGCCCAGGTAGCACTCCGCCAGGGCCTCGCCCCGGGCGTCGGCTTGCAACAGGCTCGCCAGCAGGCTGGCGGCATCGTCGACATGGATGCGATTGCCGTAGAGCGGTGGCTCTTCACTGACCCGGTAGCCCTGGCTGACCTGCCCCAGCAACCACTCGCGCCCCGGCCCGTAGAGCCCCGTGAGACGTACCGTGGTGGCCGGCAGGCCACTGGCCAGGGCCACACGTTCAGCCTCGCGCATGATGACGGCCGAATAGCTCTGCGCCTCGGCCGGGGAGTCTTCGTCGATCCATTCGCCATCCTGCTGGCCGTAGACGCCACTGCTGGAGGTGAACAGCAGACGTTTCGGACGCTGCCCATGCTGTTCCAGCCAGCCCAGCACACGCTGCAACCCTTCGACATATGCGACGCGGTAGCCAGCCTCGTCGTGCTGCGTCGCGGCGGCGGCGTAAACCACGTAGTCCACTTCACCCTGTGGCCAGGCGGCCGGACAGACGTCGGCGTGCAGATCGCCGGCCAGCGGCACGATGCCTGGGGGCAAGGCACTGGTGTTGCGACGCAGACCATGAACCGTCCAGCCCAATCGATGCATCTGCAGGGCAAGGCGGCTACCGACATCGCCGCAACCGGCGATCAGAAGAGAAGCGGGAACAGTCATCAAAAGCTCCAGGCACGCTCGGTAGGGGGGCAGACCGCGATTATCCGCCAACCACTCTCGGCAGAGGGATCGGATTAGCGGCGTGACGCGAAAAATAGTTATATGTTACATTCTCAAACAATAATGAATCTCAAAAGACCCTCGAGTGGTGCATTCGCCTCACTCCCCTGACATTTTCCCCCTATTTCAGGACCGTCACATGAAGTCCGTAACCCGCGATGTCTCTCCCCTGCGCCTGCTGGCCACCCTGCTGCTCGGCCTGACCCTGGCCACCTCCGCAGTCGCCGACGAGGCCACCCCAACTGCCACGCCCCCGGCAGTCGCCACCGAGGCCAGCAACGAGGCCACAGCCAACCCGAACATTCAGGCTGACTCGGCAGAATCGACCGAAACGGCGTCGGATCTCCCCCTCGCGGCAGCCGAAGAGGCCGAGATGAGCGACGCCCTGGGCGGCCATGACCTGTCGCCATGGGGCATGTATCAGGGCGCCGATGTGGTGGTGAAATCGGTCATGATCGGCCTGCTGCTGGCCTCGGTCATCACCTGGACCATCTGGCTGGCCAAGAGCATCGAACTGTTCGCGGCCAAGCGCCGTCTGCGTCGCGAGATGCCGGTTCTGAAGGCTGCCCGTACGCTCAAGGACGCCGGCAACAGCATGGATGGCGAGGCCTGCATCTCCCACCGTCTGGTGCAGGACGCCTTGGAAGAGGTGAAACTGACCGGCAGCGTGCGTGAAGCCGATGGGCTCAAGGAGCGCGTCAGCTTCCGCCTCGAGCGCCTCGTCGCCGCCAGCGGCCGGCAGATGAGCCAGGGCACCGGCGTGCTCGCCACCATCGGTTCCACCGCGCCCTTCGTCGGCCTGTTCGGTACCGTCTGGGGCATCATGAACAGCTTCATCGGTATCGCCAAATCTCAGACCACCAACCTCGCCGTGGTCGCCCCCGGCATTGCCGAAGCCCTGCTGGCCACCGCCCTGGGCCTGGTCGCGGCAATCCCTGCCGTGGTCATCTACAACGTCTTCGCCCGCTCCATCTCCGCTTACAAGGCGCAGGTCGCCGACGCCTCGGCTCAGGTGCTGCTGCTGGTCAGCCGTGATCTGGATCACCTGCCGGCCGAGCAGCGCCAGGCGCCGCACATGGTCAAAGTGGGGTAAGCCATGGGCATTCATCTGCACGATAGCGATGAGCTGCAGGAAAGCCACGAGATCAACGTCACGCCCTTCATCGACGTGATGCTGGTGCTGCTGATCATCTTCATGGTCGCAGCACCACTGGCCACCGTGGATATCAAGGTGGATCTGCCCGCATCCACCGCCAAGCCCGCGCCGAGACCGGAAAAGCCGATCTACGTCAGCATCAAGGAAGACCTCAGCCTCTATCTGGACAACGAGGCGATCAGCGAAGAACAGCTCGGTGCGACTCTCGACAAGCTGACCCAGTCCGACAAGGACAAGACCATCTTCGTCCGTGGCGACAAGAAGGTGGAATACGGTCGCCTGATGGAAGTGATGGACGCCCTGCGTCGCGCGGGCTATCTGAAAGTCGGCCTGGTAGGTCTGGAGACGGTCGGTAGCTGATGGCCAACGTACGCAAGTTGTCCGGCTGGGGCATCAGCCTGCTGGTGATCTTCGGCCTGCATGTGGCGATCGGGCTATGGGCGATGTACTGGACGGTCAAGGCAGAGCCGCTGGAGCTGCCGCCCGCCGCCATGATGATCGAGCTGGAGCCGCTGCCGGCACCCGCCCCTGCGCCGGCTCCACCGCCGCCACCCCAGGTACAACCGGAGCCGGAGCCATTGCCCAAGCTGGCTGAAGCGCCCAAGGCGAAAATCGCCCTGCCGCCCAAGCCAAAACCACAGCCCAAACCGCAGCCGCCCAAACCCAAACCGCCCGAGCCCGTTCCGCCCAAGCCGCAGGAAACCGAGAGCGTCAAGGAAAGCGTCGCCCCGGCCAACGAAACGCCCAGCGAGAACAAGCCGGCCGCCCAGCAACTGGCTGCTCCCAGCGTTCCCAGTGCAGCCGAGCGCACCTGGCAAAGTGAGCTGTTCAATCACCTGGCACGCTACAAGCGCTACCCGGAAGATGCACGGCGTCGTGGTCTGAAGGGAACCAACCGGCTGCGCTTCGTGATCGATGGCAACGGCATGGTGCTGTCCTACGAGCTGGTGGGCAAGACCGGCAGCGCATCGCTGGATCGCGCCACGCTGCAGACCATCCGCCGCGCCCAGCCGCTGCCCAAGCCCCCAGCCGAGCTGCTGAAGAACGGCACACTGGAGATCGTTGCGCCTTTCGTGTACTCGCTGGAACAGCGCTGAAAACAAGCGCCCCCGGCGTAGAGCCGTGGGCGCTTGGTTCCATTGACTACACCCGCTATGCTTGTGGCAGTTCAATGGAAAAAGACTATGACCCTTACCGAACTGCGTTACATCGTCACCCTTGCCCAGGAGCAGCATTTCGGCCGCGCCGCCGAACGCTGTCACGTCAGCCAACCGACCCTCTCCGTCGGCGTGAAGAAGCTGGAAGACGAGCTGGGCGTCCTGATCTTCGAACGCAGCAAGAGCGCGGTACGCCTGACTCCGGTCGGCGAGGGCATCGTCACCCAGGCACAGAAGGTGCTGGAGCAGGCTCAGGGTATCCGTGAACTGGCCCAGGCCGGCAAGAACCAGTTGGCCGCACCGCTCAAGATCGGCGCCATCTACACCGTTGGCCCCTACCTGTTCCCTCACCTGATTCCGCAGTTGCACCGGGTTGCCCCGGACATGCCGCTGTACATCGAGGAAAACTTCACCCATATCCTGCGCGACAAGCTGCGCACAGGCGAGCTGGACGCCATCATCATCGCCCTGCCGTTCCAGGAGGCCGATGTCCTGACCAAGCCGCTGTACGACGAACCCTTCTACGCCCTGCTGCCCGCCGGCCACCCCTGGGCCGCGATGGAAACCATCGACACCAAGCTGCTCAACGACAAGAGCCTGCTGTTGCTCGGCGAGGGCCATTGTTTCCGCGATCAGGTACTGGAAGCCTGCCCGACCCTGCGCAAGGGCGGTGATGACCACGGCAAGCACACCACGGTGGAGTCCAGCTCGCTGGAAACCATCCGCCACATGGTGGCCTCCGGCCTCGGCGTGTCGATCCTGCCGTTCTCGGCAGTGGACAGCCACCACTATGCGCCGGGCGTGATCGAAGTGCGTCCGCTCAGTGCGCCGGTTCCCTTCCGTACCGTGGCCATCGCCTGGCGGGCCAGCTTCCCGCGTCCCAACGCCATCGAGGTGCTGGCCGACTCCATTCGCCTGTGCTCGGTGGCCCGGCCCCAGGCCAAGAGCGCCTGAGAGCAGGTGTGAGCGAGCTCGCCACGGTTCCCGTTACCACGCTCAAGGGCGTGGGCGCGGCCCTGGCCGAAAAACTGGCCAAGGTTGGCCTGGAGAACCTGCAGGACGTTCTCTTCCACCTGCCACTGCGCTACCAGGATCGCACCCGCATCACCCCGATCGGCGCCCTGCGGCCAGGCCAGGATGCAGTGGTCGAAGGCATCGTTGCCGGCGCAGACGTGGTCATGGGACGTCGCCGCAGCCTGCTGGTGCGCCTGCAGGACGGCAGCGGCACGCTGAGTCTGCGCTTCTTCCACTTCAGCCAGGCACAGAAGGAAGGGCTCAAGCGTGGCACCGCCCTGCGCTGCTATGGCGAAGTACGCCCTGGCGCCACCGGCCTTGAGATCTACCACCCGGAATACCGCGCGCAGAGCGGTGACGAACCGGCCCCGGTGGAACAGAGCCTGACGCCCATCTACCCGACCACCGAAGGGCTGACCCAGCAGCGCCTGCGCCAGCTCAGCCAGCAGGCGCTGGCACGTCTCGGGCCGCGCAGTCTGCCGGACTGGTTGCCCAGCGAACTGGCCCGCGACTATCGGCTGGCACCACTGGACGAGGCCATCCGCTATCTGCACCGTCCGCCACCGGACGCCGATGTCGAAGAACTTGCCGAGGGCCGCCACTGGGCGCAGCACCGCCTGGCCTTCGAGGAGCTGCTGACGCACCAGCTGTCCCTGCAACGCCTGCGCGAGCAGGTGCGGGCGCAGCAGGCACCGGCGCTGCCCCCGGCAAAGAAGTTGCCGCAACAGTATCTGCAGAACCTCGGCTTCGCCCCCACGGGCGCACAGCAGCGGGTCGGCGCCGAGATCGCCTACGATTTGGCGCAGAGCGAACCCATGCTGCGCCTGGTGCAGGGCGACGTTGGCGCCGGCAAGACGGTGGTCGCGGCCATGGCCGCGTTGCAGGCACTGGAGGCCGGGTATCAGGTGGCGCTGATGGCGCCTACCGAAATCCTCGCCGAGCAGCATTTTCTCAACTTCAGCAAATGGCTGGCACCGCTCGGCCTGGAGGTCGCCTGGCTGGCGGGCAAACTCAAGGGCAAGACGCGTGCGGCAGCGCTGGAACAGATCGCCGGCGGCTGCCCGATGGTGGTTGGCACCCATGCGCTGTTTCAGGATGAGGTGAAGTTCAGGCGCCTGGCCCTGGTGATCATCGATGAACAGCACCGCTTCGGCGTCCAGCAGCGTCTGGCCCTGCGACAGAAAGGTATCGACGGTCGTCTGTGCCCGCACCAGTTGATCATGACCGCCACGCCCATCCCGCGCACCCTGGCGATGAGCGCCTATGCCGATCTGGATACCTCGATCCTCGATGAACTGCCGCCTGGACGCACACCGGTCAATACCCTGGTGATCGCCGACAGCCGCCGCATCGAGGTGATCGAACGCGTGCGCAACGCCTGCCAGCAAGGACGCCAGGCGTACTGGGTCTGCACCCTGATCGAAGAATCCGAAGAGCTCACCTGTCAGGCCGCCGAGACCAGCTTCGAGGAGCTCTCGGCGGCACTCGGCGAGCTGCGCGTCGGGCTCATCCATGGGCGCATGAAGCCTGCGGAAAAAGCCGCAGTGATGGATGAGTTCAAGCAGGGTCACCTGCAACTGCTGGTGGCCACCACGGTGATCGAGGTCGGCGTCGACGTGCCCAACGCCAGCCTGATGATCATCGAGAACCCCGAACGCCTGGGCCTGGCCCAGTTGCACCAGCTACGCGGACGGGTCGGGCGCGGCAGCGCGGCCAGCCACTGCGTGCTGCTCTACCACGCGCCGCTCTCGCAGTTGGGGCGTGAACGACTGGCGATCATGCGCGAGACCACCGACGGTTTCATCATCGCCGAGAAGGATCTGGAGCTACGCGGACCGGGCGAAATGCTTGGCACCCGCCAGACCGGTCTGCTGCAGTTCAAGGTGGCCGATCTGATGCGCGATGCCGATCTGCTGCCTGCCGTTCGCGACGCCGCACAAGCTCTTTTGGAACATTGGCCACAACATGTGGCTCCATTACTGGAACGCTGGTTGCGTCACGGCCAGCAATACGGTCAAGTGTGAACCTGATCACAGGACAACTGCCGCCAAGAACCTTTGCGCAAGTGCCCGCTGGTTATACTCCGAGGCAGATGCGCCAACGCCGGATACCGATATGACTGAAGCCGCCCTCGCCCCCAACGCCAACCCGCAGCCGCCCGCCGTGATCGTGCAACTGCTGGAGAAACTCGCCGTACCCTACCAGGTGCGCGCGGAGCGACAGGGCCTGCCGAACCAGGCGCGCCTGCAAGCCGTACTGGTGGATGACGCCGTTGGTGCCCTGCTGGTGCTCTACCCGCGCAGCCATCTGCTCGATCTGTCGCGCCTGGCCGAACTCACCGGCCGCCAGCTCACTGCGGTCAAACCTGAGCGCCTGGAGCGCATGCTCGGCAAGCACAACCTGGCCGCATTGCCGGGTCTGCCCCCGCTGACCAGTTCGCCCTGCCTGTACGAAGAGCGCCTGCTGCAGGTGCCGAGTCTGCTGATCGAGTCAGGCCAGCCGGGCGTTCTGCTGGAGATTCCCACCGAGGCCTTCAAGAGCCTGCTGAGCAAGGCCAGTGCCGCACGCTTCGGCGAGCCGGTCAGCGCCATCCGCCCGAACCTCGACCGTCCCGATGACGACCGTGCGGAAATCACTCAGGCCGTACAGGCGTTCACCGCCCGCCGTATCCAGCAGCGCCTGGAAGAAACCATCGAGATTCCGCCACTGCCGGAAACCGCGCAGAAGATCATCAAGTTGCGCGTAGACCCCAATGCCACGGTGGATGACATCACCGGTGTGGTGGAAACCGACCCGGCCCTGGCCGCACAAGTGGTCAGCTGGGCCGCCTCCCCCTACTACGCCGCGCCCGGCAAGATCCGCTCGGTGGAGGACGCCATCGTCCGCGTCCTGGGCTTCGACCTGGTGATCAACCTGGCCCTCGGCCTGGCCCTGGGCAAGACCCTGAGCCTGCCGAAGGATCAGCCACAGCAGGCCACGCCCTACTGGCAGCAGGCGATCTACACTGCCGCCGTCATCGAAGGGCTGACCCGTGCCATGCCGCGCGCACAGCGCCCGGAAGCCGGCCTGACCTACCTCGCCGGCCTGCTGCACAACTTCGGTTATCTGGTACTGGCTCACGTCTTCCCGCCGCACTTCTCGCTGATCTGCCGTCACCTGGAGGTCAACCCGCACCTGTCGCACAGCCATATCGAGCAGCACCTGCTGGGCATCACGCGCGAACAGATCGGCGCCTGGCTGATGCGCCACTGGGACATGCCCGAGGAACTCTCGAGTGCCCTGCGCTTCCAGCAGGATCCGGGCTACGCGGGTGACAACGCGGCGTTCCCCAACCTGGTGTGCCTGGCAGTCAGCCTGCTGCGCAATCGAGGCATCGGCGCTGGGCCGCAGGGAGAGATCGGCGATGACCTGTTCGAGGCCCTTGGCCTGAGCCGGGAAAAGGCCGAAGACGCGGTGAGCAAGGTACTCAGCGCCGAGGTCGCCCTGCGCGAACTGGCCGCGCAGTTCCAACACCCGCACTGACAGGGGAAGCTCGCCTCAGGGCTTTCCGACTGGCGCCTTGCGCAGTTGCTCCCGGCGTTCGCCAAACAGCTGCGGCACGACCTCGATACTGGCGCTGAGCAACTGGCTGACGCCGGCGTGCTCGTACAGTGCGGCATACTCGGCCAGCTGATCACTGGGCATCTGTCTGTAGGCATACAGCATGAACGACTCGACAGCCTGTGCACTGGACTGGCGAATGGCCTGTGCCTGCTCCTGGGTACGCGCCTGCAACTCGGCTTCGTCGAGGTTCTCACCGCGCGCCCTGAGCGCCAGAAGCGCCTGGGTCTTGCCCACTTCGTAACGCAGCAGACTGGCCAGGGCGGTGGTTTGCGCAGCAGCATCGAGGCGCCTGACCAGTTCCAGGCGCGCGCCACGCGGTGGCTGTTCGCTCAAGCGCTGGCGGTACTCGGCCAGCCCTTCGGGTTGCTCGCCCACCGCACGCTCGACCGACGTGAAACGCCGCGCCAGCGGGCTATCGAGGCGCTCGCGTATTTCCGCCAACTGCCGCGCCTCGAAACGATCACTCACGCGCCTGGCCAGATCCAGGCAGAACACGTCACCTGCGAAGAGTTGCGCGAGGCGCTTCTGCTCGGTTTGCTCCTGTCCACGCAACAGCAACGGCGCGCTCTGCTCGCAGAGCAGATGGATACCGGCCAACTTGAACAGCGGCAACAAGGCTTGTGGCGACGCTGGCTCGGCGCGCACCGAGGTGACCACCAGCAGCGATATCAGGGGCAACAGGAAAAGACGCATGGCCAGACTTTCCGCGGGAACGTCTCGGCAGACTAACCAAAGCGAGGCGCGACGGCCAGTCGCACCACGCCCGAAGTCGGGTCAGGCAGCCTTTTTCGGCGCCTCGCTCTTCTTCTTCGGCATCAGGTACTTGGTCAGTCCCTGGAACCACATGACCAGGGCCGGATTGCCCTGAATCTGGATATCCTTGTTCTGGATGCCCTGCATGAAGGCCAGTTGCTTGTTCTTCGCCGTCATGGTCGCGAAGCCGTAAGCCGCGTCCTTGAAGCCGATGGCGAACGCCGGCTCGCTGGCCACGCCGCGCCTGCTGCTGACACGCTGGTTCGAAACGATGAAATGACGGGCAACCTTGCCGTCGAGAGTATGCAGCTGGAACACCATGTCGCGGCCTTCGAGCTGTTGGCGGAAAGCGGGATTTTCACGGCTGGCCTTGGCCATCAGACGGCCCAGCATCCACAGGAGAAAACGGAATTTCATGCACAGGCCCTCGTGATCGAAGATGATGGCCGCGCATTGTAGTGGTTTTCTTGCAAGACTACAGCCTGTCCAAAGCTCGGCTGCAAGGCGTTGCGACGTAGGGTACGCCGTGCGCACCTGACGGAACTACAGATTCGTGCCGGTGCACACAGCGCACCCTGCGACAGACGAGCAGCTCCGATATGGAGGTGAAGCCCGGAGCCGGAGGGCTCCGGGCGACGGGCTCAGTTGACCGCGTCTTTCAGGGATTTGCCCGGTTTGAAGGCGACGGTGTTGCTGGCCTTGATCTTCACCGGTTGACCGGTTTGCGGGTTCTTGCCAGTACGAGCGCCACGGTGGCGCTGGACGAAAGTACCGAAGCCAACCAGGGTCACACTGTCCTTGCGGTTCAGTGCGCCAGTGATTTCTTCCAGTACGGCGTTGAGTACACGATTGGCCTGATCCTTGGTCAGATCAGCCTTTTCGGCGATGGCGGCGGCGAGTTCCGGTTTACGCATAGATGCCTCTTTGACGGTTTTTTGTTGTTGTGTCCGTGCTGTTCTTCCAGAACAGCGCCCAAGGCGCCGCAACAGCTCTGCGCTGCGGCAGACCCAAGGGAGAATGGCATGCCGCATCGCACTACGCCAGTCTCGTCCGGCAGTTTAACCAGGCAATTTCGTGGCGTATCCGACAGAACGGCAGGCAATCATGCCAGCAGGGGCGGTAATTCCTTGTTCAGCGCCAGTTTCTCCTGCACGGCCGTCCCGGTCAGCGCATAGCCCAGAAGCGCACCGCAAGCGTCACGGCAAAGGGCCTTGATGTCGGCGCCAGAGCCTTCGACCGTCCACTCGCCCTGGCTGCCATGCGGTGGCGGCGAAACCACCAGCGGACAGGCCGGCGTTTTCACCGTGACCGGCATCGGTCCGTAGCTAACGGCGCCGGGCTCACCGGCCAGGGTCTTGGCCAGGGCACGGGCGCAAGCCATCAGCGGCATCACGTAGAGCAGGTTGAGGCCGTCGACTTCGGCACAGTCGCCCAGGGCATAGATGTTGGCGTGGGAGGTGCGCAGCTCGCGGTCGACCATCACGCCACGGTTGACGTCGAGCCCTGCGGCAGCGGCAAGGTCGATACGAGGGCGCAGGCCGACAGCCGAGACCACTGCGTCGCACTCGACCAGGCGGCCATCGGACAACTGCGCGTGCAGCGTATCCCCCTGATGATCGAGGCTGGCCAGCACCGGCCCCAGGTGGAAATGCACCCCGAGGCCTTCCAGGCCACCCTGCACGGCGGCAGCGGCGGCCGGGTGCAGCAACCCGGGCATTACCTGCTCGCAAGGCGCGAGCACTTGAACCTGGTAGCCACCGGCACTGAGGTCGTTGGCGAATTCGCAGCCAATCAGACCGGCACCCAGAATCAGCACGCGGCGCTTGCCGGCAACGGCAGCGCGAAAGCGGGCGTAATCTTCCAGGTCGTTGATCGGAAAGATCGCGTCCTGGGCATTGCCCTCCACCGGCACGCGGATGGGTTCGGCGCCCCAGGCCAGCACCAGATCGCGATAGACCACGGCTTCTTCACCGATCCAAAGGCGCTTGTGGCCGGGGTCGATACCTGTGATGCGGGTATGAGTGCGAATTTCGGCATTGAGTTGCTCGGCCATGGCGCCAGCCTCGGCCATGGCAAGGCCATCGGCGTCCTTGTTCTTGCCAAAGCCCGTGGACAGCATGGGCTTGGAGTAGGAGCGCCCATCGTCGGCCGTAATCAGAAGCAGCGGCGTCTGGGTGTCGAGCTTGCGCCACTCCCTGGCCAGGTTGTAACCGGCCAGGCCGGTACCGATGATCACCACAGGTGCACTCATGCGCTTTTTCCTCGCGACTAAAAACGACGAGACGGCCTCCGGCCGCCATCACTGATGCAGAAAGGCTCAGACCACTTCGATCAGCTCGAAGTCCGCCTTGCCCACGCCACAATCCGGGCATACCCAGTCACCGGGGATATCCTCCCATACCGTGCCGGGCGCGATACCTTCTTCGGGCAACCCCAACGCCTCGTCATGGATGAATCCGCAGACGACACACTGCCACTGGCGCATGACCAGGCCTCCCGGAAGATTGCGGGATGACACCCTACTGGATCGAGCAGCAGCTGGCCAGATGACCTTCTGGTCAGCCAGTCGGAGGTTGGGCAGGCAGCAGGTGTGAGCGAATCGCTCGGGCAGAGGTGATGGTGCAGGAATGGCAGGCCGCCCGGCAAACCAGACGGCCCACGCAGCGCTTAGAACGCCAGGCCGACCCGCAAGCCCACCTGCTCCTGCTTGAGCTTGCTGCGCTCGGCGATGGCGCTGTTGCTGTCGAGCTCATAGCGGGTCTGGGTGTAGTACAGGCTGGTGCTGATCGGCAGGTTGTTGATGCCCTTGTTCCACAGCATGGTCAGCTCACCATAGGGATTGACCTTGTCTTTCAGATCCACCGAATCACTGTCACCGTCGACCTTCAGACGCGCTTCGGAATTGATCGAATACCGCGCCCCCACCTCCAGGCGCAGCGTATAGTCCGGGGTCAGGTAGTTGTAACCGAGGCCGGCCTTGGCGAACGGTGACTTGCTGGTCAGCTTGATGTTGCTGTCCAGAGGGCCGACATCATCCTGCTCGATACGCCCCCAGTCATAACCACCGCCGACGATCACGTCGACGTAGTTGTTGGTGCTCAGCGCGGCGCGCAGGCCGAGATCGATGTCGGCCCTGGCGGACTTGTATTCCACATCGTCCTTGTCGCGGTACTGGCCCTCGATCCCGGCCTGGTAGATGAAGCCTTCCTGCCCCGTCAGCTTGTTGCCGAAGTGGTAGAACAGACCGCCCTGATTGAGACGCTCCTTGTCGCTTCCATCGTCCACGGTCAGCTTGTACTGGTTGTGCGAACCAATCACGCCGACAGTGGAGATCGGGTCGGTGATCGAGTCCGCGTAGGCTTGGGAAGCGCCCGCCAGGCACAGGGCGAGAGAGGCTTTTGGGATTATTCTGGTCAGTTGCATGGCTTTATCCTTGGCTATTGGGTGGATAACGCCGTTCACCAAAATGGTGCGACGCAGGTTCCTAGACTGCACCTGGTCACTGCGATTCGGTAAAAACGATGAGCGGTCGCGAAACTGAACGAGCGCTGAATAGCGCTGCGTCCCGCTTGAAAAACCTGACCGGATGGTCATTCCATCCGGCAGGTGCCTCCCACCAACCGGCTCGTTGCGAGCGCGACCGTCAGGCGATCTTGAGTACCTTGGCCAGTACCACCTTGGGGCCCTTCATCTTCTTGACGATGATGCGCAGGCCATCGGTTTCCAGAAGCTCGTCCTCCTCGGGCATGCGCTTGAGGCTGTCGTAGATCAGCCCTGCCAGCGTTTCGGCCTCGATGTGATCGAGATCGACGCCGAGCAGGCGCTCGATCTTGGCCAGCGGCGTATCACCACGCACCAGCAGCTTGCCGGGCTGGTAGGCGAGAATGCCGCGCTCGGCCTTGCGGTGCTCGTCCTGGATATCGCCAACCAGCGCTTCGAGCACGTCCTCCATGGTCAGGTAGCCGATCACCTTGCCGTCGGCTTCCTCGACAAGGGCGAAATGCGCACCGCCCTGACGGAACTGTTCGAGTAGCTGGGTCAGCGGCATGTGTCGGTTGACCCGTTCCAGCGGGTGCATCAGGTCACCGAGCTTGATCGCCGTGGGCAGCATCTCCAGCAGCGACAGGTGCAGCAGCAGATCCTTGATATGCAGCACACCGACGAATTCGCCGAGGCTCTCGTCAAAGATCGGATAACGGCTGTACTTGTGGCGACGAAAGACAGCGAACACCTCGTCGAGGCTGGCGTTGAGTTCGAGGAAGACCAGATCCTCGCGGGAGTTGGCCCAATCCACCACCTCCAGCTCGCTCAGCTCCACGGCCGACGCCAGCACGCGCATGTCCTGGTCATTGTCGGCGCTGGCACGGCTGGAATGCAGGATCAGCTTCAGCTCTTCGCGGCTGTAATGGTGCTCGTGGTGAGGCCCGGGCTCGCCCTGGCCGGCAATGCGCAGGATCGCGTTGGCACTGGCGTTGAGCACGAAGATCGCCGGGTACATCAGCCAGTAGAAGGCATACAGCGGCGCAGCCGTCCACAGAGAGAGCAGTTCGGGCTTGCGGATCGCCCAGGACTTGGGCGCCAGCTCACCGATCACGATATGCAGGTAGGAAATGATCGAGAAGGCAGTGAAGAAGGCGATGCCATGGATCAGCTTCGGCGATTCGACACCGATGGCTGCGAGCAGCGGCGTGAGCAGCTCGGCGAAGGCTGGCTCGCCAACCCAGCCCAGTCCCAGCGAAGCCAGGGTGATGCCCAGCTGACAGGCAGACAGGTAAGCGTCCATCTGGTTATGCACGGTGCGCAGGATACGGCCGCGCCAGCCATGCGCCTCGGCCAGACCGTCGACCTTGGTGGCACGCAGACGAACGATGGCGAACTCGGCGGCGACGAAGAAACCGTTGAGCAGAACCAGAAAAAGGGCGAACAGCATGAGACCGATATCGGCCCAGAAGGCGGAGGCGGAAAGACTCGTGGAAGGATCCATGAACGTGAGAGTTGGCCAATGACCGGCTAAGGTTGGGGGCTGTGCGCCACGATTGCAAGCAGGGAGCCTCCTGCCAGACCTACAGGATCAGCGCAGGGCCGATCCTGCGCTGATCTCAGCGACCGCGCTGCACCACCTGAGCCGGGGCGAAGTGGCAGGTAAAGGTACTGCCATGCCCCAGTTCGCTGACGATGCCCAGATGCCCCCGGTGACGCAGCAGCACGTGCTTGACGATGGCCAGCCCCAGCCCGGTGCCGCCGGTCGTACTGGCTCGGCTCGAGTCGACCCGGTAGAAGCGCTCGGTCAGGCGCGGCAGGTGCTTGGCTTCGATGCCGATGCCGGTGTCTTCTACCGACAGATGCGCCCCTTGCTCATCCCCCCACCAGCGAATACGGATTTCGCCACCCGCCGGGGTGTACTTCACCGCATTGAACACCAGATTGGAGAAGGCACTGCGCAGCTCAGCCTCGCTGCCCTTGAGCTTGAGATGCGGATCGGCCTCCAGGCTGATTCGGTGATCCTGACTGGCGGATAGCGCCTGGGCATCCGTCTTGATCGACAGCAGCAGCAAATCGACCGCGACCGGCAGGTTGTCCGACGGATAATCGGTCGCTTCCAGCTTGGCCAGCAGCAGCAGGTCGTTGAGCAGGGTCTGCATGCGCGCACCTTGCTGTTGCATCTGTTGCAGGGGCCGCAACCAGCGCGGATTGACCGCCTCGACGTTGTCGAGCAGCGTTTCCAGATAACCGGATATCACCGTCAGCGGTGTGCGCAACTCGTGGGACACGTTGGCGACGAAATCCTTGCGCATCTGCTCCAGTTGGTGGAGACGGGTAACGTCACGCACCAGCAACAGATGTTCGCGGTTGCCGTACTGGGTGATGTGCACCTGCAAGCGGCGACGGTCGTTGGCGGGCGAGGGAATCTCCAGCGCATCGGCATAGTTGCCACGCTCGAAGTAGTCCTTGAAGCGGGGGTCGCGCACCAGGTTGGCGATGGGTTGCCCACTGTCCTGTGGCGTCTTCAGGCCAAGCAGGGTTTCGGCTGCGCGGTTCCACCATTCCAGATTGCCCTGGCTGTCGAGCATCACCACGGCGTCCTTGAGCGCAGCGGTGGACTCCTGCACGCGATCGATCACCGCCTGTAGCCGACCGCGCGCCTTCTGATTGCGCCGCTGCAGGTGATAGATGCTGTCGAACACCTCGCCCCACAAACCGTAGCCGTCCGGCGGCGGTTCATCCGGTCGGTGCTCCCGCAGCCATTTGTGCAGACGCAACAGTTGGCTGAGCGTCCAGCCGAGATAGGCCGCCAGACCGGCAGCCATCGCCCAGCCATATTCACCGGTGACGAAGCCGAGCAGCAGGCAGGCGCCGATCAGCAGCAGCAGGCGGCGCACGACGGCGCCACGCCAGTCTTGGTTCACGATGCAGCGCATCCTTGTCAGAAGAACGAGCCCGCGGAAGCGGTTTCAGGGTCTCACGGGCCGCACCAGTATCACCGAGTCGCCCCGCTTTCAGCGCGTCAGAATCGACGCACAACCCCGAACAGCTTCTCAGCCCTTGGTGGAGAAACGATAACCAGTGCCGCGCACCGTTTGCACCAGGTTTTCGTAGGCATCGCCCAGCGCCTTGCGCAGACGGCGGATATGCACGTCGACGGTACGCTCCTCGACGTAGACGTTGCCGCCCCAGACCTGATCGAGCAACTGGCCACGCGTGTAGGCGCGCTCCTGGTGAGTCATGAAGAATTGCAGCAGGCGATATTCGGTCGGGCCCATCTCCGCCGGCTTGCCGTCGATGGTGACGCGATGACTGACCGGATCGAGCAACAGACCACCGACCTCGATCGGTGCCTCGCTGTCGCTGGGGCCGGCGCGGCGCAGCACGGCCTTGAGGCGGGCGACCAGCTCACGCGGGGAGAAAGGCTTGGTGATGTAATCGTCGGCACCGACTTCCAGGCCCTGGATCTTGTTGTCCTCTTCGCCCTTGGCGGTGAGCATGATGATCGGGATGTCGCTGGTCAGTTCGTCGCGCTTGAGGCGGCGGGCCAGTTCGATGCCGCTGGTGCCGGGCAGCATCCAGTCGAGGAGGATCAGATCGGGCTTGCGATCCACGATCACGGCATGAGCCTGCTGGGTGTTTTCCGCTTCCAGGCACTCGTAACCGGCCATCTCCAGAGCCACCGCGATCATCTCGCGGATCGGTGCTTCGTCATCGACGATCAGGATGTTCTTGCCAACCATGGGCCTGCGCCTCTGTTCATTTAGCTGTCGTGCGCCGCATTAGATAACGGAATTATTGCAGCGATATGACAGGTGCGCGGCAATGATCACCCCGGCAGGGCGTAATCCAGCACGATGCCGACGAATATCGCCAACCCGGCCCAGTGGTTATGCAGAAAGGCGTTGAAGCACACCATCGGTTCGCGCCGACGGGTCACGTGGAACTCCCAGGCGAAGCAGGTCGCCGCGACCAGCAGGCCGAGGTGGAAATACAGCCCCAGTTCGAAGCGCGCACCGGCCAGCAGCAGGCACAGCAGCGCCAGCCCCTGCAAGGTGGCGATGATCAGCCGGTCGGCATCGCCGAACAGGATCGCCGTGGATTTCACCCCGATCTTCAGATCATCTTCACGATCGGCCATGGCGTAGTAGGTGTCGTAGGCCACGGTCCACAGCAGGTTGGCGATGTACAGCAGCCAGGCCTCCGGCGGCAGGCTGCCGGTTTCGGCGGTGAACGCCATCGGCATGCCCCAGGAGAATGCCGCACCGAGCACCACCTGCGGGTAGAAGGTGTAGCGCTTCATGAAGGGGTAGCAGGCAGCCAGGGCCAGACCACCGAACGACAGCCAGATGGTGGTGGCATTGGTGAACAGCACCAGCACGAAACTCATCGCCACCAGCACGGCGAACAGCACCAGCGCCTCGCGCGGCTTGACCTTGCCACTGGCCAGCGGTCGCAACTGGGTGCGGCTGACGTGACCGTCGAAATTGCGGTCGGCGTAGTCGTTGATCACGCAACCGGCGGCGCGCATCAGGATCACGCCGACGACGAAGATGAACAGGTTCTTCAGGCTCGGCACGCCTTCGGCCGCCACCCACAGCGCCCACAACGTCGGCCAGAGCAGCAGGTAGATGCCGATGGGTTTTTCCAGGCGCATCAGCTGGATGAAGTCCCAGGCGCGCGGATGCAGGCGGGTGGTCGATTGCAGCAGGCGGGTGTACATCGAGGCGTCTCCGTGCAGATTGCGCGGATTATACGGGGCTTGCCGGCGTAGGGTGGATGACGCTTTTTTCATCCACCGTTACAGACCGAGGTGCTGCTGCGCCTTCAGGCCCTGGAGCGTCGCGCAGACACCGGGTGGAAAACGCTTCGCGGTTTTGCACCCTACGCTTCAATATCTGCCGCCTGCCAGAACGCCGGCAGAAAGACTTCGGCCACCAGCACGCCAAGGTTGCTGCGGCTGAAACAGGAGCGTCGGCCCCACAGGCGCTCCTCGCGCACCTCGGCTGGCAGCCAGGCAGCTGGATAGCGGCAGGCCTGTAGCTCGCCACGCTCGAAGGCCCGGTCGCTGAACAGCAGTTCGCCCAGCGAGCGGCTGCCGAGCTCCGCCAGATTCAGCCCCGAGCCTTCCAGCGCACTGCGTGCAGCGACGCTGCGGGCGAATACCCAGGGCCGGCCATGACCGCGCAAGTAGACCTCGCGAACCCAACCCTGGCTGCCATCGGCGACTGCGAGCGCGGCACACTCGTCGCTGCGCAGGCGCTGCCAGCCCTCGACCAGGGGGGTGACGGAAAAACCGTCATGGGACAATGCGGTCAGCCGACGGGTCAGCGAATCCTCGTTGAACAGCCACTCGCGCACACCGGCAGCTGGCTGCGGATGCAACTGGGTACTGGTCAGCCAGCGGGGCGGGTGAGCGAGGGCAGCATGAGACACGGCAGGAAATCACCACAGATCGGAAGCGCGCGAGTCTAGCACGGCGTACCCGAGAGGTTGGACGCCGGCTCGCAGCGACTCAGTAAGGCTGCGGCGCGTAAAGCTGGGCAGACCCCGGCTCGCCGAGCAATTGCTCGAGAATCTCGTGGTGCATGGCAAGCAGTTTGCCATTGCGCTCGTTGAGACGCTTGCACTGCCCGGCCAGTTGGCCAAGTTGCTGCCAGGTGTGTGCGAGGTGGTCACGCTGGGCCTGCGGGAAGCGCTGTAGCAGCTTTTCCATGGCACTGTGGCCACTGCCCAGTTGAAAGGCGGTGAGTACCTTGCTACGCCGCTCGGCGCGTACCCTGGCCTGGTCGACCAGGGGCACGATCTGCTCGTTGAGCAGGTCGATCTGCCGGCTGTCGCGGCGCAGCAACTGCTGATACAGCTCCTGCATGAAGCCACGCAGCGCCAGGTAATCGGCGCAGTCCTGTTGCAGATCCTGCTCGATTATCTGGAGCAGCTGTTGCTCACGTGCAGTGGTCACGCATCGCTTCCGCTGTGGTAGGTCAGCATGCTGCCGGCCAGAGCCCGCGGATCGCTGATCAGCTCGCCGCGGGCAAGCGCGGCCTTGAGCGCGGCGACCTTGTCCAGATCGACCTCGGGCAGGCTGCGCAGGGTCGATTGCAGTTGTTCCAGGCTCGGCTCGTCGCTGGCGGCACTGCGCGAACTGCCAGCCTGCGGCTGCGGGCGCGTGCTCTGCACCTGCGCCGGTGCGTCGCTGGGCAGGTTGAGGCTGGGCTTGAGGTGCCTGCTGATTTCCATGATTCGAATCCAACTCGCGTGGTGTTATGGCCAATAAGCGACCGCCTCAGACCAGTACTTAAATCCCATGCGGAAAAAACCTGCCGCCTGGCCTGATACCGATTGGTGGGGGGCGCCGTGCGTATCCATCTGCTGATGGTTCAACTGACTGGCGTTAGCCGCCTAGCCCACCTGCGCTCGCCACCAGGCCTGAGCGGCCAGGCCATCCTGAATCTTCTGCTCCTGTCGGGCAAGCAGCTCCTGCCACTCGCCCATCTTGCCTTCGAGAAACTGGGTGATGACCTTTTCGCTGCGCATCGCCGCCAGCAGTTCGCGCTGAATCCGCGCCAGGTTTTCCTCGGCCAGCGCCAGCTCGCGGCGCTGCAACTCCACCATCTTGTACAGCGTGGCCTTGTAGCGCTGCTGGTTGTCGCGCTGCAACGGCGTGGTCATCGGCACGGTGAAGCCGCACAGGCGACTGAGCCCGGCAATATTGTTGCGATAGCGCTGGCAGAGATTCTGCTGGTAGCTGACCCGACCCAGCATCTGTTGCACCCGGCTGCCGCGCAGGCTGGCCAGACGGCCGAGAACGTCTATCTGTTCTTTCATTTGATGATGCTCTGCAGGGTGGCGATGCTGGCGCCGAGTTCGGCGGCAACGCCGACCTCCTGACGCAGGAAGCGTTCGAGGCTCGGCGCCAGTTGCACGGCACGGTCGGTCTTGGCATCCATGCCCGGCGTATAGCCGCCCAGCGGGATCAGTTCCCTGATCTTCTCGAAGGTGCTGTAGAACTCCTTGAACTGCCGTCCGGCAGCCAGGTGTGCGGCTTCGCCGACCTGGCTCATGCAGCGACTGACCGAGGCGGAGATGTCGATGGCCGGGTAGTGGCCGACATCGGCCAGGCGCCGAGACAGCACGATGTGACCGTCGAGGATGGCGCGCGCGCAGTCGACGATCGGATCCTGATGATCATCACCCTCGGCCAGCACGGTGTAGATGGCGCTGAGGCTGCCACTGCCGCTTTCACCATTGCCGGCACTTTCCACCAGCTCCGGCAGCATGCCGAAAACCGAGGGGGGATAGCCCTTGGTCGCCGGCGGCTCGCCGAGCGCCAGGGCGATCTCGCGCTGAGCCATGGCGTAGCGGGTCAGCGAATCGACCAGCAGCAGCACATCCTTGCCCTGGTCGCGAAAATAGGCAGCGATGCTGTGGCACAGCTCGGTGGCCTTCAGGCGCATCAGTGGCGACTCGTTGGCCGGCGCCACCACCACCACGGCCTTGCGCAGCCCCTCTTCACCGAGCGAGTGGAGGATGAACTCCTGCACCTCACGCCCCCGCTCGCCGATCAGCCCGACCACCACCACGTCGGCCCTGGTCTGCCGGGTGATCATCCCCAGCAGCACGCTCTTGCCCACCCCGCTACCGGCGAACAGGCCCACACGCTGGCCCTTGCCCAGGGTCAGCAGGCCATTGATGGCACGCACGCCGACGTCCAGCGCCGCCTCGACCGGGCGACGCTTGAGCGGATTGACCGTCGGCAACTCGACCGGCAAGGGATCACGCCCGGACAGCTTGCCGCGCTCGTCCAGTGGCTCGCCCAGGCCGTTGACCACGCGCCCCAGCCAGGACTCGTCGATCAGCAGCATGGCCTCGTCCTTGGCAGGAAACACCCGCGAGCCCGCTGCCAGCCCCACCGGCTTCTTGAACGGCATCAGGTAGGTGATATCGCGGTTGAAGCCGACGACCTGAGCATCCAGCAGGCTGCCATCGGCCTGTTCGACGCGGCAGCGCTGGCCGGTGCTGCGCTGGCAGCCGAGGCTTTCCAGCAGCATGCCGGACACCCGCACCAGGCGCCCGGCCACCTTGGCCAGTTGCACGCCATCCAGTGAGCGCAGCGCTTCGTCGAGTTTGTAATCGAGCATTCAGGCTCAGGCCTCGGTCAGGTGCAGGTGTTCGGCCAGGGTGTCGATGCAGGCGTCGAGGCGCTGCTGGCAACCGACATCGGCCTCGGCCTGCGCCGTGACCACGCGGCACTCACCCAGCGCCAGGCGCTCGTCGGCGACCAGCTTCCAGCTGGCTGCACGCTCCGGCGCAACCGCCTTGATGCGCGCGTACTCCTCCGGGCTGAGCAGCACCTGCACGTCGTCCGGCTCACCCGGCATGCTGGTGAGCGCCTCCTCGACCAGCGCCAGCAATTGCGTGGGGTGCAGCGTCAGCTCGCAACGGATGACCTGCTGCGAGACCTTTTTCACCAGTTCCAGCAACTCCTGACGGCGCTTGTGCTCCAGCTCGCCGAGGTACTGCTCGACGCGCTCGCTGATCTGCTGCAACGGCTGTGCGGCCAGCTCGAACTCACGGCGTCCTTCGCTGCGGCCCTCCTCGCGCCCCTGGCGCAGGCCTTCGCTGCGGCCCTGCTCGAAGCCGGCCTGACGCCCGGCCTCCTCGCCCTGCAACAGACCGTCCTGATAGCCCTTCTCGATGCCCTGCTGAAAACCGTCGGCCATGGCCCGCTGCAAACCGGCGGGATCGTCGCTCCAGTCGGTACCGGTAGGCATGCTGCGAGGTGGGAAGCGATAGGCGCGCCATTGCCGGGCATCGCCCTTGAGCAGCTTGATCGTCATGTCATTCCACCGTCTGTTCGCGGAACAGCTGTACCTGCAAGTCGCCACTGGCCGACATCTCGCGCACCACGGCCATGATGTCCTTGCGCACCTGCTCGATACGGCTCAGCGGCACCGGCCCCTGACGCCTGTTGATCGACTCCATCTGCTGCGCCTGGCGCTTGGGCATGGCGCCCTGAATGGCGCGTACCAGTTCGGGCTCGGCGCCCTTGAGGGCGACCACCCACTCTTCCAGCGGCACCGCTTCGAGCAGGGTTTGCAGCACGTCCTGGTTCTGCCGCGAGAGGATGAAGAAGTCGTACATTTCATCCTCGATGCGCTCGACCAGTTGATCATCGTGCGCACGCAGCAGCTCGAACATCTGGTTCCGATCGCCCTTGAAGCGATTCATGATGTCCGCCGCCTGCTTCACCCCGCGCACCTGCGAGCCCTGGGTGCTGAGCACCGCCAGGCTGCGCTCGATCAACTGCTCCAGTTCGGCGATGACATCGCTGTTCACCTCGCTGAGGTTGGCGATGCGGTAAAGCAGTTCGTCCTGGCGCTCACTGGGCATGCACTCGAGCACTTCGCTGGCCATGCCCGGCGGCAGGAAGGCGAGGAACACCGCCTGCATCTGCGCGTGCTCCTTGGCGATCAGCGCCGCGAACTGCTTGGGATCGAGCCACTCCATCTTGGCCATCTTGGCGCGGATTTCCTCGCCGTAGATGCTGTCGAGCAGCGAGCGGGTGATCTCGCTGCCCAGCGCCTTGCTGAGCATGCCGTCGAGGTAGCCGCGCGAGGCGCCCTTGATGCTGCTCTGCTCCTTGTAGTCCTCGAAGAAGCGGCCGATCACATCCGACACCATCGGCTGCTTGACGTTGGACAGGCGCGCCATGGCCTGGCTGATGGAGACGATTTCCTCGCGGGAGAAATGCTTGAGCACCCCGGCGGAAATCTCGTCGCCCATGCTCAACATCAGAATGGCCGCCTGCTCGGACGAGCTCAGCGAACGCTTCTGCACGCGCATGCGCATTTCCTTGGCGGTTGAGCCGCCACGGCCGTCAGGCTGGGTTGAGGTCTCGTTCATTACGCCCTATCCATTGCTTGATGACTTCCGAGACGCGCTCGGGATCGTTCTTGGCCAGCATCTGCAGGTGTTCGATCTGCAACTCCAGACCGGAACCCGGCGCCGGCAGGCGGATTTCCGACAACGGGCTCAGCTCGCCGAGCACCGTGGCGCCGGGATGATCGTCGCCGACCCGCGCCAGCAGGCGTTCGGCGGCACGTTCGGCTTGCAGTGCCAGCTGCGCATCGCCCTCCACGGGAGGCATCGACGGCTGACTGCGCTGACTCAGACTGCGGATTGCCGGACGTACCACCATCAACAGCAGCAACAGGCTGATCAGAGCGAACACGCCGAGCCGGGCCAGGTCATGCACCTTGGGGCTCTCCCACCAGGGCAGCAGCTGACCACCGGCATCGGCCAGGCCATCGGCGGTGAAGGGAAACACGCTGAGCGTCAGCAGATCACCACGCGCCTGGTTGAAGCCCACCGCGCTCTTGATCATCGCCTCCATCTCGGAGCGTGCTTCGGGCGTCCAGCCGCCCTCCGGCGCCACGGCAGCATTGAGCACTACGGCGATGCTCTGCTGGCGCAGGCTGAAAGGCGCATGTTTGACGTGGGTGATGCTCTGGTCGTAATCCAGCTGACGGTTGGATTCCTTGCGCAGCGAGGTCGCCGCCTGATTGGCATTCTCCGCCTGGTTGCCGGCCTGTGCCTGATTCGCCGGCGGCTCTGGCGCCGGGGCAGGCGGACGGTTTGCCAGCGAGCCCGGCACGCCCAGGGCGAGCTGGTCGAGCACGCTCTCGTCGCGCAGCACTTCGTTGCGCAGGCGCGGGTTTTCGCCAT
>Ga0209699_100378_pt1 | contig 27315 bp, 23 predicted proteins | sample SynthPrep_1_END__FD_187204 | JGI IMG/M metagenome (GOLD analysis project Ga0209699, IMG submission 187204) | Synthetic microbial communities from Ohio, USA - SynthPrep_1_END_DS7_MetaG (SPAdes) (version 2) | ecosystem: Engineered > Bioreactor > Aerobic > Activated sludge | place: USA: Ohio...
GGCCAGCACGCGCGGCGCCGCATGATGGCCGAGGTGCCGAAGGCGGACGTGGTGGTGACCAACCCCACGCACTATGCCGTCGCCCTGAAGTACGACGAGGAAAAGAGCGGCGCGCCGCGCGTGCTGGCCAAGGGTACCGGTCTGATCGCGGCCAAGATCCGCGAGCTGGCGGCCGAGAACCGCATCCCGACATTGGAAGCGCCGCCCCTGGCGCGCGCATTGCATCAACACGTGGAGATCGGGCAGGAAATCCCGGCCGAACTCTACACCGCGGTGGCAGAAGTGCTGGCGTGGGTCTTCCAGCTGCGCTCCTGGCGGGCAGGTTGGGGCGCCGAACCGACGGCTCCCTCCAGTCTGGCCGTGCCGGCCGGGCTGGACCCGCAAGCCAAAACCGCAGCACAAGGAGCTTAAGGAATGAGCGCTTTGCTCACCATGTTGAAGAGTAGCGGGGCCACGCATGCGCGGCTGCTGGCAGGGCCCATCCTGATTGTGATGGTGCTGGGCATGATGGTCTTGCCTCTGCCCACGTTCCTGCTCGACCTGCTGTTCACCTTCAACATCGCGTTGTCCGTGATGATCCTGCTGGTCGCCATGTTCACGCGCAAGCCGCTGGATTTCGCGGCGTTTCCGGCCGTGCTGCTGTTCGCCACGCTGTTGCGCCTGTCGCTGAACGTCGCCTCCACCCGCGTGGTCCTGCTTCATGGCCATACCGGGCCTGACGCTGCGGGCAAGGTCATCGAGGCCTTCGGCCACTTCTTGGTCGGCGGCAACTTCGCCGTGGGGATCATCGTCTTCGTGATCCTGACCATCATCAACTTCATCGTCATCACCAAGGGCGCCGGCCGTATCGCGGAAGTGGGCGCGCGCTTCACCCTGGACGCGATGCCGGGCAAGCAGATGGCGATCGACGCGGACCTGAACGCCGGCCTGATCGGCGAAGACGAAGCGCGCAAGCGGCGTGCCGAGGTCTCCCAGGAATCCGACTTCTTCGGCTCGATGGACGGCGCCAGCAAGTTCGTGCGCGGCGACGCCATCGCCGGCCTGCTGATCATGGCGATCAACATCATCGGCGGCCTGATCGTGGGCGTGGCCCAGCACGACATGTCGATGGGCGATTCGGCGCGCGTGTACACGCTGCTGACCATCGGCGACGGCCTGGTGGCGCAGATCCCGGCGCTGGTGATCTCGACCGCGGCCGGCGTGGTGGTGTCGCGGGTGTCGACCGACCAGGACATCGGCCAGCAGATCCTCAGCCAGTTATTCTCCAATCCCGCCGTGCTGTTCCTGACAGCCGGCATCGTCGGCATCATGGGTCTGATTCCCAACATGCCGCACGTCGCCTTCCTGACCCTGGCCGCAGCGCTGGGCTGGGGCGGCTGGGTACTGTACAAGCGGCAGACGGCGGCGGCGGCGAAAGCCGCGGAGGTGCCGCCCCAAGCCATCACCCAGGCGCAGGCCGCCGCGGCCGAAGCCAGTTGGGACGACGTGTCCATGGTGGACCAGTTGGGCCTCGAGGTCGGCTACCGCTTGATTCCGCTGGTGGATCACGCACAGAACGGCGAACTGCTGCACCGCATCCGCAGCCTGCGCAAGAAATTCGCGCAGGACGTGGGCTTTCTGCCGCCGGTCGTGCATATCCGGGACAACCTGGAACTCAAACCCAACGATTACCGCATCCTGCTGTCCGGCGTGGAAGTCGGCCATGGCGTGGCGATGCCGGGGCAATGGCTGGCCATCGACCCGGGCGGCGTGACCATGCCGATCAAGGGCACGCCCACGACCGATCCCGCCTTCGGCCTGCCGGCGCTGTGGATCGACGGCAGCCTGCGCGATCAGGCCCAGGTGGCCGGCTATACGGTGGTGGATGCCGGCACCGTGGTCGCGACGCACCTGAACCACCTGATGCATCGCCATGGCTCCAACCTGCTGGGCCGCCAGGAAGTGCAGCAGTTGCTGGACCGCATCGGCCGCGACGCACCCAAGCTGGTCGAGGACCTGGTGCCCAAGACCCTGTCGCTCACGGCGCTGCAGAAGGTGCTGCAAGGCCTGCTGTCGGAAGAGGTGCCGATCCGCGACATGCGCACCATCATCGACACCCTGTCCGAACACGGCCCGCGCCTGGCCGCGCTGGCTGCGGGTACGGGCAGCCAGCCCGATATCAACGAACTGATCGCGCTGACGCGCCGTTCGCTGGGCCGCGCCATTACCCAGCAGTGGTTCCCGGGCGAAGGCGAGCTGCGCGTGATCGGCCTGGACGTCAAGCTCGAGCGCGTGCTTTCGCAGGCCATGACGACCAGCGGCGGGCTGGAGCCCGGCCTGGCCGATACGCTGTTGCGTGAAGCGCAGGCCGCGGTCGAACGCCAGGAATCGCAGGGCAATGCGCCGGTGCTGCTGGTGTCGCCGGTCTTGCGTGCGCCTTTGTCGCGCTTTCTGCGGCACCATCTGCCGCAGCTGGGCGTGTTGTCGAATACGGAAATTCCCGATGAGCGCATGGTGCGTGTGACCGCGCTGATCGGCGGGGGTAATGGGGCATGAAGATAAGCCGTTTTTTCGGCGCGAATAGCCGCGACGTGATGCGCCAGGTCCGGCAGGTGCTGGGGCCGGACGCGTTGATCGTGTCGAACCGCAGCGTTGACGGCGGGGTCGAGGTATTGGCCACTGTCGAGGGCGCCTTTGACGATGCCGCTCATGAAGCTGCGCCGCGCGAGGAGGTTGCGTCCTCCCGGCCGCCCGAAGCGCGGCAGTTGCCGTCCGCGGGCTCGCCGGCCGGCATGCGCTTCGATGTTCCGGAGCAGGCTGCGCGTGCGCCCGTGATGCCGCAGGGCGGATACCCGGCGTCGTCGCGATCGATCGCCGCATACCAGACCGCCTACGCATCCTCGACACAGGCCGAGGATGAGGCGCCCCAGGTTGCTCCGGTGGCGCCCGAGCCGATTGCGCCTGTGCGTGTTGAATTGCCATCCCTGCCGCCGTTGCGCCAGGCGCCCGCTGCGCAGGCCGCCACGTCCGCTCATGCTGCCTCACCGGCAAGTCCGGCCCCGGCCGCGCCGTCGGCCTATGCCGCTGCACCTGCCAGTGCGGTTCCGGCCGTACTGCCGGCCAGTCCGATGGCCACCCCGGCGTCTGCGACGCCGATTTCCGCTACTGCCGCTCCGACTTCCGCCGCTTATGCGCCGCCACCCGCGCCTTCCATGGCCCGCATGCCGGACGCGCCCGTGCGGCAGCCCCCGGCATTGCCGCCGACGGCGATGCCCGTCGATGCCGCAGCCGGTTTGCAGGACGCCATCAGCGCGCTGCGCGGCGCCCTGGAAAGCCGCATGGATGGACTGCTCTGGGGCGGCCGCCAAGGGCCTGGTCGGGAACCCGCGGGCGCCGCCTTGTTCCGCAGCCTGCTGGATGCAGGATTCAGCACGAAGCTGGTGCGCACCTTGGTCGAGCGCCTGCCCGAGGGCATGACGCCGGAAACGGCACTGAGCTGGGCCCGCAACGAGTTGGTGACGCACCTGCCGGTGCTGCGGTCCGAAGACGAATTCCTGGCTGGCGGCGTATATGCCCTGGTCGGCCCGACCGGCGTCGGCAAGACGACCACGCTGGCCAAGCTCGCCGCACGCTGCGTGGCGCGCGAAGGCCGCGAGCAGGTCGCGATGCTGACCACCGACAATTTCCGGATCGGCGCGCTGGAACAGCTGCAGATCTATGGACGCCTGATGGGCGTGCCGGCCCATTCCGTGCGCGATGCGGGCGAGTTGCGCCGCATCCTGGCTGAACTGGGCAGCCGCAAGATCGTGCTCATCGACACGACCGGCATCAGCCAGCGCGACCGTCAAGTGGCGGAGCAGGCGGCGATGCTGTGCAACGCCGGTAAGCCGGTGCGCCGGCTGCTGGTGCTCAACGCGGCCAGCCAGGGCGACACGCTGGACGAAGTGGCGCATGCCTATCGCAATGGCGTGGGCGAGGACGTCGCCGGCTGCATCATCACCAAGCTGGACGAGGCCACGCGGCTGGGCGCGGCGCTGGACACGGCCATCCGCCATCGCCTTCCGATTCATTACATGTCGGTCGGGCAGAAAGTGCCCGAGCACATGGAGCTGGCCCGGGCCGACGTGCTGATCGATCGCGCCTTTTCCATGGTCGAGCGCGCGCGCGCGCTGTACACCCCCAGCGAGGCCGACCTCGCGACGCTGGTGTCTGCGTCGCGGGAGCCCGAGAGCGCGGATCCGGCCCGCAAGCGGCAGTTGCTGGCTTCGGCCATCCTGCGCCCGCAAGGCGGCGCAGGCTCCATTGAGGCTGCGCAGAACCTGGACGATGCCATCGCGTGGCTGGAAAGCGACCCTACCTGCGTGCAGGCGCGTGCATCCTGGCGCGGTTATGTCGGCGACAATTCGGGCGCAAGCGTAGCTGCGCTGGGCGACGAACCTTTGGCCATGGCGCGCCGTGAATTTTCCTCGGTCTGCGCACGGCATCTGCTTGCCATGCACGGCAAGGCTGCCATGAAGGGGGAGGGCCTCCCCGGCGGAACGTTGCTGGGCACGCTGCTGATGAGCGACCGCGGCACCGCTCTGGCGGCGCCCGCGCAGCAATTGGTTCTGCCGCATGGTCTGCTGTCTTCATTTGCGCCGACCGCGCCGGCCCAGCCGGACCCGGCCCTGGCGCTACAGGCGCGTGTGGCTTGGCTCGCCGAGAAACTGGCACGCGTCCCGGTCGTCCACATGCTGGAAGCCGGTACCTCGGCCTTGTGGCCAGCCCTGAACGAGCAAGGCGTGGCCTGGGTGGCGCGCAGCGCCGGCGGCCAGCGCGTCATCCAGGATGACTGCCCGACCAATCTGAATGCCGTGGGCAAGAGCGTGGGCTATCTGCCCGTCGGCCAGCCTGGCGATATGCCCGGGCTGCATAACGTCCAGGGCAGCAAGCGTGTGCCCCTGGCGTTGTGGGCCTCGGGCACGGAAGTGACCCTGCCCGGCCGCAACGGCGGCGAGTCCGTGCGGCTGGTCTGCGCCCGGCTGATCGACACGGTCAGCGGCGAGGTGTCCGGACAGCTGTTCGGCATGACCAATCTGCCCGCGTCCCAGGCTGATGCCGCCACCGTGGCACGCTGGCTGGTGCTGCAGGAAGAGGCCAAGGCCGGATTCCGCTATATGGCGAACGCGTGGTTGGCTCTGCAAGCCGTGGACGGCGCTCATGCGCTGGCGCGCCAATCGCTGATGGCCGGCCAGTTGGGCGCGGCATGCTGGCAGCTGGCTCATACGCCGGCAGCGGAAGTGCTGCGCGGGCCCTTGTCGGGCATCATGGGAACGGAGCGCAAGCTGTCCGGGCGCATGCTGCCGGTGGCTTTGCTGAAAATGTACGCGCTGTTGGAAATGACGGCCGCGTGACCGTGGCCGTCGTTTGATGGGTTGCGAAACACAGAGTGCAGATTCTTGCACAAGCGCGCGTGGGCGCTCTAGCCATCCTGCCGGTCAATCAGGGGGGTTGAACCGTAGCGTGCTTCAACCGGCCACAATGGGCTTGCGTCCCGGAGCGCTGCGCGCACCACGCCCGCGGGCGTCGTAAGTGGCATGGGCGCCGCCAGCGGCGCCCATGCTGCGCAGGGCTTCCAACGACTGCTGCGTATAGCGCAGATGCACGTCGATGAGCGCGCCGTTGCGCATGTTGATTTCGTTGGCGGATGCCGATTTACTAAGCAGGGCCTGCCAGACGCCCGACAGCTGCGGGTGCAGTACGGCCGCCTGCTCGGTGCCGACGTGCCCGGCGGGCAAGCCGATTTCCGCGAGCAGGGAATCCCGGACCTGGCTCAGGTCCACGAGCCTGCGGGCGACGTCGCCCTTGCGCTCGGTGATTTCCTGCAGCGTGCCGACGCTTCCCAAGCCCACCAACACTTCGGTCTCTTCTTCCAGGATCGCGGAGAACTCTGTGATCAGGGCATCTTCCTGGCGCATGCAGGACTGCAGGGATTCGACGGTGCTCATGGTCATGCTGTTCGGCTCGGGAAGGTTGCGGGTTTACTTCAACAGGTCGCGGGCGCTGGCGATCAGGCTGTCCGCGATACGGCCGGTATCGATCTTCAGTTGACCCGATGCGATGGCTGCGCGGATGGCCGCGACGCGTTCGACGTTGATGTCATTGGAGCCGTCCTGCAGCGCGAGCAGCTTGCGCGATGCCGAGCTCAGCGCCACCTGCGAGCTGCTGGAGCCGCCGGCGCTGCTGGCGCCATAAGCCTGGGCAACCGCCGAGTCGGCGCGAGGCGCGACGGCGTCAGCCGATAGGGGGCGGTTGGTGGTGGAATTGATCTTCAAGATTTTCTCCGCAGGGCGTCCTGGGTCGGTTGTGCGACGGATTCGCCTACTTATGCCTCAGTAACGGCAAGGCCGGAAGGAACTTTAGGGGCGGGATGCGTGTTGGTGCAATGCAACATGTAACAGCAACTACAGTTGTATTTCCACCAGACCGGCGTTGCGCACCACGCCGCTGACCACTTGGCCGCCCGCGGTACGCACCTGCACGGTGGCACCCGGCGCCGCGTTGTCGAGCGCCTGGCCTTCGCTGCTGACGACAAAGCCGTTGCCGCGCGCGTTGATGCGGACATTGGCGCCGCGCACCACCGATTGTGCATTGCGCAACGCTGACCCCCGCACCGCTTGGCCGGCATTGATCCGGTGCACGGCTGTCATGCCCACCACGGTTTGCGGATCGGTAATGGCGCCTGGGGGCAGGGCGACCAGGTCGCCGTCCCTCGGGGCGAGGTCGTCCGGCGTCAGGGCTTGACCCGCGGCGATCATCCGCGCGGCGACGTAATAGTGGCCCGGCACGCTTACCGTCGCCTGGACATAAGCCGTCCAGGGCTTAGGCGCGTTGCAACGTATCCCAACCGTCATGCGCGAGCGCAATTTCATGCTTGCAGGCATAAATGGGGACATTGCATCGCAGGCCGCCAGGTGTTCTGCACGCGGCGGATCGATCGCGACCAAGGGTTGCCCAGACAGGCCGGCCAACTGATCCAGCAAATAGGTCTGTGCCACCAGGGCGATCGCCTCGGGTGCCTGGGTAGCCGCTGCCTGCCCCTGCGCGGTAGCCAAGGGCAGCAGCAGGGCTGCCAGGCAGCATGCGCGCGCGCAGAGTCGGGTTGCGGATATTTTCATGGTGGATGAATTGTAGAAGTCCGCGGCATTCGGCAATACGTGAATTGGATGAGAAATGACGGGTTATTTGGCTGATTGTGTTCAAGCCCCGGCCCCTATGATGCCGTCATCCAATGGGATAACGGTCTGTCCGGAGTCCCTGGCTTTATCCGAATTGCAACGCACCAAGGCGCCCCGATGCTAGACAGGCTCAATGAAGATTTCCGGTTTTACCAGCAGGCCCTGGGACTGCGCGCGCAACGCCAGGAAGTGCTGTCGTCGAACATCGCCAACGCCGATACGCCCAACTACAAGGCGCGGGATTTCGACTTCAAGACGGCCATGGCCAGCGCCATGGAAGGCACCAAGCGCCTGCCCGATACCTCGCTTGCGCTGACGTCCGCCCGCCATATCCCGGCCAAGGCCGTATCGCAGGGTCCGACGGAACTGCTGTACCGCCTGCCGTACCAGCCCAGCATGGACGGCAACACGGTGGACATGGACATCGAGCGCGTGCAGTTCGCGGATAACACCCTGCACTACCAAAGCACGATGCAGATGCTGTCTGGCCGCATCCGGACCATGATGGCCGCAATTCAGGATTGATTTTTAAAGGGAGCGGCAGGCAATGTCCTTGTTGAGCATTTTCGATATCGCCGGTTCGGCGCTCAGCGCGCAATCGCAGCGCATGAACGTGGCGGCCAGCAACATGGCTAACGCCGACAGCGTAGTCGGCCCCGACGGCAAACCGTACCGCGCCCGCCAGGTCGTGTTCCAGGTGAATCCCCCGGCCGGCCAGGCGCTGGGCCAGGAAATCGGCGGCGTGCGCGTGGCTGGCGTGGTCGAAGACCAGTCCCCCTTGAAACAGGTGTATGACCCGCAGCACCCCATGGCTGACGCGCAGGGCTACGTCAGCATGCCCAACGTCGACCCGGTGGCCGAAACCGTGAACATGATCGCGGCCTCGCGCTCTTATCAGGCGAACGTGGAAGTGCTCAATACCGCCAAGGCCCTGATGCAGAAGACGCTGACCATCGGTCAGTCCTAATTTCTCGAACCATTGAATCCATGACCACTATCGACCAATCGACGAGCAAGACTGGCCTGGGCCTGGCGCAAACGGGTGCCAACGGCATCAGCACGGCCCAAGGCCTGCAGGATCAGTTCCTCAAGCTGCTGGTGACCCAGCTGCAGAACCAGGATCCCCTGAACCCGATGCAGAACGCCGAGCTGACCTCCCAGCTGGCGCAGATTTCCACCGTGGAAGGCATCACCAACCTGAAGAACACCATGCTCGCCATCAGCGGGCAGATCGACGTGTCTCAGTCGATGAACGCCGTGGCCATGATCGGGAAGGGCGTGTTGATCCCGGGTTCCAAGATCAAGTCCGGCGTGGATGCCGCGAATCCCGAGGCCCGTGTCGTCACGCCTTACGGGCTGGACCTGCAGGGCGACGCCCAGAAAGTGCAGATCCGCATTTCCGACGCCAACGGCGCGGTCGTGCGCACGATCGAAATGGTGGACCAGAAGACTGGCGTGTATACGCTGAACTGGGACGGCAAGAACGACGGCGGCGTGGCATTGGAACCGGGCGCGTATAACGTGTCCGTCCTAGCCACGGACGCCGACGGCAAGAAGGTGAATGCGGAAACGCTGAGCTACGGCCAAGTCAAGAGCGTGGCTTACTCCACCAATGGCCTGCGGTTGGATCTGGGGCTGGACGGCCAGACCAGCATGCTGGACGTGCGCAAGGTGATCGGCGCCTGAAGCGGGCGCACTGAATCGGTGCCGGCGCAAGGGCGGCGGCTTTCCCTGATAGTTATAGATTAGCGAGAGAAAACATGGGTTTCGGACAAGGATTGAGCGGCTTGAACGCCGCGGCGCAGAACCTGGACGTCATCGGCAACAACATCGCCAACTCCGGCACCGTCGGCTTCAAGTCGTCGACCGCATCGTTTGCGGACGTCTACGCCAGTTCGCGCATCGGCCTGGGCGTAAAGGTGTCGGCCATCACCCAGCGTTTCACGGTGGGGGTGGTCACCGGTGGCGGTGGCGAATACGACATCGCGATCGACGGCGCCAATGGCATGTTCCGGGTCACGGACAATAGCGGTGCGGTGATGTACACCCGCAACGGCGAATTCCTGGTCGACAAGGACAACTACTTCGTGAACGCGCAGGGCTACCGCCTGACGGGCTACCCGGCAGGTGTGGTGGGAGCAAATCCCGAGGAGCTGCGTCTGCCCGTGGGCAACGTGGCGCCTCAGGCGACGTCCGGGATTTCCTTCAAGAAGGCCAACCTGGATGGGAACGCCAAGGTCATTGATCCGGCCACCAATCCCTTTGACCCCAAGCTGGCCAATACCTTCACCAACGCGTCGCCCATGACCGTGTACGATTCGCTGGGCAATTCGCATCAGGTCATGCAGTACGTCGCAAAGCGTTCCGCAAACGCTGCTGGCGAAAGCGTCTATGACGTTTACTACACGTTGGACGGTCAGGCCATGGCGCCGGCATCGAAGCAGCTGACGTTCAATACCTCCGGCGTGATGACCAGCGCTCCGATCACGAACTTCACGTTTGCCACCCCTGGCGGAACGGCTACGCCGGCGCAGCCGCTCAACATAGCCTTCAACTACACCGGCATGACCCAATATGGCACCAGCTACGGGTTGGAGCCCTCGGTGGACGGCTATGCCTCCGGGGAGCTCACCGGCGTCAACATTGGCGGCGACGGTAGCTTGGTGGCCAAATACACCAACGGTAAGACGCAGGTGGTTGGCACGATCGTGCTGGCGGATTTCGCGAACTTGCAAGGCTTGCAACCCGTGGGCAACAACGCCTGGACGGAAACCTCCGCCTCCGGCCAGCCCGTTCTGGGCCAGCCCGGCACCAATGGCCTCTCCAAGATCGTGGGCCAGGCCACGGAAGCGTCCAACGTCGACATGAGCAAGGAGCTGGTCAACATGATCATCGCCCAGCGCACCTACCAAGCCAACTCGCAGACCATCAAGACCCAGGACGAAATCATGCAAGTCCTGATGAACCTGAAGTAAGCCCGGCAGGCACGCGACGACACCGACGGAATAGGCAATGGACCGTATCATCTACACCGCCATGAATGGCGCGGCGCGCATCACCGAGCATCAGGCCGCGCTTTCCAACAACATGGCCAACGTGAACACGGCGGGTTTCCGCGAGCAGATCGCGTTGTACCGCTCGGTGCCGGTCACGGACGGGACGAGTCTGCCCACGCGTGTTTCGACGGTGGCGTCCACGCCGCGCAACAGTTTCCAGATGGGCAATATGCAGACCACGGGCCGGGACCTGGACGTGGCGCTGTCCAGCGAGCGCGGCTGGATCGCCGTGCAGACCCCGCAAGGCGAGGCCTACACCCGCGCCGGCAGCCTGCAGGTCGGCATCAATGGCCTGTTGCAGACCTCGCTGGGCCAGCCCGTGTTGTCTGATCAAGGCGGGCCCATCGACATACCCGACCAGGCCGCGCTGACGATCACCTCGGACGGCACCATTACGGCCATCGGCGCCGGCGATGCGCCGAACAACATCCTGAACCTGGGCCGGATCAAGCTGGCCAACCCGCAAAACGAGCAACTGGTACATGGCGATGACGGCGTGTTCCGCATGGCGCCCGTCAATGGCCAGCCTGCGCCTGCGGTGCCGGCCGATCCCAGTCTGCGGCTGTTGTCGGGCGTGCTGGAAGGCAGCAACACCAACCCCATGGCGGCGATGGTGGGCATGATCGCCAACGCCCGCCGGTTCGAGCAGCAAATGCAGGTGATCCAGCACTCGGACCGCAACGCCGAGCGCGCCAACGGCATCCTGTCGGTAAGCGCCTGATACGGCAATTGAACTAGAAACATTTTTTGCGCGCGGCCGGGCCGCGGCACCAGGAGTACTTCATCATGATGCGTTCGCTGTGGATCGCCAAGACGGGCCTGGAAGGTCAACAGACCTCCATGGACGTGATTTCGAACAACTTGGCCAACGTCTCCACCAACGGTTTCAAGCGCGGCCGCGCCGTGTTTCAGGACCTGATGTATCAAACGCTGCGTCAACCCGGCGCCCAGGTCGGCGACGCCACGCAGCTGCCGTCGGGTCTGCAGCTGGGCACCGGCGCGCGCGTGGCCGCAACCGAGCGCATTCACACTACGGGTAACCTGAACAATACCGGCGGCGAAATGGACATCGCCATCAACGGCCGCGGTTTCCTGCAGATCGAACTGCCTGACGGCACCCAGGCGTACACCCGCGATGGCGCGCTGCAACGCGACCAGAACGGCCAGCTGACGACCGTCAGCGGCTACGTGATCCAGCCGCCCATGAACATTCCCGACAACGCGCTGTCGATCTCCATCGGCAACGACGGCATTGTTTCGGTGACGCAGCCCGGCGCCGCCGGCATCAACGTGCAGATCGGCCAGCTGCAGATCGCGACGTTCATCAACCCCACCGGCCTGCAGAGCATCGGCGAAAACCTGTACCTGGAAACCGACGCTTCGGGGCCTGCCAACCTGTTGCAGCCGGGCGTGGACGGCGCCGGTTCGATCATGCAGAAGTACGTCGAAACTTCCAACGTCAACGTCGCTGAAGAACTGGTCAACATGATCACCACCCAGCGCGCCTACGAAATGAACAGCAAGGCCGTCAAGACCTCGGACGAAATGCTGGCCCGCCTGACCCAACTGTGATGTCCATGTCTGTCCTGCGTCTGGTATCGAGTGCGGCACTGGCCATGCTGGTGGCCGGTTGCGCCATGATTCCGCCCGAGCCCATTGTCACCGGGCCGACGACGGCGGCGCCGCCGCCTCCGCCCACACCCATGGCGCAGCCCACGGGCTCCATCTACCAGCCTACGACCTACGGCAACTATCCGCTCTTCGAGGACCGCCGGCCGCGCAACGTGGGGGACATCGTCACCATCGTCCTCAACGAGAAGACGAACGCCTCCAAGAACGTCGCGACCAACACCAATCGCAGCGGCAGCGCCAACCTGGGCATTGCCGCCGCACCGTCCTTCATGGATAGCTGGGCCAACGCCAACCTGAACACCGACGCCAAGGGTGGCAACGTGGCGCAGGGCAAGGGTGATAGCACCGCAAACAATGCCTTTACCGGCACCATCACCACCACGGTGGTGGGGGTGATGTCCAACGGCAACCTGCAGGTTGCGGGCGAAAAGCAGATCGCCATCAATCGGGGCAGCGAATACGTGCGTTTCTCCGGCATCGTGGATCCGCGCTCCATCACCGGCACGAACACCGTCTCGTCCACGCAGGTGGCCGACGCCCGCATCGAATACCGCAGCAAGGGCGTCATGGACGAAGTCCAGACCATGGGCTGGCTGCAACGCTTCTTCCTGATGGCCTCGCCGTTCTGAACATGAAACAACCGAATCCGATATCCGCCTTGCTGTCCTTGTTGGCGCGCGTCTGCGTTTCGGTCGGGCTGCTGGCCGGCGCAGGCGCGGCTCAAGCCGAGCGGCTCAAGGACCTGGCCTCGATCCAGGGCGTGCGCGGCAACCAGCTGATCGGCTATGGCCTGGTCGTGGGCCTGGACGGCAGCGGCGACCAGGTGCGGCAGACGCCATTCACGCAACAAAGCCTGACCAATATGCTGTCCCAGCTTGGGATTACGGTACCCGCCGGCAGCAATATGCAGCTCAAGAACGTGGCGGCCGTCATGGTCACGACCACGCTGCCCGCATTCGCCCGCCCAGGCCAGACGCTGGACGTGGTGGTTTCGTCCATGGGTAATGCCAAGAGCCTGCGCGGCGGCACATTGCTGATGACCCCGCTCAAAGGGGCAGACAGCCAGGTCTATGCCATCGCCCAGGGCAACATTCTGGTGGGCGGCGCTGGCGCCTCCGCCGGTGGTTCCAGCGTGCAGATCAACCAACTGAACGGCGGCCGCATCAGCGCGGGCGCCATCGTCGAGCGCGGCGTGCCCACCACGTTCTCGCGCGATGGCTACATCTATGTGGAACTGAACAGCACCGATTTCAGCACGGCGCAGAATGTAGCCATGGCGCTGAATCGCAAGTTCGGCCAAGGCACCGCCACCGCCCTGGACGGCCGCGTGGTGCAGGTGCGCACGCCCATGGATCAGGCCTCGCAGGCGCGCTTCCTGTCGCAGCTCGAAGACTTGCAGGTGACGCGCGCGCCCACGGTGGCCAAGGTCATCATCAATGCCCGCACGGGTTCGGTCGTCATGAACCGCACCGTCATGATCGAAGAGGCGGCGGTGGCCCATGGCAACCTGTCGGTCATCATCAATCGCCAGAACCAGGTGTCGCAGCCCGACACGCCCTTCACGGAAGGGCAGACAGTGGTGGTGCCCAACACCCAGATCGAGGTGCGTCAGGAGAACGGTTCCCTGCAACGCGTGAGCACCAGCGCCAATCTGGCGGACGTGGTCAAGGGTCTGAACGCCCTGGGCGCGACGCCGCAGGATCTGTTGGCGATTCTGCAGGCCATGAAGACCGCGGGCGCCCTGCGCGCCGAACTGGAAATCATCTGACGGCCATGGCTTACACCAATGATGCGGCGCGTGGCGCCAGTCGGCAGGATTCAGTCTTTGACATGGGCCGCTTGTCGGACTTGAAGCGGGACGTCAAGAAGGATCCTGAAGGGACCGATCAGCAGAAGCAGGTCGCCAAGCAGTTCGAGGCCCTGTTCCTGCAGATGATGGTCAAGCGCATGCGCGAGGCCACGCCCAAGGAAGGGCTGTTCGACTCGCAACAGACGCAGATGCTGCAGTCCATGGCGGACGAGCAACTGGCTTTGCATCTAGCCTCGCCCGGCATTGGCCTGTCCGGCGCCATTCTTGCCCAAATGCAGCAGGGCAAGCCCGGCGAGCTGGGCGCGGATGCCGTCAAGCGCCTGGGAGAGGGTTCTGATCTCGATTTCCGTTCGTCGGGTCCGCGCGAAGTCTCGGCCCTGTTGAACGTGATGCGCAACAACAGCGCGCAGAATCGGGCCTTGGCCGCGGCCGAGGGCGCTCCCGAGCATGTGGTCTCTTTCGTGTCCAAGATGTCGCGAGCGGCCAATCTGGCTTCGCAGCAAAGCGGCGTGCCCGCGCGTCTGATCATGGGGCAGGCGGCGCTGGAGTCTGGCTGGGGCAAACGCGAGATCAAGCATCAGGACGGTAGCACCAGCTACAACCTGTTCGGCATCAAGGCGGGATCCAGCTGGAAGGGCCAGGTCGTCAACGTACTGACTACCGAATACGAAGATGGTGTGGCGAAAAAGGTGACGCAACCCTTCCGCGCCTACGCGTCCTACGAGGAATCGTTCGCGGACTATGCGCGGCTGATCGGCAACAGCCCGCGCTACGAGGGCGTCACGCAGGCACGCAACGAGATTGAGGCGGCTCGCAGAATCCAGGACGCAGGCTATGCGACGGACCCGCAGTATGCGCAAAAGCTGATCGGCGTCATGGGTCAGCTGCGGGGCGCGGCATCCAAGGTGGAAATTTCTCGCCAGATGTTGGAAGGACTCTAAATTCGGATCATCCGCTGCCGTTAATGGGGTATCCAGGTATATCAGCGGTTAAATACGGGGCATTGTCAGCATGAATATGTATAAATTGGCGCTGGGCGGGCTGAACGCCGCCCAGGCAGGGCTGGCCACCACCAGCCACAATATCAACAATGCCACCACGGTCGGTTACAACCGTCAGCGCGTCATGGTCTCGACCGCAGGCGCGCAGGCCACCAGCAACGGCTATGTTGGCCGTGGCGTTCAGGTCGACACGGTCGTGCGCAGCTACGACAGCTTCCTGTACAAGCAACTGGTCGGCGCCCAAGGCAGTGGCGCCCAACTCCAGACGCAATACAACCAGGTTTCGGCGATCAACAACCTGTTCGCGGATCGCACCGTGGGTATCGCGCCGGGTCTGAACAACTTCTTCACCAGCATGAATGCGGTGGCCAGCAAACCTGCCGACCCTGCCGCTCGCCAGGATCTGCTGGGCAAGGCCAACAGCCTGGCCACCCAGATCCGCTCGGCCTACACCGAAATGCAAAATCAGCGCATGGGGCTGAATACGCAGATCACGACCACGGTGGAGCAGGTCAACAGCTATTTGTCCCGCATCAACGACCTGAATCAGCAGATTTCGTTGGCCACGGGCAGGGCGGGTGACGGTCCCCCCAATGACCTCCTGGATCAGCGCGATCAGGCCGTCATGGAGCTGAACCAATTGGTGGGTGTCACCACCTATGAGCAGGGCGACCAGCTCAACGTTGCGCTGGCCAATGGCGGTCAGGCCCTTCTGTCTGGCAACACCGTCTATCCGCTGCAAGCGGTAAGTTCCGCCAAGGACGTGGGGCGTACCGTCATCGCCTATACGCTGCCGGCGGGGGCCGGCAAAACGGTGGCCGTGGAATTGAGTGATACGGAAGTGACCGGCGGTACGCTGGGAGGCCTGCTGCAGTTCCGAACCGCGTCGCTGGACATGATGCAAAGCCAACTGGGCCAAATGGCCGTCGGTCTGGCGCTGTCCTTTAACGCGCAGCATAAGCAGGGTTTTGACCAGAACGGCAATCCCGGGACGGACTTCTTCGGCATCGGCTCGCCGCAAGGCATACCCAATGGGCAGAACAAGAGCAATGCGCAGATCTCGGGCCAATTCACGAATCTGAACAATATCAATGCCAAAGACTACGAGATTTCGTTCGATGGAACGAATTACCGGGTGCTGCGCATGCCCGAAGGTTCGGAGGTTTTCAACGGCCCGGCCACGGGTACTCCGGCTACGCTGAATCTTGAAAACGAGATGGGCGTCTCCCTGACCATCAGCGCGCCGCCGCAGGCGGGTGACAAATGGTCGCTGGCCCCCACGCGCGACGCTGCGCGCGATATCAGCGTGTTGATCAGCGATCCGTACAAGGTGGCGGCGGCCGATGGCGACAAAGGTGACGCCAACGGCAAGAACGCACTGAAATTGGCGCAACTGCAAAACGGCAAGATGCTGGCCAATGGCACGATGAGCGTGAACGACATGTTCGCCCAGGTCGTGAATACCGTTGGCGTCCAGACCGCGCAGGTCAAGTCCGCGGCGATCGCGCAGGCGAATCTGATCACACAGAAGGTCGCGGCGCAGCAGGGTGTGTCGGGCGTCAATCTGAATGAAGAGTACGTCAACCTGTCGCAGTACCAAGAGCAGTATCAAGCGAGCGCCCGCATTATTGACGTGGCCAGCACCATGTTCGACACGCTGCTGGGTCTGCGCGGCTGATCGGATCGTTGAATCGTGACCAATACAGATAAATTCGGAGCTTCACCATGCGCCTGAGCACTTCAATGATGTATTCGAACGGGCTGAAAGGCATCCTCGCTCAGGAATCGGACATGAATCGTCTGGTCGAGCAGGTGGGCAGCGGACGCAAGTTCTTGTCGCCTGCGGACGACCCCTTGGCGGCCGCGCGCGCTATCGATGTGGCGCAGACGCAGAGCATGAACGACACGTATAGGGCGAATCGCCAGACCGCCAACACGAATCTGGGTCAGGAAACCAATACGTTGACGGCGGTGACGCACGCATTGCAGGGAGCGCGCACGCGCATCATCCAGGCAGGAAGTACCCTTTCGGATAGTGACCGCCGCACCCTGTCCACGGAGCTCAAGAGCACTCGTGATGCCTTGTTGGGCCTGGCCAATACGACCGACGGCAATGGTCAGTATTTGTTCTCCGGCAACGATGGCAGCGTGATGCCTTACTCCAAGAATGCCGCGGGCCAGATTACGTACAGCAATTCGGTAGGCGAACGCACCATTCAGGTGGATCAAAGCCGCCAGATGTCCACCAGCGATCTCGGCAAGGACATCTTCGGACGCGCCAATCCGGGCTCGCAGGCCTACGTCGCTTCAGCACCACAAACGAACACGGGTTCGGCGCAGTTCGGCGCGGTTTCGGTAACGCCCGGGAGTGGCGCCAGCGGGAAGACCTTCGAGGTGAAGTATGAGGCCGATGCGACGACGGGCGCTATGGGCTACCGCATCACGACGACGAACCCCGACGGAAGCTCCACTGTCGTTCCGCAGCCTCCGCAAGCCGCGACGCTCTATGCCGATGGTGCAGTGATCGACTTCGGCGGTGTTTCGGTGGCTATCAATGGGGCTCCCAAACCAGGAGATTCGATCACCGTCCAGAGCGTTCAGTCGGCGGATATGGACGTGTTCGCCACCTTGGACAACATCATCGCCGCACTGGATGCGCCCAACGATGGTGATCCTGTGGCGATGGCGAGACTGAACAACGCCCTGGCGACCGGCAACAAGAAGCTCGCGAACACCTACGACAACGTCCTGACGGTGCAGGCCTCGGTCGGCGCACGCCAGAATGAATTGGACGCCCTGAACGCGACCGGCACGCAAAAAGGCCTGTCGTACTCGCAATCTCTCTCGGATTTGGAAGAGCTGGACTATTACCAAGGCGCGAGCCAGCTCGCATTGCGCCAAGTCGCGCTGCAAGCGGCTTCGGCGGCATTCATGACCATCCAGGGATCGAGTCTGTTCAGTCGCAAGTAGGTAATAGGGTAGGTCAAAAAAAAGCGCGCCATTGAGTGCGTGGGGTTGCGCCGTTACGGACGCTACTGGCCAGGGGCCGGGGCGTCCGTGTGTGCGTGCAGAGTAGGAAATAGTCGTTTCACATTGCTTAACGCTCGGATATTCCATGCTTGTCAACTTGAAAGTCCGCACCTGTCTCGTTTTGGTGTTGCTGCTCTTCACGGGCGCCATGTTCATTTCCAATGGCGTGGCGTGGATGGGCCTGAACTCGAGCAATGAGAAGCTGGAGCGGGTCAACGACGCCTATTCGACGCAGGCCTCGCAGCTGAATCGGGCCTACATCCTGTTCCTGCGCGGCCGCTTGCTGCTGGCGACGTCGCTGATGGATCTGCAGCAAGGAAAGACCGAACAGGCGACCTCGCAGGCCAAGCGCGCGGAGGGCCTGATGCAGGAAGGCGCTCAGGCGCTGGACGCATACCGCAAGGCGCCGCGCCTGGAAGGCTCGGAGGCCCTGAATCAAAAGCTGGAAAGCGCCTACAAGCAATTCAACGACGTCGTCAGGCGTCAGGCGACTGCCTTGTCGACCATGGCCGTGCAGGACTATCTGGATCTGAACGACGCGGGAAGCGCGGCGAACACTGCCTTGAGAGAAGCGGTAGGAGGCGTGCTGGCGCATATCGACACCAGCACCGACGAGCTGGTGGTGCAGGCCGAGGCGGCCCACGGCGTTTCGCGCACGGTCACGATTGTGATGCTGGCGATCACCCTGGCCTTGGCATTGGGATGCTGGCTGTTCATCAGCCGGACCGTGCTGCGCCCATTGCGTGAGGCGGGTGATCATTTTGAAAAGATCTCGGGCGGCGATTTCACCGGTCGTATCGATGTGCGCAGCACGAACGAGATTGGGCAGCTGTTTGGCGCGATCAAGCGCATGCAGGAAAGCCTGACCCGCACCGTGGCGCTGGTGCGCCGCGGCGTGGACGAGATCAACGTGGGTTCGCGCGAGATTTCGGCGGGCAATACGGATCTGTCCAGTCGCACCGAGCAGCAGGCGGCCTCGTTGGAAGAAACCGCGGCGTCGATGGAAGAGCTGGCTTCGACCGTGAAGCAGAACGCGGACAACGCGCGCCAGGCCAATCAGTTGGCGGCCAGCGCCTCGGACGTGGCCGAGCGCGGCGGTTCGGCGGTGTCGGAAGTGGTTAGCACCATGCAAGGCATTTCGGCCAGCTCGCGCAAGATCTCCGAGATTGTGTCGGTGATCGACGGCATCGCGTTCCAGACCAACATCCTGGCGCTGAACGCGGCGGTGGAAGCCGCGCGTGCGGGCGAGCAGGGCAAGGGATTTGCTGTGGTGGCTGGCGAAGTGCGTTCGTTGGCGCAGCGTAGCGCCCAGGCCGCCAAGGAAATCAAGGGCCTGATCGAGGATTCGGTGAGCAAGGTCAGCGCGGGCTCGCAGCAGGTAGAGCGCGCAGGGTCGACGATGCAGGAGATCGTGGCCTCGGTGAAGCGTGTCACGGACATCATGGGTGAAATCTCGGCGGCGTCGGAAGAACAGTCCAGCGGCATCGACCAGGTGAACCGCGCAGTGTCGCAGATGGACGAGGTGACGCAGCAGAACGCGGCGCTGGTGGAAGAAGCGGCTGCCGCCGCGGGGTCGCTGCAGGAGCAGGCGCAACGCCTGGCCGAAGCAGTCTCCGTGTTCAAGATCAACGCGGGTGAAGTGATCGAAGTCCCCGCACAGCAATTGGCATCGCAACGCAGCGCGCCACGCATGCCGGCGCCGCCGGCACGGCCGCAGACAGCGGCGGCAAGCAAGCCGTCCGCCGAACCTGCCCACTCAGAATCGCCGCAGTCGGCGCAGCCTGCTCCGAAGACGGCGCCCGCGCCGCGCCTGACGCAGGTCGCCCGGCCCAAGCCGGCGCCGGAAGCTGCTACTACTGTTCGTCCGCTACGCCGGCCGGCCAGCCGCCCGGCGGGTGCCAAGGATGCCGCACCAGCGGCGCCACCCGCCAGCCGTCGTCCTCCGCCTTCGGCGGACGACGATTGGGAGTCTTTCTGACGGAGAGATCCGTCAGCGCAGCACATGCAGTAAAGCTACCCCCCTATTTACGGCCTGGCGGCAAGAATGCCGCCGGGACGACTACCGGAATATACGGAAATGTTTAGCAATCTGAAGGTGCGCACGGGCCTGATGCTCGCCCAGTTGGCCGTGGCGCTGGCCGCGCTGGTGGCCATCGTCCTGGGTTGGAACAGCATGCGGTCCAACTCGGAGGCGATCAACGCCCTGGATACCTTGAGCGTCCAGCAAGCCAATCTGATCAAGGACGCATATACGCAGATGCTGCGTGCCACGATACGTGCCGACATTGCCGCCGCACAGCGGGCAGCGGGTGATGCCAGCGGCGCCAGCGAGAACACTCGCACGGTGCAGCAACTGGTCGGCGATGCCAAGAAGAAGATGGAGACCTTCAAGGCCATCCCGAAGACCACGGCAATCGGCAAGAGTGCCGAGGGCGATCTGATCACGTCCTTCAACGGATTTGCAGACGCGTTGCAGGCCATGATGTCGGCCCTGGACAAGGGGGATTCGGCAGCTTACCTGGATCTGAAGAACACCAAGGCCGGCGCAGCGAGTGGTGCGTTTTCGAAGCAACTGACGGAATTCGCCAAGGACATTACTTCCTATAGCGAAGAGATGGTGTCGTCCTCGCGTTCGCAGGCGGCGACGATGGCGATTGTGTACGTCGTGTTGGCGGTATTGATCATCGCGGTATGGCTGGGCGCCTTCCTGTTCATGAACCGCGTGGTCCTGCGGCCCTTGCGCGCCGTCAGCGACAGCTTTGACAAGATCGCCGGCGGCGACTTGACTGTACGCGTGGATGCGACCTCGACCAATGAGATCGGCATGCTGATGGCCGCAGTTAAGCGCATGCAGGAAAGCCTGACCCGCACCGTGGCGTCGGTGCGCCGCGGCGTGGACGAAATCAACGTGGGTTCGCGCGAGATTTCCGCGGGCAACACCGACCTGTCCAGCCGTACGGAGGAACAGGCCGCCTCGCTGGAGGAAACCGCCGCCTCGATGGAGCAGTTGGCCTCGACCGTGAAGCAGAACGCGGACAACGCGCGCCAGGCCAACCAATTGGCTGCCAGCGCGTCCGACGTGGCCGAGCGCGGCGGCTCGGCGGTGTCGGAAGTGGTCAACACCATGCAGGAAATTTCGGCCAGTTCGCGCAAGATTTCCGAAATTGTGTCGGTGATCGATGGCATCGCGTTCCAGACCAACATTCTGGCTTTGAACGCGGCGGTGGAAGCCGCGCGTGCAGGCGAGCAGGGCAAGGGCTTCGCGGTGGTGGCGGGCGAAGTGCGTTCGCTGGCGCAGCGCAGCGCCCAGGCGGCCAAGGAAATCAAGGGCCTGATCGAGGATTCCGTGACCAAGGTCGGCGCGGGTTCGCAGCAGGTGGAGCGCGCCGGCGCGACGATGCAGGAGATCGTGGCCTCGGTGAAGCGGGTGACGGACATCATGGGCGAGATCTCGGCGGCGTCGGAAGAACAGTCCAGCGGCATCGACCAGGTGAACCGCGCGGTGTCGCAGATGGACGAGGTGACGCAGCAGAACGCGGCGCTGGTGGAAGAGGCGGCCGCGGCCGCGGGTTCCCTGCAGGAGCAGGCGCAGCGCCTGGCCGAAGCGGTGGCCGTCTTCAAGATCAACGCAGGCGAGGTCATCGAAGTCCCGGCTCAGCGTTTGTCGTCGGTGCGTTCGTCCAGTGACGATACACGTTTGCAGGCGCCTGACGCGCTTGCGCTTGGGCACTGAGGGCAAGAGTGGCTACAGCAGCGGCAACCCAGGCGCCGTCCATTTCGGTGGAACGCCAATTCGATTTTCGCGACGCGGACTTTTCGCGTGTGCGCAAGATGATCCACGCCTACGCAGGCATTTCGCTGGGCACGCACAAGCGCGAGATGGTCTACAGCCGGCTGGCCCGGCGCCTGCGCGCGCTGGGCATGCAGGATTTCGGCAGCTATCTGGACCAGCTTGAAAAGGAGCCCAACGCGGCCGAGTGGGAAGACTTCGTCAACGCGTTGACAACGAACCTGACCGCTTTCTTTCGCGAATCGCATCACTTTCCCATCCTGGCCGACTTCGCCAAGCGTCGCGGCGGCCCGGTATCGGTGTGGTGCTGTGCGGCTTCCACGGGCGAAGAACCGTATTCCATTGCCATGACGTTGGTGGAAGCGTTGGGCCCGCGGGCCAACGCATCCTCGGTGCTGGCTACCGATATCGACACCAATGTGCTCACCCGCGCGCGTGCTGGGGTCTATCCCGTCGAGCGCGTGGAAAAGCTGGATGGCGAGCGCCTGAGGCGCTTTTTCCTTAAAGGGCGGGGCGCCAACGAGGGGCAGGTCCGGGTGCGTCCTGAGATCGCCGACATGGTTCGCTATGAGACGCTGAATCTATTGGCGCCGACCTGGCAGATCAACGAGCAATTTGATGTGATCTTTTGCCGCAACGTCATGATTTATTTCGACAAGCCTACCCAGACCAGGATTCTGGAACGGTTCGTGCCGCTGCTCAAGCCCGGCGGCTTGCTGTTCGCTGGCCATTCCGAAAACTTCACCTATATCAGCCGCGACTTTCGTCTGCGTGGGCAGACCGTCTATGAATGTGCGGGCAGGTCCTGAGCGGGACGAGGCAGCAACAAATGAAGAAAATTAGCGTTTTGTGTGTGGACGACTCGGCGTTGGTGCGGGGGCTGATGACGGAGATCATCAACAGCCAGCCGGACATGGAAGTGGTCGCGACCGCGCCCGATCCCTTGGTGGCGCGTGAACTCATCAAGCGCCACAATCCCGACGTGCTGACGCTGGACGTGGAAATGCCCCGCATGGACGGGCTGGATTTCCTGGAAAAGCTGATGCGCCTGAGACCCATGCCGGTGGTGATGGTGTCGTCGCTGACCGAGCGCGGCGGCGAGATCACGCTGCGGGCGCTGGAATTGGGCGCCATCGACTTCGTCACCAAGCCCAAGCTGGGCATACGCGACGGCCTGCTCGAATACACCGAGATCATCGCCGACAAGATACGCGCCGCCTCGCGCGCCAAGCTGCGCGCACCGACGGCGCACTCGGCGCCCGCCGTACCCCCGCCCATGTTGCGCCGCCCGCTGGCCAGCTCGGAAAAGCTGGTCATCGTCGGCGCCTCCACGGGCGGCACCGAGGCGATCCGCGAGGTTCTGCAGCCGCTGCCGCCCGATAGCCCGGCCATCCTGATCACCCAACACATGCCGGCGGGTTTCACGCGCTCCTTCGCACAGCGCCTGGATGCCCTGTGCGCGGTGACCGTTCGCGAAGCCGTGCACGGCGACCGCGTGCTCCCCGGGCACGTGTATCTGGCGCCGGGCGGCGACATGCACATGCGCCTGGGGCGTAGCGGCGCCAACTACGTAATCGAGCTGGAAGCAAGCGAACCAGTCAATCGCCACCGCCCGTCGGTGGACGTGCTGTTCAATTCGGCCGCCGCCGCCGCTGGCAAGAACGCCATCGGCGTCATCCTGACCGGCATGGGCAAGGACGGCGCTGCCGGCATGCTGGCCATGCACCGCGCGGGCGCCCATACGATTGCGCAGGACGAGGCCAGCTGCGTGGTCTTCGGCATGCCGCGCGAAGCTATCGCCTTGGGCGCCGCGGATGAAGTGGTTTCGTTGTCGGCGATAAGCGAACGCATTCTGACTCGCCTGGGCGATCGTGGGCACCGCGTCTGACGCGCAAGCCTTCCCGATCGGTCCAAGGCAAATTTTTTTGGAGTAGAAGATGGTAGACAAGGGCCTGAAGATTCTGGTGGTGGATGACTTCCCCACCATGCGGCGGATCATCCGCAACCTGCTCAAGGAGCTGGGTTTCGAGAACGTGGATGAGGCCGAGGACGGCGCCATCGGCCTGGAAAAGCTGCGCAACGGCGGTTTCCAGTTCGTGGTGTCGGACTGGAACATGCCTAACCTCGATGGCCTGGAGATGCTCAAGCAGATCCGTGCCGACGCCGCGCTGGCATCGTTGCCCGTGCTGATGGTGACGGCCGAGGCCAAGAAGGAGAACATCGTCGCGGCGGCCCAGGCCGGCGCCAACGGTTATGTGGTCAAGCCTTTCACGGCGGCGACGCTGGAAGAGAAGCTCAACAAGATCTTCGAGAAAATCGCCGGTTGAGGTGAGCCATGAGTACGACGGAACATGAGAGCCCGGGCGAATCCCCCGATCTGATCCATCGCATCGCGTCGCTGACGCGCATGCTGCGCGACAGCATGCGCGAGCTTGGCCTGGATCAGGCCATCAAGGACGCTGCCAACGCCATTCCCGACGCCCGCGACCGTCTGCGCTACGTGGCGCAGATGACCGAGCAGGCCGCCAACCGCGTGTTGAACGCCACCGAGCAGGCCGGTCCCATCCAGGACGGGCTGTCGCGCTCGGCGCAGGCGCTGGATGCGCGTTGGCAGCAATGGTACGACCAGCCGCTGGAGCTGCCCGAGGCGCGCGAACTCGTTAAGGACACCCGCGCGTACCTGCAGGATGTGCCGAAGCAGGCGCAGCAGACGCAGTCCCAGTTGATGGAAATCATCATGGCGCAGGATTTCCAGGACCTTACGGGCCAGGTCATCATGCGCATGATGGACGTGGTGGGCGCGATCGAGCGCGAACTGCTGCAGGTGCTGCTGGACAACGTCCCGCAAGAGCGCCGCGACGAGGCCAACAGCCTGCTCAACGGACCGCAGATCAGTCCGCAGGGCAAGACCGACGTAGTGACCAGCCAGGACCAGGTCGACGACCTGTTGGCGAGCCTGGGCTTCTAGCCAAGAGGCGCGCCGCCGGAAATGCCCTCCGGCGGCGCATTCTCCAGTGGGCGCAGCTCGTGCATGACCGTATTCCCCAGGGGCGCAAACAGCGCCTCGTCGATAGACTCCCCTCCAGAACAATAAATTGGGGCCATGCAGCGTGAATCACGGCGCGCAGTGCGCGCCTGGCAACGGATGCCCATAGACGGCGATCCGGGCCGGCACAAGGAGATCGATCGTGGCCAGATCCGTATTCCGTCTGGGCGGTATGTGGAGGTTGTTGCGTAGGCTGAATCGCGGCGACGCGACGCTGTCGGAGCGCACTTTATCCATCAGTCCGGCTGTTTGGCCGCTCTACGGCTTCATGACGCGTATTCGCAGCCGCATCATGACCGTGCGCCAATCCAGCATCGAAATCGCGCTGAATGCCGCGCGCACGCAGTTTCAGGCGGGCCGTTGCTCGCTGCTGGCGCAGGAGCAGGCGCGCGCGGCCGATGCGCTCGCGGCCAGTGGCGCGCAAATTGCCGCCTTGTCGGCCTCGACATCGACTCATGCACGCGAGATCGCCGAGGTGTCGGGGCAGAATCTGCACACGGCGCAGCAGGCGCTGGCCGAGCTGTCCGACGTCAAGGCGCGGGTGGAGCGCATGACGCGCGAGATGGCCTCGTTCACTCAAGTCGTCGGGCAGTTGACCGACCGCGCCCAATCGGTGGGCAACATCAGCAAGCTGATCAAGGAGGTCGCCTTGCAGACCCAGCTCCTGGCCTTGAACGCCGGCGTCGAGGCGGCGAGGGCAGGGGACGCGGGGCGCGGTTTCGCCGTGGTCGCCAGCGAGGTAGGGCGGCTGGCCGAACGCGTGAATTCGGCCACCAGCGATATCGGCCGGCATACCGCCGAGATGCTGGAACTGGTGGAGACGACCCAGCGTCAGACCGGCATGCTGCGCGAGGACGTCGATGCTTCCGGCGGCGTGCTGGAGCGGACATGCTCCGGCTTCGAGCGTTTCGTGCGCGACTTCGACAGCATGAACCGGCAGGTCGGCGACGTGGTCCAGGCCATCGGCGAAGTGGATTCCACCAACCACGGCATGAGCGAGGAGGTGGGGCGGATAGCGGCGCTGAGCGCCGACGTGCTGGAGCGTATCGGCAACATGTCCGGTGAAATCGACCGCATCCGCCGCCAGACGGAAAGCGTGCAGGAGGTGTTGGCCGACATGCGCACCGGCAATACCGCCTTTGACGGCCTGTCCGAGACCGTTGAGGCCTTCCGGGACGCGGCCGTCAACCTGCTGGAAGACGCCAGAAGCCGGGGCGCCGACGTGTTCGACCGCCACTACCGGCGCATCCCCGGCAGCGAGCCCGCGCGCTATCACACCAGCTATGACCGGCAGATCGAGGAGTCGGTGACCCGCTTGCTGGACAGTGTGCTGGACGGCGTGCCGGGCGGCATCTACACGATACTGGTGGATGGCCGGGGTTACGCGCCGGCTCACAATCTCCGTTTTTCCCAGCCGCCTACCGGAGATCCGAAGCAGGATATCGCGCGGGTGCGGAACAAGCGCATCTTCGACGATCCGGTGGGCTTGCGGTTGGCGACCAACACCGGCGGAGTGCTGCTACAGACGTATTCCCGCGACACGGGCGAAATCGTCAATGACATATCCATTCCGGTCTATCTGGGGTTGGAACACTGGGGTGCGGTGCGGATAGGCCTGGATTTCGGCCGCTTCCAGGCGCTGGCGGGCGGGGACGGGGCGGACCGTCTGGCAGTCGCCGCGCAGGGCTGAGGCAACTGGCTGTTACAGGCTGAGCGCGTTCCAGGCAGGCCCGGAACGCGCTGTCTCGGGCGCATCCGGGAATAGCGCCGCTTTCCCCCCGTTTCTTGGCTTATCGCCCAAGGCCGGGGCCTCCTAGAATCTCGGCGGGCAGCTCGTCATTCCAGAATCCGCGAGCCGCGACAATACCGCAGAGCATGGCCGAAGAAAGCGACCTCGAAAAAACCGAAGCCGCCTCTCCCAGGCGCCTGGAAAAGGCGCGCGAGGAGGGGCAGATTGCGCGTTCCCGCGAATTGGGAACGTTCATGATGCTGGCTGCGGGCGTGGCTGCGATTTGGGTCGGCGGTGGTTCGCTCTACCGAACCCTGAGCGGCGTGCTGCGCAACGGCCTGGCCTTTGATCAGCGCATCGTTCTCGATCCCGGCGTGATGGTCGAGCGCGCGGTCGAGGGTTTCGGCCAGGCCCTGTTGGTGCTGCTGCCGATTTTCGGCTTGCTGGCGGTCATCGCGGTGCTGTCCAGTGTGCTGCTGGGCGGCCTCGTCATCTCGGGCAAGCCCCTGCAGTTCAATTTCTCCAAGCTCAGCCCCATTGCCGGGGTGAAGCGGATGTTCTCGTCGCAGACGGTGGTGGAACTCATCAAGGCGCTGGCCAAGGCCGCGCTGGTCGGCGGCGTGGCGGTCTGGGTCATCTGGCGCTACCACGACGACATGCTCAGCCTGATGCACGTGGCGCCGTCGGCGGCGCTGATCAAGGCGCTGACGCTGGTGGCGATGTGCTGCGCCTTCATCGTGGCTTCGCTCCTGGTTATCGTCATGCTGGACGTGCCGTGGCAGATCTGGAGCCATCTGAAGAAGCTGCGCATGTCCAAGGAAGACGTGCGCCAGGAACACAAGGAAAGCGAGGGCGACCCGCACGTGAAGGCGCGCATCCGGCAGCAGCAGCGCCAGGCGGCGCGGCGCCGCATGATGGCCGAGGTGCCGAAGGCGGACGTGGTGGTGACCAACCCCACGCACTATGCCGTCGCCCTGAAGTACGACGAGGAAAAGAGCGGCGCGCCGCGCGTGCTGGCCAAGGGT
>Ga0209699_100381_pt1 | contig 27166 bp, 22 predicted proteins | sample SynthPrep_1_END__FD_187204 | JGI IMG/M metagenome (GOLD analysis project Ga0209699, IMG submission 187204) | Synthetic microbial communities from Ohio, USA - SynthPrep_1_END_DS7_MetaG (SPAdes) (version 2) | ecosystem: Engineered > Bioreactor > Aerobic > Activated sludge | place: USA: Ohio...
GCACATCCCCGGCCAGCCGGCGGTGAACCTGCTGCCGACCATCGTGCAGGACTCGCTGAACGATCTGCCGATTCCCAAGCGCATGCGCTGGGCCGCTCGTCGCGACGAGTTCGTGCGCCCGACCCAGTGGCTGGTGATGCTGTTCGGCGACACCGTGGTCGAGTGCGAGATCCTCGCGCAGAAGGCAGGACGGGTATCCCGTGGCCATCGCTTCCATGCCAACCGTGACGTACGCATCAGCAGCCCGGCCAACTATGCCGAAGACCTGCGCAGTGCCTACGTGCTGGCCGACTTCGCCGAGCGCCGCGAGATCATTTCTCGCCGCGTCGATGAACTGGCTGCCGCCGAGCAGGGCACGGCCATCGTGCCGCCGGCGCTGCTGGATGAAGTGACCGCCCTGGTCGAATGGCCGGTGCCGCTGGTCTGCTCGTTCGAGGAACGCTTCCTCGATGTGCCGCAGGAAGCACTGATCAGTACCATGCAGGACAACCAGAAGTACTTCTGCCTGCTCGATGCGGACGGCAAGCTGCTGCCGCGCTTCATCACCGTGGCCAACGTCGAGTCCAAGGATCCGGCACAGATCGTCTCGGGTAACGAGAAGGTCGTGCGCCCGCGTCTGACCGATGCCGAATTCTTCTTCAAGCAGGACAAGAAGCAGAAGCTCGAAGGCTTCAACCAGCGCCTGGCCAACGTAGTGTTCCAGGCCCAGCTCGGCTCGGTGTTCGACAAGGCCCAGCGCGTTTCCGCCCTGGCCGGTTTCATCGCTCGCGAAGTCGGCGGCGATGCACAGCGCGCCGCCCGTGCCGGCCTGCTGAGCAAGTGCGACCTGGCCACCGAGATGGTCGGCGAGTTCCCGGAGATGCAGGGCATCGCCGGTTACTACTACGCACTCAATGACGGTGAGCCGCAGGATGTCGCCCTGGCCCTGAACGAGCAGTACATGCCGCGTGGTGCCGGAGCCGAACTGCCGAGCACCCTGACCGGCGCAGCCGTGGCCGTGGCCGACAAGCTCGATACCCTGGTCGGCATCTTCGGCATCGGCATGCTGCCGACCGGCTCGAAAGACCCCTACGCCCTGCGTCGCGCCGCCCTCGGCGTGCTGCGCATCCTGATCGAGAAGGGCCTGGATCTGGATCTGGCCGCTGCGGTCGACTTCGCTGTCGCCCAGTACGCCGGCAAGGTCAAGACCGACGGCCTGGCCGCCCAGGTGCTGGAATTCATCTTCGACCGCCTGCGCGCGCGCTACGAGGATGAAGGCATCGAGGTTGCCGTTTACCAGGCCGTGCGTGCGGTGAACCCGACATCGCCGCTGGACTTCGACCAGCGCGTGCAGGCCGTGCAGGCCTTCCGCAAGTTGCCGCAGGCCGCTTCCCTGGCCGCGGCCAACAAGCGTGTGTCGAATCTGCTGAGCAAGGCCGAAGGCGGTGTCGCCGCCCAGGTCGAGGCGCATTACTTCGATAACCCCAGCGAGTTCGCCCTCAACGCCGCCATCCAGCAGGCCGACCATGCGGTGCAACCGCTGGCCGCCGCCCGCCAGTACAGCGAGGCCCTGGCCAAGCTGGCCAGCCTGCGCGAGCCGGTGGACGCCTTCTTCGAGGCCGTTCTGGTCAACGCAGAGGATGCGCGCGTACGCGCCAACCGCTATGCCTTGCTGGCCCGCCTGCGCGGGCTGTTCCTCGGCGTGGCGGACATCTCGCTGCTCGGCTGATGCCAGACGCTGCCCGTGAAAAATTTCCACGGGCAGCGTTCGTTCCTACCTCAGGTTCTACGTGGCTGCATGAAACTGCTGATTCTCGACCGCGACGGCGTCATCAACGAAGACTCCGACGCCTACATCAAGACGCTCGACGAGTGGCTGCCGATCGCGTCGTCGATCACCGCCATCGCCCGCCTGTCGAAGGCTGGCTGGACGGTGGCGGTAGCCACCAACCAGTCCGGCATCGCCCGTGGCTACTACGACCTGGCGACCCTGGAGTCGATGCACAGGCGCCTGCGCGAGCTGGTGGCAGAGCAGGGTGGGGAAGTCGGCCTGATCGTCTACTGCCCGCACGGGCCGGACGACGGCTGCGATTGCCGCAAGCCGAAAGCGGGCATGCTCAGGCAGATCGCTGCGCATTACGCCACGGAACTGGCAGGAATCTGGTTCGTTGGCGACAGTAGCGGTGACCTGCAGGCGGCACTGGCCGTCGATTGTCAGCCTGTGCTGGTGAAAACCGGCAAGGGCGAACGTACCCTGGCCAAGCCGTTGCCGCCAGGAACCCTGGTATTCGATGATCTGGCAGCGGTGGCCGATCAACTGCTCTCATAAGGTGTGAAGTTTCATGGCGATCGTGCAGGCATTCAGAGTCACGCTTTTCTACCTGCTGCTGTCGTCCAGCTCGTTCTTCTGGTGCCTGATCAGCCTGGTGGTCGCCCCTTTGCTGCCGTTCCGCCAACGCTACCGCTTCGTGGTTCAGGCCTGGTGTGGCTGCGCGGTGTGGCTGGCCAAAGTGATCGTCGGTATCCGCTATGAAGTGCGTGGCGTGGAGAATATCCCCGAGCGCCCCTGCGTGATTCTCGCCAACCACCAGAGCACCTGGGAAACCTTCTTCCTCTCCGCCTATTTCGAGCCGCTCAGCCAGGTGGTCAAGCGCGAGCTGTTGCGCGTGCCGTTCTTCGGCTGGGGCATGGCGTTGCTCAAGCCCATCGCCATCGACCGCAGCAACCCCAAGGCAGCGCTCAAGCAATTGGCCAAGCAGGGTGACGAGCGCCTCAAGCAGGGCGCCTGGGTACTGGTGTTCCCCGAAGGCACGCGGATTCCGCCAGGCCAGATCGGCAAGTTCTCTCGCGGCGGCACCGCCCTGGCAGTGAACGCCGGCCTGCCGGTACTGCCAATCGCCCACAACGCCGGCGAATTCTGGCCCAAGGCGGGCTGGGGCAAACGCTCGGGCACCATTGAGGTGATCATCGGCCAGCCGATGTACGCCGAGGGCGAGGGCCCGCGTGCCATCGCCGAGCTCAACGAGCGAGCCTTCCAGTGGGCTTGCCGGCAGCAGACCGAGCTACGCGGTGAAGAGCCACAGCTGAGCCGCCTGGGCGAAACGGCCTGATCTGTGGATAAGCTGTGCATGAAATGCAATCAAAGAGCCATCATTTGTTGCATCTAGCTGATTTTCCTGGCGAATCGGCTGTGCTGGGAAAATCGCCCAACAGGGTATAAGTTGTCGCCTCAGGCGGGTGCAACCTGCCATCAGCGCTCTGGCGGGTTGCACCCGCCCTACACATGAGCGTCGACAAATCCGCTTTTACCTCGACAAGCGCACAGTCTCGCTCGCTGCGATGGCCGATCATCCGACCAGTAAAGGGAATTCGTTGCCATGCCATCGATCTACCAGCTCAAGCCTGCCTTCCAGAACCTGTTGCGCCCTGGCGTCGAACGCCTTCATGCGCATGGCGTCACCGCCAATCAGGTGACCCTGGCTGCCGCCGTCGTCTCCGTGCTGCTCGGCGCCCTGCTCACAGCGTTCAGCTCGATCACCTGGCTGTTCGCTCTGGTTCCTCTGTGGATGCTCCTGCGGATGGCACTCAATGCCGTGGACGGCATGCTCGCCCGCGAGTTCGGCCAGCAATCGAAGCTCGGGGCCTACCTCAACGAGCTGTGTGACGTGGTCGCCGACAGCGCCCTGTACCTGCCCTTCGCCCTGCTCCCTGGCGTCTCGCCGCTGCTGGTGATCCTCGTGGTGCTGCTGGCAGTGATCAGCGAATACGCCGGCGTGCTCGGCCCCATGGTCGGCGCCTCGCGACGCTATGACGGGCCGATGGGCAAGAGCGACCGAGCCTTCTGCTTCGGCGTGCTCGGCGCTGGCGTCGCCACCGGCCTGCTCACGGCCCTGTGGATCAATTTCCTGCTTGCCGTGGTCTTGGCACTGCTGCTCTATACCCTCTATAACCGCGTTCGCCATGGGTTGGCCGAAACGGCCTGAGCCCTCTCTGGGAATAAGGAGATTCCATGCGCCCCGTGCAGTTGCATACCTTCACCACCCATGACGGTGTCGAGCTGAGCTATCGCCACTGGCCGGCAAGCGCACCCACGGATAGCCCGCGCCAGGCCGTGCTGCTGTTTCACCGCGGCCACGAGCATGGCGGGCGCATGGCCCACCTGGTGGACGAACTGGAGCTGCCGCACTGCGACTTCTTCGCCTGGGATGCGCGGGGCCACGGCCTGTCCCCCGGTGCGCGCGGCGACAGCCCGAGCTTCGCCACCAGCGTGCGCGACGTGCAGACCTTCGTCGAACACATCGGCGGCGCACACGGCATCGCCGAAGAGGATCTGGCCGTGGTGGCGCAGAGTGTCGGCGCGGTGATCATCGCCACCTGGGCGCATGACTATGCGCCCAGGGTGCGCTGCCTGGTTCTCGCCTCGCCCGCATTCAGGGTCAAGCTCTACGTACCCTTCGCTCGCCCCGGGCTGAAGCTGCTGCACGCCTGGCGCGGCAACTTCTTCGTCAACAGCTACGTGAAGGCCAGGTTCCTCAGCCATGATGCCGAGCGTATCGCCTCCTTCGACAACGACTCGCTGATCGCACGGCCCATCTCGGTGACCATGCTGCTCGGCCTGTACGAAGCGGCTGATCGCATCGTCGCAGACGCCCAGGCGATCCAGGTGCCGACCCAGTTGCTGATTTCCGGCGCCGACTTCGTCGTCCATCGCAAACCGCAGGAAGACTTCTTCGAACGCCTCGGCAGCCTGCGCAAGGAAAAGCACCTGCTACCCGGTTTCTTCCACGACACCCTCGGCGAGCGTGACCGCGCCCATGCCCTGAGCCGGGCGCGACGCTTCATCCTGCGCAACTTCGAGGAGCCCGTGACGCGGCCGTCACTGCTCGATGCCGACCGCCTCGGCGTGACCTGCGCCGAAGCCGAGGAGCTGGCCGCACCGCTGCCGAAGAACTCTCTGCGCGACCTCTACTGGCGCGCCACCCGAGCGGGCATGCGCCTGGGCAGTGGTCTTTCGGCCGGTGTGAAGCTGGGCTTCGACACCGGCTTCGACTCCGGTAGCACCCTCGATTATGTCTACCGCAACCAACCCACCGGCAAGGGCGCGCTGGGCCGCCTGATCGACCAGAACTACCTGGACTCCATCGGCTGGCGCGGCATCCGCCAGCGCAAGCTGCATGCCGAGGAACTGCTGCGCCTGGCCATGGGCAAACTGCGCGATGCGGGCAGGGCGGTGCGCATCGTCGATATCGCCGCCGGCCATGGCCGTTACATCCTCGAGTCGCTGGAAGGCCAGGAGCAGCGTCCTGACTCGATCCTCCTGCGCGACTACAGCGACATCAACGTGCGCGACGGCAACGCCCTGATTCAGCAGAAGGGCCTGGGCGACATCGCCCGCTTCGTCAAGGGCGATGCCTTCGATCGCGAGGATCTGGCCGCGCTCGACCCCAAACCGACGCTGGCGGTGGTGTCCGGCCTCTACGAGCTGTTCGGCAGCAACCAGATGGTCGGCGACTCGCTGGCCGGCCTGGCGGCAGCCGTCGAAGAGGGCGGCTACCTGATCTACACCGGCCAACCCTGGCACCCGCAGCTGGAGCTGATCGCCCGCGCCCTGACCAGCCACCGCGATGGCCAGGCCTGGGTCATGCGCCGCCGCAGCCAGGCGGAGATGGATCAACTGGTGGAAGCGGCAGGCTTTCGCAAGGTGGCGCAGCGCATCGACCAATGGGGCATCTTCAGCGTGTCTCTGGCGCAGCGGACAGGCTGATGGAAAGCGTACGCGAACAGGGATTGTGGAAGCGTGGCGTATTCTGGCTGCTACTGCTCGGCCCGCTGTTCTTCGCCAGTTATGGCTTCGCCAACTGGTTCAGCGGGCAACGGGACGATGTCGGCAGTCTGGTCTTCGCCTGGGAACCGCAGATACCACTCTGGCCATGGACGATCGTGCCGTACTGGTCGATCGACCTGCTCTACGGCCTGTCCTTCCTGCTACCCATCTGTCGCCGCGAGATGGATCGCCACGCCCTGCGCCTGCTTGCCGCGCAGGTGATCTGCGTGGCCTGCTTCCTGCTCTGGCCGCTGCGCTTCACTTTCGAGCGTCCGCCGCTGGACGGCACCTTCGGCCTGATGTTCGACGTACTGATGGGCTTCGACAAACCCTTCAACCAGGCGCCCTCGCTGCATATCACGCTGCTGGTGGTCATCTGGGCGATGTTCGCCAATCACACTCGCAACCTTTGGCTGCGTGGTGTGCTGCACCTGTGGATGACGCTGATCGGCATCTCCGTACTGACCACCTGGCAGCACCACTTCATCGACATTCCCACCGGACTGCTGGCCGGCTTCTTCTGCCTCTGGCTGCTGCCGCTGAAGGGAGATACCCCTCTGCAACGCCTGCGCCTGGCCAGCGATCCGCGTCGTTGGCGCCTGGCATTGCGCTACAGCCTCGGTGCCCTGTTGTGCTGCGCGCTGGCGGTCAACCTGGGGGGAGCCTGGCTGTGGTCGTTCTGGCCGGCCATCTCGCTGACCATGGTGGCACTCAACTACCTGCTGTTCGGCGCAACCGGCTTTCAGAAACAGGCCAATGGGCGCCTGAGTCCGGCCGCCACGGTGCTGCTGGCGCCTTATCTGCTCGGTGCCTGGATCAATTCGCGGCTGTGGACGTACCGCCAGCCCGTACCTGGCCAGGTGGTGGAGGGCGTCTACCTCGGCCGCCTGCCGGCCCCTGCCGATCTGCACGGCTATGCGAGCCTGGTCGACCTCTGCGCCGAACTGCCGCTGCAGCGCATACCCAAGGCCTATTGCAGCCTGCCATCACTGGATCTGGTCGCACCTGATGTGCTGACCTGCCAACACGCCGCCGAGGCCATCGAGCGCCTGCGCCACCAGGGCCCGCTGCTGGTGTGCTGCGCCCTTGGCTACTCACGCAGTGCCACCGCCGTGGCCGCCTGGCTGCTGCACAGCGGCCGTTGCCAGGATGTCGACAGCGCTGTTGCGCTGATCCGTCAGGCACGGCCACGAGTCGTTCTGGGTCCTGCGCATCTCGCCGCTTTGCAAGGCCTGCTCGATAACGCGCCGCGCATGGAGATCGCCCATGCCGGCTGACCTGCTCCTGGTGGCGGCCTTGCTGCGACGCGGGCGCAGCCTGGATCGTTTCTCCAGCGCCCTGAGCCTGATCGCCGTGCTCTTCGGCCTGGCGCCCTGGCTCGGCGCAGCGGGCAGCCTGTCGATGGCCTCGCTCTGCGTCCTGTTGCTCGTCGTCGGCATGCTCGAGAAATACTGGGCACTGCGCGTGGCACTGGATGCCGAACTGTTCGCGCACCTCGCCCAAACCGGTGACGGGCTGGAGGCCCAGACCCGGGCGCTGGATCAGGCCTTGCTGAAGCTGCGTCTGCAAGGCCCGGAGCACGGCGTGCGTACCTGGGATTCACGCTGTCAGGGTGCACTGGGCCTGCTGCGCAAACAGGTGCTGTGCCTGCTGCTGCAGGTCATGATCGTCGTATTCGGTATCTTCATGGTTTTCGCTTGAGGAGTCTTCATGCTCGCCGCATTGACCGCTTTCGCCATCACCTCGGCAGCCCGTCTGCTGACCGGTGCCCGCGCGCTCTGGCTGGGTAGCACGGCCCAGGCCACTCAGCGCCTGTACTACGCCAACCACAGCAGCCACGGTGATTTCGTCCTGCTGTGGGCGTCACTGCCCCCCGAACTGCGCCGGCGTACCCGGCCGGTGGCCGGCGCCGATTACTGGCAGAAGCCGGGCGTGCGCAGCTTTCTGATCAACCGGGTATTCAACGGCGTACTGGTCGACCGCGAACGCAGGGAGGAGGGCGTCAATCCGCTGCAACCGATGCTCGACGCACTGGATGCAGGGGACTCGCTGATCCTCTTCCCCGAGGGCACACGCAACCTCGGCGACGAACCCTTGCTGCCATTCAAGAGCGGCCTTTACCACCTGTCGCAGGCACGACCCGACGTGGAGCTGGTACCGGTGTGGATCGCCAATCTCAATCGGGTGATGCCCAAGGGCAGGGCGCTGCCACTACCGCTGCTGTGCACCCTGAGTTTCGGCGCGGCACTGGAACCGATGGAAGGGGAAGGCAAGGAGGCCTTCCTTGAACGCGCACGCAATGCGCTCCTGGCACTGGCGCCCGAGGAGGCCTGAAGATGGATCGCAACACTCTGCTGCTGTTCGCCGGTATCGGTGCCCTGCTGCTGCTGGCCAGCCTGGTCGGCTTCGTCCTCAAGAAACGCAGCGGCGACCGGCCGAACCCGGTGATCGATAACCTCAATGCGCGGATCAACGCCTGGTGGGTGATGGTGCTGGTGATCGGCATCGCTTTCCTGTTCGGCAACAACGGCGTGATCCTGCTGTTCTATTTCGTCTCGTTCTACGCCCTGCGCGAGTTCATGACCCTGACGCCGACCCGACGCAGTGATTACCCGGCGCTGGTGGCAGCCTTCTATTTCGCCCTGCCGATGCAGTACCTGCTGATCGCCCTGGACTGGTACGGCCTGTTCGCGATCTTCATTCCCGTCTACCTGTTCCTGCTGCTGCCGATCCTCGCCTCGCTGGGCGGCGACACCACCCGCTACCTCGAACGTGCAGCCAAGGTGCAGTGGGGCCTGATGATCGCCGTGTACTGCATCTCCTCCGTACCGGCGCTGCTGACCCTGGATATTCCCGGCTACGAGGGTCGCAACCTGCTGCTGATCGCCTGGCTGATCATCGTCGTGCAGCTCTCCGACGTGCTGCAGTACGTGTGCGGCAAACTCTTCGGCAAGCACAAGATCGCGCCGAACCTGTCGCCCTCGAAGACGGTGGAAGGTTTCGTCGGTGGTGTCGCCCTGGCCACCCTGATCGGCGCCATGTTGTGCTGGATCACCCCGTTCGTCTTCTGGCAGGCGGCGCTGTTCGCCTTGCTGGTGTGCATGCTCGGTTTCGCTGGCGGCCTGGTCATGTCGGCGATCAAGCGTGATCGCGGTGTCAAGGACTGGGGCCACATGATCGAAGGCCATGGCGGCATGCTCGATCGGCTGGATTCGGTGTGCTTCGCCGCTCCGGTGTTCTTCCACATGGTGCGTTACTGGTGGGCCTGATGCGTCGCGAACACCAGGGCAGGGGATTGCACTAGAGTTAAGGAAAACTATAAGGCAGAGAGATAGCCATGGTCGCCCACACCCAGACGCTGTTCGGAGCGGTGGCCCTCGTTGCGGTGATCATGGGCAGTTGCCTGATACTGGTGGGGCAGTTGCGCCATCGTGACGGCATGCTCACCACAGGGCTGGGCATGCTTTCCCATTCGCTGGCCTACATCGGCTTCACCCTGTTCGGCCAGGTATCGATGTGGATCAGCTATGTGCTGGCCAACACCCTGCTATCCACGGCCCTGGCGTTCTACACGGTCAGCGTGCCGCTGATCCAGGGGCGGCGCCCGCCCTGGCGGCTGGCGTTCACCTTCCCCTTGCTGCTGGGCGTCCTGCTGACCCTGCTCATCGACACCGAGGAACCACGCCAGTTGCTGGCCTGCCTGCTGCTCTTCACGCAGTGCCTGGTCATCCTGCACCTGAGCCGCATCCACGCCGTACCCGGCGGTCGCGCCCATCGCATTCTGATGATCGGCGCGGGTATCAGCCTGTTCGGCCTGGGCATCCGCGTGGTGGTCATACTCAGCGGCGCACCAACGGAAATGCACTACGACGTCAGTAACCTGAAGCAGACCGTGTCGGTGGCCATCGGTGCGGCCACCATCATCATGCTCTCCTTCGGCCTGGTGCTGCTGTCACGCGAGCGCATCGAATCGGAGCTCAGACAGACCGCCCTGCGCGACACCCTGACCGGCATACCCAATCGCCTGGCGATACTCGAACTGCTCGCCGATGAGCTCGAGCGTGCCCGCCGTCAGCACACACCACTGTCCGTCGCCATGCTCGATCTGGATCACTTCAAGCAGATCAATGACAACCACGGCCACCTGGTAGGCGATGCGGTACTCAGGTACTGCGCGGAGCACCTGCAGCAGCGCCTGCGCCGCAACGACAGCATCGGTCGTTACGGCGGTGAAGAGTTCCTGCTGATCCTGCCGGGCACCGACGCCAGCGGTGCCCTGGAGCTGGTCGACCAGCTCAGGCAGTCGCTCACCCGGCACCCGGCACTGATCGAGGGACGCAGCATTACCCTGAGCTTCAGTGCAGGCGTTCACGGGCTGAATCCCACACCCCACGACGATGTCACCAGCCTGCTGCTCAAGGCCGACACGGCCCTCTATGCGGCCAAGCACGCAGGACGCAACACGCAGATACTGGCTACCACGACCTGAAGAGGCCGCCAGGGCCCGTTCATCTCAAAAGGCATACCTAAGCAGCAAAGAAGAAGAGGCTGTTCGGGATGCGCGGACTCTGATTCGAGAGGCGGTAGCTGCCTGCACAGCCCGCTTGCATGCCATTGCGTACTCATCTCCAGAACCATGGGTTCCAGCTTGGAGATCAGGGTGCGGGCGCATGTGTCTATTTCAGGCTCGTACACGCTATGCCCTGGATAAGTTCTGCCACCTCCTATCCTGCCACGACCCGGAAGGCATCAACACCTACTACTTAGAGTGGCTGGAGGGCCGCTGGCATGTACTGGCGGGACAATTGGACACGGCGCTCCTGCATTTCGAAGCAGCTGCCGACCTCGCTCTCTACCGCTCAGGCCAAACCCAGAAAGACATTCTGCGGGAAGCTCTGCTATTGGCCGCCTACCTGGGCAAGCACCCGCTGTACAAGCGCCTGAAACACCGCGCCCTGGTCATGGGCCTCAGTTATCTGCCGGGCGGGAAAGAGTCCGTGGCGTCTGATCATGAGCTGAAGCTGATTCGCGACAATTTCACGGTCAAGTTCCCGGAGCGAGGCCGCTTTGTGGATCCTGTGCCGGAGTTCAGTGCGCTGCATTAGCAGCCCCACTGCGCGTAATAGGACGTTTTGTTTAATCCAGCCCCTCAGCTGAACCAGGGCCGGTGACCGCTCGACCTAAAGCGGTCACCGGTCTGCGGCACTGCGCTATACCAGATCCCTGGTGACTGGCATCGAGGAGAGCAGGGGACATGAAACGAGCGGTCGAGTAGGAGACGTTGCAGGCACTGGTTGAGGCCGGCGCCGCATGGGAATTTCGCGTACTGCGCGAAGGCGAGGCCTGGCGCCTGGAGCTGCGCCTCGGGGTGAAATGGCTGCCGGTGCGCTCGCGGCGTGAACCGGTGCGGCTGTGGCACTCGCTGACGGCGGTGGGGCGGTTTTGCGCAGGGGTAGGAATCAAGGTGCTGACGGTGGAGTTGTAGGTCATGATCGCCTACAGTCCCGACATAGATCAAAAGACAAACAGCCGTCCTACAAGCAGCAGTCAATGACGCCTATAATGCCCGGCTTGTATGAGGTCAAACGATGGCAAGCGCAGAACAACTCAAAGCACTGCTCAAATCGCATATCAATGGCGATGACAGCCACTTTTATTCTGTGGCTATGCAGGTTGCTGCTCACGAGGCCAAATTAGGTCATGGAAAGCTTGCCTTAGAGCTGAAAGCTCTGATTGATGCAGCTAAAACGCGTTCGCCTGCAAAAAGTGGTGCTAAAGCTACCCCTATCAGCCAGCCCCGAGGCGAGCTGGCTAGTATTCTCCAAGTGTCTTACCCCCAAGCGCGACTATCGGACATGATCCTGGACGAACAGGTAGAAATGCGCCTGAGCCGGATCATCAAAGAACAACAGAACCACGCAAAAATTCGAGCACATGGTTTAACACCGCGACGCAAGCTGCTCTTGGTTGGGCCACCTGGTACCGGTAAAACCCTTACCGCATCGGTATTGGCAGGTGAGTTGGGCGTTCCCCTTTTCATAGTCCGCTTGGACTCATTAATCACCAAATTCATGGGTGAAACCGCTGCCAAGCTGCGCCAAGTCTTCGATGCCATTACAGAAGTTCGTGGCGTCTATTTCTTTGATGAGTTCGATGCCATTGGCTCACAACGTGGATTAGCAAATGATGTGGGGGAGATCCGTAGGGTGCTAAATAGCTTCTTGCAGATGCTTGAACAGGATCAATCCCATAGCCTCGTGATAGCGGCAACGAATCATCCTGAAATTCTGGATTACGCGTTATTCCGTCGTTTTGATGACATGATCCACTATGGGCTGCCAGAAGAAGAGCAAATTATTGCTGTTCTCAAAAACCGCTTAGCAAGCTTCAAACCCAAGCGACTGTCTTGGGTAAAGCTTGCCGAAAGAGCTAGCGGATTGAGCTATGCAGATATTTCGCGCGTCGCAGACGACACTATTAAAGACGCCATCATTCATGACCGCGCTTCGATTACTGATGCTGACATTTTGCGGATGCTTGAAGAGCGAAAGCTAATCAGCCAAAAGCTCGTACTCGAAACCTAATTAAAGAAACTTTTCGCGATGACGGATCAACGCAAAGAAAATCTCCCTCACTTATTCCCGCAAAACACCTCATCGATAGAGCCATTTACCTCACCCAGAACTGTAGTGAGGCCAGCACCTATACCTGATCGAGGTAGAGCTCAACATGGCAATGCCCTACTTGGGCAAATCCAACAACTCAGGCTCATCGCTGAGCAAGCTAAAGAGGCTCAGCAGGCACTGGGTATCCAGGACGGGCTAGGGCTTCGGATTCAGTTTGAAAGCTTTAATGATGCCAAGCTTGCTTTTGAAAGCTTGGCTAACAAGCCCGCCGGTATTGAGCTTCTCAATTACAAAGAAGAGGGGGAGCAAGGCTTTGCTACCGTCTTTGTTCCCGACGGAAAGCTCGACCACTTTGAAAAAGTCATTGTCGAATATCTCAATGATCGCAAAGGAAAAAAGGGGCAAAGCCTTGATCACAAAGCACTGATCAACACGATTCAATCCATACACGTTGCTCAGCTCCAAGCCCTTTGGACAGACGATCCAGATCTCCTACCAACGGACGACGATGAGGTCATTTGGTGGGAAGCATGGCTACCTATCAGAGAGAACCGTGAAGCCACAGTTGCGGGCTTTATCCAAGCTGCTGAACTGCTCGGCATCCGGGTATTGGATGGAGCTTTAGAGTTTCCCGAGCGCACAATCCTTTTGATTCAGAGCAGCAAGGCGCAGCTACAGCACTCCGCTCTAACCCTCAATAGTATCGCTGAGCTACGAAGAGCCAAGGAAACAGCAGAGTTTTTCGACTCTTTTACCCCTGCTGAACAATACCAGTGGGCCGAAGAACTGCTGGAAAGAACAACCTTTGCTAACCCTGAAAATGCTCCTCATATCTGCATCCTGGATACAGGAGTCAACCATGGCCACCCTTTGTTGGCTCCGGCTTTGGCAGATCCAGATCTTCACACCATTGAGCCTGACTGGGGTGTAGAGGATCAGCATGGCCATGGCACTAATATGGCCGGCCTGGCCCTTTGGGGTGATCTTGCTGGAGCCTTAGAGTCAGGCAATCCTATTTCTGTCGAACATCGTCTTGAGTCCGTAAAACTCCTTCCAAGCGACGGTGCAAATGCAGGTGATGAGAAAAAATATGGCTTCAACACCATTGAGGCTGTAGCCCGACCCGAAATTGCGGCTCCATTACGGGCACGCGTATTCAGTATGGCAGTTACGACACTCGATGGCCGCGATAGGGGGCGTCCTTCATCTTGGTCAGCAACTCTTGATCGACTGATATCTGACGCTGATAACCAAGGCGTAACACCTCGGCTTTTCGTGGTGTCCGCAGGCAATATCAGGGAGCGGGAAGACTGGGCAAAGTATCCTGAGCAAAATTCGCTTATGGGCATTTGTGACCCAGCGCAGTCCTGGAATGCACTCACAGTAGGTGCATTTACCGATCTGGTAGAGCTTCCAAATGGACTTAGTGCGGTAGCTGTAAAGGGAGCTCTGAGCCCATTTAGCACAACGTCACAGACGTGGGTAAAACACTATCCCTTGAAGCCTGATGTGGTCTTTGAAGGCGGAAATCTGATCCAAGACGAGATCATGGGCCCAATTACGGCTGGCGAATTATCATTACTGACGACCCACCACCTCCCGATTGAAAGGCCCTTAGCCTTAGCGACTGCCACCAGTGCGGCGACATCACTCTGCGCAAGGATGGCCGCTCAACTGATGGCAACGTACCCGCAGCTCTGGCCAGAAAGTATCCGAGCCTTGATCGTCCACTCCGCAGAGTGGACTGATGCAATGAAGGATATGTTCCTCCCCTCAGATCGTGCCCCAACCAAGCAGGATTACGAGCACCTGATAAGGCATTGTGGATTTGGTGTCCCCAGCCTAGAGCGAGCCATGTGGAGTGCATCCAACTCGCTAACACTTGCAGTTCAAGACACCCTCCAGCCCTTCAAAAAAGTGAAGGGCAAAGATCCGTCGCCTAGGGAGATGCATCTTCACGAATTACCGTGGCCAAAGGACGAGTTGGAAGCCCTGGGGGAAACCCTTGTGGAGATGACTGTCACCCTGTCTTACTTTGTTGAACCCAATCCCTCTGCACGTGGTCGATCTCGCTATCGCTACGAATCGCACGGCCTTCGCTTCGACGTAAAGCGTCCAACTGAAGACATTGCGCGTTTTAGAGCACGGGTCAACGCAGCAGCTCTTGATGATGAGAACGGCATTGCTAACAGAGATGCCGACCCAGCATGGACGTTAGGGAAACAAAAACGTCATCGCGGATCAATACATCAAGACACGTGGAAAGGTACAGCTGCCGAGTTAGCAAGCCGTGGATATCTCGCTGTTTACCCATCCCTCGGCTGGTGGAAAACGAGAGGGGCCCTTGAGCGCTACGACACACCTGCACGTTACTCGCTCATTATCTCGATCAGGGCTCCAGATGTCGACGCAGATATCTACAGCGTTGTTGCCGCTAAAGTTACGCCAGAAAACATCATTCAGGTCTGATATCAATGATCTACAAGGGCTCTTAATGAGCCCTTGTAGCGTGCCATCAGTGCAAAGCTTGCCCAGCTGAACCCTGCTGTAAAAACCGGAACACAGCTTCAGCTCGGCGAGCCCGGGGCTACGACTTGACCAGTGGGCGGCAGAGAGGCAACAGGCAGAAACCGGCAAAAAGCGGACAGCCTATCTGATAAATAAATCTGTCCCCATTTCCCATAGGCCCGAAATTTAAGTGTCAAACCGAGCGCCATAGTCTACTAGCAGATCTTCAACACGGATTCCTGAGTATTGGAAATACGCTCCAAACGTACACCCTTCAATATTCCCAGCGGCATCATGTGACAGAGGTATTGGTAGGCCTTTCCTAGGATCAAACCGCCCAGTGCATTCTCCGCTCACTTGGAAGGGACATCCGTTGTGAACCCCAAATTTCGAGAAACCACATTCGATGCTATTAGTGTCACGTGCGAATGCAGAAGGGTTGCCGAGCAACTGATCATTGAACGCTTGGTAGTGCAGCTCTGCGATCAGCTCTGTGACCATATCGTCGTTTAACGATGATTGAGCCTGATAACGCCCCTCAACCAGCACCGCCGGAATGCGAAACTCATCAAAGAGCTGCATCAGTTCAAATTTGGTGCGGGTGGGGTAGACCGACATCCATGGTTGGTCGATTCTGAGCTCCAAGGCTTTCTTCATGATGCGCTGCATAGGCGATATACCAGGATGCCGCTCAAGATTGATGAGTGCTTGCAATCGTTCGGAAAGAATCTGATTGAGTCCTTTAAATTGGCAGGTTTCTAGCAACTGATCGCAGAATTCCACATAGCGTTTTTGCCAATCCCCCTCCATATTCATGATGATCTCTGGCGCTGCTGCGAGCGCCTCGGTGAGCGTATAGAAACGCCATGAAGGGTTCGATGCCTGCCATTCCTCAACGGTAGAGGGGATCACTGGCTCCCAACTTATCTGCAAAGAAAGATCGCATAGAACAGGGAACAGCTCGCGTGCGGACTCACCGCACCGCTTCACAAACCAATCGTATGCTGCGGTGTAAACGTCAGGGACTCCTGACCTGTCCCATACGACGTCTTGCGGCATTGCGAGGATTTGATTTCCGAAAGAGCGCTCAAGGAAAAAGGCATGACCTTCCAATATGTCCTTGGTGCACAGCTCTCGTGGCCCCTGCGCTGTTGCGATCTCAGGGTTGATTTGCCACGGCTGCTTGATAAGCGTGAGCTTCAAAGCGTCAATTGTCTTAGCACCGGGTACAGTGATGAACCGAGCTTGGCTCATCTTGTTCTGTTCCGCGAACACTAGGTAGAGGTAATGGGCGTACTGGTGGACGTCCTCTCTCGTATTGCAGTTGGCTAGGGGAATCCTCGGCCCGCCCATAACCTGCCACATCTCTTCCCACTTACGGAGCATGAAGCCTGAAGCTTGCCTATAGCTACTCCATTGAATGTGCCCGTAACCAGTGAAAAGTGTCTGAAAATAGTGAACGTGCTCGTGGAAATATGTGAGTACGCTCCCGTTCGTTGCGGCTTCCGCTGTAAATTTCTCCGCCTTATCGAAAAGGCGCATTTCCATTCGAGGGGTAAAAAACGTGCCCAGAGTTGCATTAAGAAAGGAGTCCATTGCATTCCTAAACTTTGTTACGAGGGGCTCGGTGATGGGGCTCGCGCCGACTTGATTTGTCGCCAACCGTAATTCTCATTGGGAACTAAAAGCCGTTGAAGTCCGGTATCTGGATTGGATTGAAGCGTGCAATCAAGACATGAGGTGCATCATCTCAGGTCACGAGCAGCAAGCGATGCTCTAGGTCGTCCTGCGCAATAAACACTAGCAACTAGAGACCGCCAAATCTGGCGGTATCAGCACAGCCAAAGTCCAGACCTGTATCTGCGCTTTGGTGCATGACTGGATAGGCCCAGATTTTCTAGAGACCTATCGGCCCTTAAAACGTCCGCATTTGGCCGGTTTCTGCTTGTTGCGTCTCTGCCGCCCACTGGTCAAGTCAGATGCACACGGTGTGTCAGTACAAATGCAATTGATTGGTCAAATGGGTTCAATTGCGCAAGCGCTGCTTTTCCGCTCGCTGAAAATGTCGGTAATGGTCTTCAAGGAAGATTTTACGAGGCTGGGGAGTTAACCGGAACATCGGCGTACCGTGGAGGCTCTGGTAAGTGATATCCGCGATGCTTTCAGATACCACGAACAAGAACCTTTCCGGGTCAATGCTGGCCAGGTGCTCATCAAACAAGCGATGAATATCGACTCGCAATAACAAACCATTATCCTGTCCATCGGTCTGAGTGCCTCGATAAGGGATGATGTGTGCTGCCTCAATCAACCGATCAATTGAACAGCCAGTGACGCAACAAGCACCTCCATAACGTTCCCACACCAAAGTCCGGAAATCACGCTGACCCGTGCGCACAACCGCCAACTGGGTTCGGACTACTCGACGGTCTTCTGTGAGCAGCTCGATTTCGCGCTCAGCTGAAACAGGCACCGAGCTACCAAACAGCTCCCGTGGAAGCTGATCTTCTAGATCTTGAATCAGTGCATGGTTAAGAAAGTGCTGGAAGCTAGTTTTCTCGGCGCTGCCGGAACTGAGCCAGCGCAGGGACGCCAGCGTTTCTGCTGCGGCTTCAAGCGACGCAAAAGTGTCGGGTCGACCCTCCCAAGCCTGCATCAATTGAGCCGCTGACAAAGTCCGCACATCCGCCAGAGAAAGCAGTGTTGCAGGTACTGAGGCACTCTCAACAGTTGCAGCAGCATCTGTGCTGCTGAGCGAAGGCGGGCAGGACTCGGCCACCGGCTCAAAAATCGCTAACACGTCCGGGTGGGCAAGATACGAACTCGCGCCGATGTACGATTCATCTTCACCAATCGCCAGGCGGTACAACGCCATCAGTTCGGCTGCCGCCGCTAGTGAACCGCAGGACTCGCGGCGGTACTGCCAGGCCAGCACCACCTCCTCTAATGAAAACTCACACAAATCCTCTGGATCAAGCACATACAAACGCCGGATCAACGAATCATCTTGATCTGGCGTGCTTGACGGAGCATTCCACTCCGCAACGCACAATGTCTCCCAAGCTTCGGTCTCTGGCTCTCGCGTATAGGCTTCAAAAGCAGCCGTGTGATGGAGCCAACCCATGAAGCCACTAAGCTTTTTGAGCGGCTTAAACGAATACTTTTCTCGCTTCACTCGGCAAGGGGTGTTCGTCGTTTTGGGCATCCTGATCTCAAATCCGTCTCAGACATACTGCTAGCAGCACTATAACGTGGACGCGACTGGCTCTGGCATTGCTGAGGGGAGTACAGGAGAGATGAAAAGCGGTTGAGCTGGATACCTTGCCGACGTTAGGTACAGGCCGGCGCGTGAGCTTCAGGTTTTGTAGGAAGGAAGCACTTGCTCAGCGCTGAATCACTGGAGCGCTCTGGCAGCCCTGTCTTGCCTCCAGTTGGTGATACCCTCAACCTCGACTCCACGATGCACACGGCAGGCGAACCAGTAAAAGTGCTGCTCGATTATAAAAGGGGACGCCATCTGGCCTAGCATGCGCTTCGTTTTGAAGAAGCCCTCAGCGTGTCGCACGCTCCTACTCATCAGAGATGATTTGCCATGCGCGATGGGTGATGCTGTTTTGATTGGAGTAAATTGCAGTGCCCCGTCTAGCCCTCAGAATCACCCAGAATTCACTCATGCCAAAACGAGATTTTTCGGCTCTTCTCTGTAGCTTTACTACAGAACCTACTCCCGATAGGTACTGTACCTATCGCTAATACCCTGTTCTACAAAGAAAAACCCCGGCGCTAGGCCGGGGTAGTTTCTGATTTTGGCATGCCAATAACTTGCTAAAGCATGCCAATTAATCTGCCCATCGACACTTCCATCAGAAGTCCAGGTTCGACACCGCCAGGGCGTTGGACTCGATGAAATCGCGGCGCGGCTCCACGGCATCGCCCATCAGGGTGTTGAAGATCTGATCCGCTGCGATGGCATCCTCGATGGTCACCTTGAGCATGCGGCGCACTTCCGGATCCATGGTGGTTTCCCACAGCTGATCCGGGTTCATCTCACCGAGACCTTTGTATCGCTGGATGCTGTGACGTTTGGTGCTTTCGGCCATCAGCCAGTCCAGTGCTTCCTTGAAGCTGGCGACCGGCTTCTTGCGTTCGCCACGCTGCACGTAGGCACCGTCTTCCAGCAGGCTCTTCAGCTGATCACCAAGCGCGGTAACCGACTTGTAGTCATTACTGGCGAAGAAATCGCGGTTGAAGGTGATGTAACTGGAGAGGCCGTGAGACTTGATCTCCACCTCCGGCAGCCACAGGTGACGCTCACGGTCTTCGCGCAAGCTGGCACTGAACGTCTGGCCAGACTTCTCGACAGCCTTCAGGCGCACTTTGAACTCCTGCAGCCAGCCATCCATCGAGGCTTGATCAGCGAGCTGTTCCAGCGAAATGCGCTCCTGGTAGATGAAGTGCTCGGTGATGTCCTTGGGATAGACACGTGACAGGCGGTCGAGGGTTTTCATCACACCACGGTATTCGCCAACCAGCTTCTCCAACGCCCCACCCGAGAGGCCTGGAGCATTCTCGTTGACGTGCAGGCTGGCGTCTTCCAGAGCCGATTGGGTCATGTATTCTTCCATGGCCTCATCGTCCTTGATGTACTGCTCCTGCTTGCCCTTCTTGACCTTGTACAGCGGCGGCTGGGCAATGTAGATGTAGCCACGCTCGACCAGCTCCGGCAACTGGCGGAAGAAGAAGGTCAGCAGCAGGGTACGAATGTGCGAACCGTCGACGTCAGCATCGGTCATGATGATGATGTTGTGGTAGCGCAGCTTCTCGATGTTGTACTCCTCACGCCCGATACCGCAGCCCAGGGCGGTGATCAGCGTGCCCACTTCCTGGGAGGAGAGCATCTTGTCGAAACGCGCCTTCTCGACGTTGAGAATCTTGCCCTTGAGCGGCAGGATCGCCTGGGTCTTGCGGTTACGGCCCTGCTTGGCAGAACCGCCCGCGGAGTCACCCTCCACGATGTACAGTTCGGACAACGCCGGGTCTTTTTCCTGGCAGTCGGCCAGTTTGCCGGGCAGACCGGCGATGTCCAGCGCCCCCTTGCGGCGGGTCATTTCACGCGCCTTGCGCGCTGCCTCACGGGCGCGAGCGGCGTCGATCATCTTGCCGACCACGGCCTTGGCTTCGTTCGGGTTTTCCAGCAGGAAATCGGCAAAGTACTTGCCCATTTCCTGCTCGACGGCAGTCTTCACCTCGCTCGAGACCAGCTTGTCCTTGGTCTGCGAGCTGAACTTCGGATCCGGCACCTTGACCGAGATGATCGCGGTCAGGCCTTCACGGGCATCATCACCGGTGGTGGCGACCTTGAATTTCTTCGCCAGACCTTCCTGCTCGATGTAGTTGTTCAGGTGGCGGGTGAGGGCAGAACGGAAGCCTGCCAGGTGGGTACCACCGTCACGCTGCGGAATGTTGTTGGTGAAGCAGAGGATGTTCTCGTTGAAGCTGTCGTTCCACTGCAGGGCCACTTCCACACCAACACCGTCTTCTTCGCGCTGGATATTGAAGTGGAAGACCTGGTTCACCACGGTCTTGTTGGTGTTGAGGAACTCGACGAAGGCTTTCAAGCCGCCCTCGTACTTGAACAGCTCTTCCTTTCCGCTGCGCTCATCGCGCAGCAGAATGCCCACGCCGGAGTTGAGGAACGACAACTCGCGCAGACGCTTGGCCAGGATATCCCAGCTGAAGTGGATGTTGGCGAAGGTTTCTTCGGATGGTTTGAAGTGGATCTGCGTGCCGGTGCCGTCGGTGTCACCGACTGCCGCCAGAGGTGCCTGCGGCACGCCATGCACGTAGGTCTGTTCCCAGATCTTGCCGCTGCGGCGAATGGTCAGCACCAGCTCCTTGGAGAGCGCGTTCACCACCGAAACACCTACACCGTGCAGACCACCGGAAACCTTGTAGCTGTTGTCGTCGAACTTACCGCCGGCATGCAGAACGGTCATGATGACCTCGGCCGCCGAGACCCCTTCTTCCTTGTGCATGTCGACCGGGATACCACGACCGTTATCGCGCACGCTGATCGACTCATCCGGATGGATGGTGATGGTAATCTCGCTGCAATAGCCTGCCAGCGCTTCATCGATCGAGTTGTCGACCACCTCGAACACCATATGGTGCAGACCGCTGCCATCGTCAGTGTCACCGATGTACATCCCGGGACGTTTGCGTACGGCGTCCAGTCCTTTCAGCACCTTGATGCTGGAGGAGTCGTACGTTTGGTTCTCGCTCATGCCTTCACTCCCGATGGTCTTGGGTCTGGGTGATACGGCCATGTTCCACGTGGAACATGGCAACCGGCGTATCCGTCTGCCAGCCTTCCCTCAACAATTCATGATCCACACAGGTGATGAACACCTGGCAGTGCAAATCTTCCAGCAACCGGCACAATGCCTGACGATGCTGTTCATCCAGTTCCGACGGTAGGTCGTCCACCAGATAGATACATTGGCCTCGCTTGGCTTCGTTGACCAAGTGGCCCTGGGCGATGCGCAATGCACACACCACGAGTTTCTGTTGTCCCCGCGACAGGATCTCTGCCGCGTTATGCCCCGCAAGGCGCAGACGCAAATCGGCGCGCTGTGGCCCGGCCTGGGTATGTCCGAGCTGCTGGTCACGGAAGAGAGAGGAGGCGAGCACTTCGCTCAACTCACGATCCTTGTCCCAGCCGCGGTAGTAACTCAGGGTCAGCCCTTCCAACTGCAACAACTCGGCAAGGGTACGTTCGAAAACCGGTTTCAGCGCCTGGATATAGGCCCTGCGGTAGGTATCGATCTCCTCGCTTGCGCTGCACAATTCACGATCCCATGCGGCCTGCGAAGCACCGTCAAGTGTACCATGGCGTAGCCACGAGTTCCGCTGCCGCAGGGCTTTCTGCAGACGCTGCCAGGCGCCGAGAAAGCGATGTTCCACGTGGAACACACCCCAATCGAGAAACTGTCGACGAATCTTCGGCGCGCCTTCCAGCAGACGAAAACTGTCCGGGTTGATCAATTGCAGCGGCAGCAGGTCGGCGAGCTGCGCAGCACTGCGCGCATTCTGACCGTCGATGCGAATCTGCAACTCACCCTGCCGATCGCGGGAAATACCCAGGTTGCTCGAGCCGCCTTCGGCCAGCTGCACCTGACCGAAAACCGTACAGGCAGGTTGCTCATAATGAATGACGGGTTGCAGGCGGGTACTGCGAAAGGAGCGGGCGAGGCCGAGCAGGTGGATCGCCTCGAGCACGCTGGTCTTGCCGCTGCCGTTGGCGCCGTGAAGGATGTTGATGCGGGAGGAGGGGGAGAGGGTCACCGGGTGCAGGTTGCGCACCGCGGTGACCATGATACGGCTGAGGGACATTAAAGACGCATCGGCATGACAACGTAGGCTGAGTCGTCGTTGTCGGCTTCCTGGAGCAGGGCGCTGCTATTGGAATCGGACAGGATCAGGCGCACCTGCTCGGTGCCCATCACGCCCAGTACATCCAGCAGATAGCTGACGTTGAAACCGATCTCCAGATTGCCGCCGGCATAGTCGACGACGATTTCTTCCTCGGCCTCTTCCTGCTCCGGGTTGTTGGCCTGGATTTTAAGCAGGCCAGCCGCCAGGGTCAGGCGAATGCCCCGGTACTTCTCGTTGGAAAGAATCGCAGTACGGCTGAACGCTTCGCGCAGCCCCTGACGATCAGCCAGCACCAGCTTGTCACCACCACGCGGCAGCACACGCTCATAGTCGGGGAACTTGCCGTCTACCAGTTTGGAGGTGAAGGTGAACTCACCCGTGTTGGCGCGAATGTGGTGCTGACCCAATACGATACTGACCTCGGCATCCTGCTCGGTGAGCAGACGAGCCAGTTCGAGAATACCTTTGCGCGGTACGATGACCTGATGCTTGCCGTCCTGCTGGATCGCAGCTTCCATCGAGCACATGGCCAGGCGGTGGCCGTCGGTGGCCACGGCACGCAACAGACCGCTCTGTACTTCCAGCAGCATGCCGTTGAGGTAATAACGCACGTCCTGCTGCGCCATGGCGAAACTGGTGCGCTCGATCAGGCGACGCAGCTTGGCTTGCGGCAGGTTGAAGGTCAGCGAACCCGGGCCTTCTTCCACGGTGGGGAAGTCGTTGGCCGGCAGAGTCGACAGGGTGAAACGGCTGCGACCGGCCTTGACCAGCAGCTTCTGCTCGTCGACGCGAATGTCGATCAGCGCGTCGCTTGGCAGGCTCTTGCAGATATCCATCAGTTTGCGCGCCGGCACGGTGATTTCACCCGGCTCGGCGGCGTCTTCCAGCGTGACTCGTCCAACCAGTTCGACCTCGAGATCGGTACCGGTAAGCGATAGCTGCTGGCCTTCGACCACCAGCAGGACGTTGGACAATACCGGCAGCGTCTGGCGTCGTTCCACGACGCCGGCGACCAGTTGCAGGGGTTTCAACAGGGCTTCGCGTTGAATGGTGAAATGCATGGTCTAGTCCCTTGCCTCGTGGAGCTGCGAATCAGGTAGTAAGGGTACGCAGCAGGTTCTTGTAGTCCTCGCGGATGTCCGCATCGGATTCCCTAAGTTCAGCAATCTTACGACATGCGTGCAACACAGTGGTGTGATCACGACCGCCGAAGGCCACACCGATTTCCGGCAGGCTGTGGTTGGTCAGTTCCTTCGACAAGGCCATGGCCACCTGACGTGGCCGTGCGATGGAACGCGAACGGCGTTTGGAGAGCAGATCGGAAATCTTGATCTTGTAGTACTCGGCCGTGGTGCGCTGGATGTTGTCGATACTGACCAGCTTGTCCTGCAGGGCCAGCAGATCCTTGAGCGACTCGCGGATCAGCTCGATGGTGATATCGCGGCCCATGAAGTGCGAATGGGCGATCACACGCTTCAGCGCGCCTTCCAGCTCACGCACGTTGGAGCGAATGCGCTGGGCGATGAAGAACGCGGCGTCATGCGGCAGGTCGACCTTGGCCTGATCCGCCTTTTTCATCAGGATCGCAACACGAGTCTCCAACTCGGGCGGTTCGACCGCCACGGTCAGGCCCCAGCCAAAGCGTGACTTGAGCCGTTCCTCCAGACCTTCGATTTCCTTCGGATAGCGATCGCTGGTCAGGATCACCTGTTGGCCACCTTCGAGCAGCGCATTGAAGGTGTGGAAGAACTCCTCCTGGGAGCGCTCCTTCTTGGCGAAGAACTGGATATCGTCGATCAGCAGCGCATCGACAGAACGATAGAAGCGTTTGAATTCGTTGATGGCATTGAGCTGCAGCGCCTTGACCATATCGGCCACGAAACGCTCCGAATGCAGGTAGACCACCTTGGCATTGGGGTTCTTCGCCAGCAGATGGTTACCCACGGCGTGCATCAGGTGAGTCTTGCCCAGGCCCACGCCACCATAAAGGAACAGCGGGTTGTAGCCATGCTTGGGATTGTCTGCAACCTGCCAGGCAGCGGCGCGAGCCAACTGGTTCGACTTGCCTTCGACGAAGTTGTCGAAAGTGAAGGTGCGGTTGAGGTAACTGGTGTGCTTGAGGCCACCTTCTACCTGAACGGTACGCTCGGTACGCGGCGCTACCGCGGGCGTCGGTGGTTGTGGAGCTGCGCCAGCCATGGAGTCGAAGCTGGCGCGCGACGGCTCTTCCTGCACGGGCGGCGGCACCGGTTTACTGGCGACGACGCTTTGCTGAGGTTGCTGCTGAGCTGCACGTGCTGCCGCAGAAAGCGGTGCGGTCGGTGCAACACGCGCAGCAGCGGTACGCTTGCTGCCTATCAATAGGGAAAGCGCGGGAACCAGACCTCCTGCACGCTCGCCCAGCAACTCGAGCAGACGGCTCAGGTATTTCTCGTTGACCCAGTCGAGCACGAAACGGTTGGGCGCGTAGACACGCAACTCATCGCCTTCGGCTTCGACCTGCAGAGGACGTATCCAGGTGTTGAATTGCTGAGCCGGCAATTCGTCGCGCAGGAGCTCGACGCACTGCTGCCATAGTTCCACTGACACTGACTATCCCCTATCCAGGCGACGATACAAAAACAGCCGTCATTGTAACGGTCAATGCCCTAGTTATCCACACGCCATATGGAAGATGGCCAAGTAAAATCAAAGCCTTAATACATTCACCAGACTTATCAGGCATCCCCCATGAACCTTGTGGATAAGCGCCCGAAAAGCCCCTGAACAAGCCTGGGGAAAGAAAAGGGGAAAAACACCCTGTGGGTAAAGCCACCTGCTGTCCTCAGGCAATACGCAGGCTCCACACAGCAGGTACAGACGTTCTGGACAGCCTTATCATCCGCGCAACGCCAGTCCGGGCAAGGGCTCGGCAAGGTTGTCCACAAGCCTGGACATGACCAATCACCATAAACACAGAAAAAGAGCTTTAAACCCTTTCCTTCTTTCTATTTCTATCTGGTGAATAAGGCTGGTTGGAAATTGACCTACAGCGCGCCTTTCTCTAGAATTGCCGGTCTCTTTAAACCGGGGTCATTCCGACCCTAGTCGATCACCCAGGTAACGCACCATGAAACGCACTTTCCAACCCAGCACCATCAAGCGCGCTCGTACCCACGGTTTCCGTGCTCGCATGGCCACCAAGAACGGCCGTGCCGTCCTGTCGCGTCGTCGCGCCAAGGGCCGCAAGCGTCTGACTGTCTAATTCATCCAGACAGGTGGTGAGTCGAGGCTTCAGCCGGGAAAAGCGACTGCTCAACCCCCGGCAATTCAAGGCAGTCTTCGACTCCCCAAGCGGTAAAGCTCCGGGCAAGAGTGTCCTGTTGCTGGCGCGCGATAACCAGCTTGATCATCCCCGCCTAGGTCTGGTGATCGGCAAGAAGAGCGTCAAGCTCGCCGTCGAGCGCAACCGCATCAAGCGTCAAATCCGCGAATCCTTTCGTCTCAACCAGGACAACCTGGTGGGCTGGGATATCGTGGTGGTCGCCCGCAAAGGGCTAGGCGATCTCGAGAATGCCGAACTCGCTCAGCAGTTCGGCAAACTCTGGAAACGCTTGGCCCGTAGCCGGCCCAGTCGGGACGCAGAAATCTCCTCCGGGACAAGCGACAATCCCCATGCGTAAAGCGGCCCTAGCCTGTATCCAGGTGTATCGCTACGCCATCAGCCCGCTGATGGCCAGCCATTGCCGCTTCTACCCCAGCTGTTCCTGCTACGCATACGAAGCCATCGAACAACATGGCTTCCTGCGTGGCGGCTGGCTGGCAGCTCGCCGTCTCGGCCGCTGCCACCCGTGGAATGCCGGTGGTTTCGATCCGGTTCCACCCGCAAAAACATCCCGTTCCCCTTCGATGGCCGAATAATCATGGATATCCAACGTTCGATCCTGATCGTCGCCCTGGCAGTCGTGTCCTACCTCATGGTTCTGCAATGGAACGAGGATTATGGTCAGGCTGCCCTGCCGGCCGAGGTAAGTACCTCGACCGCCGCGACGCCCGCTCTGCCGGAAACCCCGGCGGCAAACTCCAGCAGCGCTACCGACGACATCCCCACTGCCGTGGCCGAGCCCAGTGCGGCGGCGGTTGCCCCTACCGTGGCAACCAGCGATGAGCTGATCCGCGTCAAGACCGACGTGCTGGATCTGGCCATCGACCCGCGCGGTGGTGACGTCGTGCAGCTGCGTCTGCCGCAGTACCCCCGTCGCCAGGATCGTCCGGACGTTCCCTTCCAGCTGTTCGACAATGGCAACGAGCGCAATTACCTGGCGCAAAGCGGCCTGATCGGCCAGAACGCACCGGACAGCTCCGCAGGTCGTGCTCTGTGGAACAGCGAAAAGACCAGCTACGAGCTGGCCGAAGGTCAGGACAGCCTGGTCGTCGACCTCACCTACAGCAACAACGGGGTGAGCTACATCAAGCGCTACAGCTTCAAGCGTGGCCTCAACCCGCAGTGCTCCGCGCGCGAACAGCAGCAGAAGAAGACCGGCTGCATCGATCCTGCCGCCTACCAGGTCGACGTCCGCTACCTGATCGACAACCAGAGCGATCAGGCCTGGAGCGGCAACCTGTTCGCCCAGCTCAAGCGTGACAACAGCGGCGACCCGTCCTCGACGACCGCCACCGGCACCGCCACCTACCTGGGTGCTGCCGTCTGGACCACCGAAGAGCCTTACAAGAAGCTGTCGATGAAAGACATCGACAAGCAGTCCTTCAAGGAAACCGTGCAAGGTGGCTGGGTCGCCTGGCTGCAGCACTACTT
>Ga0209699_100384_pt1 | contig 26935 bp, 23 predicted proteins | sample SynthPrep_1_END__FD_187204 | JGI IMG/M metagenome (GOLD analysis project Ga0209699, IMG submission 187204) | Synthetic microbial communities from Ohio, USA - SynthPrep_1_END_DS7_MetaG (SPAdes) (version 2) | ecosystem: Engineered > Bioreactor > Aerobic > Activated sludge | place: USA: Ohio...
GTGAGTGCCTCAGGTGATTGACATGCGCTGTTCAGAGCCTGTCTTCCCGAAGTACTCCTGCTCGGCTGAACTGACGCTGAACGCAGGGCACGTTCAGGCGGTGGGGTGTGGCCAGCCGAGCGAGTGGGGAGCGCCGCTGGATGGCAGTCTCCACGGCGCCGATGTTATTGCACTCGCCGCTTCTGCAGGGTTCGCAGTCGCTCGATCACATAGCGCAGGTGCATGTGCAGCTCGTACAGCTCGTGGGAATAGGACAGCGGCACTTCGACCGCCGCGAGTTCGTCCTCCAGGTGCTCCAGGCGCTGGATTTCGCTGTCCAGCTCGGCGGGCAGGGAGCCTGCGTGCAGCTTGCGGTCGATTTCGCGCAGGTATTTGTACCAGCGATAGATACGTGCGCGGATACGCCACTGGTAGATGGGGCCGACGGCCTTGAACAGCGGGATCATCACCACGATCAGCGGGATCAGCAGGATGATGTAGCGGTCGGCCAGCGAGGCGATGCGAAACGGCAGGTAGCGCTGCAGGAACGGCAGGCCGTTGCTGTAGTAGTGCTCGGCGTCCGTGTGCAGTTCGAAGGTACGCGGTTCGGCGCTGGGGTAGGCGCCGGCGGGGTCGAGCAGGTTGCCGTTCTTCATCACTTCACGGGTAGCCGCGAGGAACAGCGGTACCAGGCCGGGATTGAATTCGTCGTTGACCACCAGCGTGGCCACTGGCGAGAGGGTGACGATATCGCGATCCGGTGCATTGCTGGCCAGGTCGAGCAGGCCTTCGCCGACGCGAACCTGGGTGAAGAACGGCAATCTCGCCTCGTAGGCCGCGGCACGGCGGAAGTGCGCGAGGGTGATCTCCGGATGGGTGGCCAGCTGTTGTACCAGAGTGTTCTCGGCCGGCCCGACGAAGAAGCCGGCATCCAGTTCGCCGGCCATCAGCGCCCGTGCGGCCTTGCCGCCACCCAGGCTCTGCCAGGTCGGTGGGTACTGTTCGGGGGTGATGCCATTGGCGCCGAGCACGGCATCGCTGGCGGCTCGGGTGCCGCTGCCGTCGCCGCCGAGTGCCAGGCGCATGGGGGACAGGTCGGTGATGCGGTCGATGCTGACGTCACGCCGGTAGAACAGCCAGAGGGGTTCCTGGTAAATGGCGCCGAGGGTTTGCAGGCGTTCGCGCTGGGCCTCGTTCAACTGGCGCTCCAGGCCACTCTGCACCAGGGCGATCTGCACTTGAGGCTCATCGGCCAGCAATTGCTGGAGGTTGTCACGCGAGCCCGAGGTGGGCACCAGCGTCAGTCTGAAGCCCTCCCTGGCCAGCTCTTCTCTGAGCTGCTCGGCGAACTGCTGATAGGCGCCGCCCTGGCTGCCGGTGGCCATGCTGGCGCTCATCGGCGGTGGCGGCGGGACGAACTGGAACAGGGCCCAGACCAATCCGGCCACCACCGGGACTATCCACAGGTTGGCCAGAATCATGATTTTCAGGTCGTTGAGTACGCGGCGCATTGGGCATCCTTTCGCTGGTGTCGATTCAAGGATAGAACTCCTGAGCGATGACGGTCACGCCTTGGCTGCGATGCCGCTCGGGTTACGCCGTTTTCGACTTCCCGTTGATCGGAAGGTGCAGGTTGCCGACGGTGCCTTTTGCGCATGGGCAGGCACCGCTCGCCAAATCGGGCGCCGCTCAGGCGGGTGCCTTGTGCATCACGCGCAAGCGGTCGAGCAGCAGTAAGGCACCGAGCAGCGCCACGGCATACAGCGCGTCGCTGCCGAGCATCACCAGCACCAGCGCGCAGAGCACCGCGCTGACACCGGCCAGCAGACGCCAGATACCACGCAGCAGTACCCAGCCGGCGGCCATGCTGAGCAGGTAGATGAGCACGAAATTGCCATTGGCGTAGCGGATCAGATCATCCACCGACAGGGTCAGCGCTGTGGCGACCAAGGCGCACAGGGCGCAGCTGGCAACCACCAGCAGCAGGGCGCGTCCCGGTACACCGTGGCGGTTGCGCACGGCCAGCGAGGCGGGCAGACGGCCTTCGTCGGCCAGGCTCCAGATCAGCCGGGCGAAGCCCTGCACGTAGACGTTCATCGAGGCGAAGCAGGCCAGGTAGCCGAGTACCGTCACCAGTACCCGGGCGTTTTCGCCCAGCAGCAGTTCGAACAGGCGGGGCAGGGCCGTGGTGTCGCTGTGTACGTCGCCGTAGGTGGAAAAACTCAGCACCGCCACCGAGCAGGCCCAGTAAACCAGGCCGGCCAGCAGGACGCCGAGTAGCAGCGCGAGGGGAAAGTCGCGTTCGGGATTTTTGAACTCCTCGCCCAGGTGGGTGAAGGCCTCGATGCCGACGAAGCACCAGAACATCACCCCTAGAGCCGCCGGCAGCAGATGCCACTGCTCGCCCGGTGGCGGCAGCAGCGGCTGGCTGGCCTGCGGCAGATCGCCGGCCCACCAGATCAGCGCCACGCTGGCGACGATGGCCACGGCGATCAGCCCTTGCAGCATGCCGGAAGCCCTGGCCGGGCGTTGGCCCAGCAGGAGCATGGCGACCAGGGTGAGCAGTTGGATCGCCAGCAGGCCGGTACTGCTCAGGTCGAACAGGGCCAGCCAGAAGCCGCTGGCAATGTGCAGTGCGGCGGGTAGGCCCACGGGCAGTACGGCGAGGAACAGCAGCGCGCTGATGCCCTCCATGCGTGCTCCGAAGGCGCGGCCGATCAGATGCGGCGCACCGCCGGCGTGGGGAAAGCGCTTGCCCAGCTGGGCGAAGGTGAAGGCCACCGGCAGCACCAGAGCGATGAGGATCAGCCAGGCCCAGAGCGAGGTGTCGCCGGCTGCCGTGGCGGCGAGGGCCGGTACCACGAAAATGCCGGTGCCGAGCAGCGAGGTGCTGAGCAGGGCGACGCCCTGCAGCAGGCCCAGTTCCTTGTTCAGTCGACTCATGGGGTATGCTCATCCTTTTTCAGATGCCGCCATGGTAGGGCGTCGGCCGTTTTCAGGCTGCCGCCTTTTGCCGACGAAATGGCGGTTTTCACCGTCAACCTGATTGCCACCCCCGAGAGCCCCGTGGACAAGTTCGATCGTCAGATCCTCGCCTTGCTGCGCAGCGACGCGCGCACCTCCGTCAGCCAGATCGCCCGCGAAATCAACCTGTCACGTTCGGCTGTCAGCGAGCGGATTCGTCATCTGGAAGAGAGCGGGGTGATTCGCGGCTATCACGCTCAGGTGGCAGACCCTGGCGCGGGCGGGGTCAGGGCGTTTCTGGAGCTGTTCTATCAGGGCCGGCGTTGCGAGGACTATGTCGAGCGCATGCGCGCCTTTCCCGAGGTACGCCACTGCAACGGCATCAGCGGCGAGACCGACATGCTGGTGCTGATCGAGGCGCCCAGCATGGCTCGTCTGAGCGAGGTGCGTGGCGCCATCGAAGCGTTCCCCGGCATCCAGAAGGTCAAGACCCATGTGGTGGTCAAGGACTGGGCGATGTAACGCCGGCAGTCGGCGACCGTGGCCTGGACGCCAGGAAGACCGAGGATGGCATTGCCTCCGGGCGGGGGCGCAGGCACTGTGAGTGGGTTTTCGTCTGGGGAGTCTTTCAATGCGCATCCTGCACACCTCCGACTGGCATCTGGGCCAGCACTTCATGGGCAAGACCCGCCAGGCCGAGCACCAGGCCTTCTGTGCCTGGTTGCTGGAGCAGGTGCGCGAGCAGGCGGTGGACGTGCTGCTGATCGCCGGTGATCTGTTCGATACGGGGTCGCCCCCCAGCTATGCCCGTGAGCAGTACTACCGCCTGGTGGTGGAACTGCGCGACGCCGGTTGCGCCCTGGTGGTGCTCGGTGGCAACCACGACTCGCCGGCCATGCTGGGCGAGAGCCGCAGTCTGCTGGCGCAACTGGGTACCCAGGTGGTGCCCGGCGTCGGTGTCGATCCGGACGAGCAGGTGCTGGTACTGCATGGACGCAACGGTCTGCCGGGCGCCATTCTTTGCGCGATCCCCTTCATTCGTCCACGCGATGTCATCGCCAGCCAGGCCGGACAGAGCGCGCAGGACAAGCAGCAGTCGCTGCAGCAGGCCATCGCCGAGCATTACCGAGCGCTATACGACCTGGCGTTGAGCAGGCGTGCCGAGCTGGGGCTGGCGTTGCCGATCATCGCCACCGGTCACCTCACCACCGTCGGTGCCAGTGCCAGCGAATCGGTGCGCGAGATCTACGTCGGCAGCCTGGAGTCCTTCCCCACCAGCGCCTTCCCGCCTGCCGACTACATCGCCCTGGGCCATATCCACCGCCCGCAGAAGGTCGGCGGCCTGGAGCATATCCGCTACAGCGGCTCGCCCATCGCGCTGTCCTTCGACGAGGCGCGTCAGCAGAAGGAAGTGCTGCTGCTGGCGTTCGGCGACAGCGCGTTGCAGTCGATCACCCCGTTGCCCGTGCCGGTGTTCCAGCCCATGGCCAGCCTGCGTGGCTCGCTGGGTGAACTGGCGCAGGCCATCGCCGACGCGGCGGCAATGGGCAGTCCCGAGCACCCTGTCTGGCTGGAAGTGCAGGTCAGCACCGATGACTACCTGAGCGACCTGCAAGGCCGTATCAACGCCCTGTGCGAAGGGCTTCCGGTCGAGGTGCTGCGCATCCGTCGTGAACGCGGCAATGCGGCCGCCAGCCTGAGTCCTGACGCATGCGAGACGCTGGACGAGTTGTCGGTGGAGGATGTCTTCGCGCGGCGCCTGCAACTGGAGGCATTGGCGCAGGAGGATGCCCGACGCTTGCAGGGGTTGTACCGGCAGGTGCTGGAGACGGTTCGCAGCGGTGCCGACTGATCGCTCCCAGGCCGCCGCGGAGCTCGCCTGTGCCTGACTCGCGGTCAGAACCCATCGCCGTATTCGACGCGATGGCCTGAAACCCACTTCTCGAGCCGATATCACCCATGACCCGGACGCAACGCCTCGCCACCTCCTGGGACACTGCCTGGTTCGATCTGGAGCTGCGACCTCCGGCAGGTCTGTTCGAGCAACTCGTCAGTGCCTACCAGGAGTCTCAGCGGCACTACCACACCCTGCAGCACCTGGCCGAGTGTCTTGCCCACTTCGAGCAGGCCCGACACCTGGCGCAGCAGCCGGGAGAAGTCGCCATCGCGCTCTGGTTTCACGATGCGATCTACGACGTGCGTGGCAAGGACAACGAACGCCGCAGTGCGGACTGGGCCGTGCGTACACTCGCTGCCAGCCAGGCCGGTCAGGCAACGCTGGAACGTGTCGAGCGGCTGATCATGGCCACCCGGCATGACGCGACGCCCGATGAGCCGGATGAGCAGCTGCTGGTCGATATCGACCTGGCCATACTCGGGGCTGCGCCCGAGCGTTTCGCCGAGTACGACGCGCAGGTGCGGGCCGAGTACGCCTGGGTGCCGGGGTTCGTATACCGAATGAAGCGGCGCAGCGTGCTCAAGGCATTTCTGGCGCGCCCTCGTCTTTACGGCACCGATCATTTCAGGGCGCGCCATGAGGCGCAGGCGCGGCGTAACCTGGCCTCGATCCTGTGACGCGATGACCCTTGTCGGCCTGCGTCCGGGCGTGCCTGGCGTGAGCGTCACGGGCGACTGGATGAACCGCCGGGCGAAGTGCCAGTCAGAACACCTGATCTCAATCCGCTCCCGTGATGAGGACATTTTCATGGCTGACATCCGTATGAACCTGCCACTGGCTTTCGGCGCTCTGCTGCTCGCCGGGTGTACCGGCAACTCCGCTGGCGATGCTGCCGTCACCGAACAGTGGCTCGGCCGCTGGAACGGGCCGGAGGGCACTTACCTGGAGATTACCGGCACGCCTGCCGACTACCGCCTGACCATCGCCAACCTGGACGGCCCTCGGCGCTTCGTCGGGCGCGCGCAGGGCGAACGGATCGTCTTCGTGCGTGACGGTGTGGTGGAAACCCTCACCGCCACCGACGGCGAAGCCACCGGCATGAAGTGGCTGCTGGACAAGCACAATTGCCTGACCGTGCGCGGCGGTGAGGGCTATTGCCGCGACTGAATCGTTACCTGGATATGCCAGAATGACCGCCTTCAACGGCTTACGACCTGTGCATGAAAATCCTCAGCCTGCGCCTCAAGAACCTCAACTCCCTCAAGGGCGAGTGGAAGATCGACTTCGCCGCCGAGCCTTTCGCCGGTAGCGGCCTGTTCGCCATCACCGGGCCGACCGGTGCGGGCAAGACCACCCTGCTCGACGCCATCTGCCTGGCCCTGTATCACCGCACTCCGCGCATGAGCACGCTGTCGGCCAACAGCAACGAGCTGATGACCCGGCACACGGCCGACTGCCTGGCCGAGGTCGAGTTCGAGGTGAAGGGGCGGGGCTACCGCGCCTTCTGGAGCCAGCGCCGCGCACGGGACAAGGTCGATGGCGCGCTACAGGCGCCCAAGGTGGAACTGGCGCGTATCGCCGATGGCGAAATCCTCACCGACAAGATCCGCGAGAAGGAGAGCCTGACCGCCGATCTGACCGGTCTGGACTTCGAGCGTTTCACCAAGTCCATGTTGCTCGCCCAGGGCGGCTTCGCGGCGTTTCTCGAGGCCAATGCCAATCAGCGTGCCGAGCTGTTGGAGGAGCTGACCGGTACCGAGGTCTACGGGCAGATTTCCCAGCAGGTCTATGAGCGCACCAAGGCCGCCGAGCAGTCGCTCAACCTGTTGAAAAGCCGTGCCCAGGGCATGGAACTGCTGGACGAGGCGCAGCGTACCGAACTGCGAGCCGAAGCCGAGCGTCTGGCCCTCGACCAGGCACCGCTGCACAACGAGCAACAAGCGCTGCTGGCCGGGCAGCGCTGGCGTGAGGCCTTGCAGCGTGCCGAGCAGCAGGCGGATGCAGCGGTGCAGGGGCTGGAGCAGGTGCGGCAGCGTCAGGTCGCTGCGGTCGATGATCTGCAGCGCCTGGCCGCCAGTGAGCCTGCTGCGCGGTTGCAGCCGTTGCATCTGGCTTGGCAACAGGCGCAGCAGGAAGCTCAGCAGGCTGAGCAAGGGCTGCTCGCACTACGCCAGCAGATGCAGGCATGCGCAGAGCGTGAACGACAGGCGCTGTGGCAGGCCTGCCGTCATGCGTCGTACTGGCGTGATGAGCGGCAGGTTGCGCTGACGCAGTTGCAGCACCAGCACGCAGAGGTACAGGCTCTGCTGGCTGAGCGCAGTCAGCACTCACGCCTGGGCGAGTTGCTCGGGGGCTGGGGCGCGCGTTTCGTGCAGCGGGCACAGGGTGAGCAGGCGCTACAGGCCGCTCAGGCGCGCTTGAGCGAGTCGAGTGGGCAGCTTGCCGCGATGCAGCGCCAGCGCGAGGAACAAGGGGCGCGCCTGGCCGCCATGCAACAGCAGGTGCAGCAGGCACGTGACGCCGAAGCTCGGCAGCAGGAAACCGTGCAAGCCTTGCTTGGCGAAGCAGGGGAAGCAGGCCTGCGCCAGGACTGGCAACGCCTGCAAGAACGCAGCCGAGTGTTCGACCGTTTGCAGCAACTGATGCAAAGCCGTGAAGCGCTGGGTACGCAACTCGCCGAGCTGCCGCCGCGCCTGGCCGAGTTGCAGCGTCTACAGGCGGACAGGCATGCAGAGATCAGCGCCCTGCGCGAACGCTACAAGACGCTCAAGCAGCAGGTCGCCGACAAGGAAAAATTGCTGGAGCAGGAAAAACGCATCCAGGATCTGGAGGCCCATCGCGCTCGTTTGCAACCGGGTGAGGCTTGCCCGCTGTGCGGCTCGCACGAGCACCCGGCGATCAGCCAGTACCAGGCGTTGAATGTCTCGGCGGCCGAGCAGGCACTGCTGCAGTGTCGCAGCGCGTTGAGCGACCTGGAGAGCCTGGGCGCCAACCTGCGCGATGAACTGACTCGCCTGGCCGCGCAGATCGAGCAGGTGCAGGCGCAACAGAACCAGGCCCAGGCGCAATTGCAACCGCTGGATCAGCAGTGGCAGCAGCAACTGAGCGAGCATGGCATCCACCTGCCGGACGCCGCCGAGCTGGAGCCCTTGCAACAGCAGCACGAGCACGAGCTGGCAGTGCTACAAGAGCGCCTGGAGGCGCTGCAAACCCAGCAGGCCGAATGGCAGCGTCTGCGCGAGCTGCGCGAAAAAGCCGAGCGCGAACAGACCGAGGCCGAAAGGCAGCAGGCGCTGCTGAGCCGTGATCTCGACAACACCCAGGCGCGTCTGGCCGAGCAACAGACTCACTTCAGCCAGTTGCAGGTCGAGCAGGCGCAGCAGGCCGGGGAGCTGCTGGCCAGCCTGGAGGGATTCGCCAGTGAGCTGCCTGTCGATGCAGAGCTTTGGCTGGCGCAGCAGAAAGCGGCCTGGCTGGGCTGGCAGGAGGCGCAAGCACGCGAGCAGCAACTGCGCGAACGCCAACGCGAGGCGCAGCGGCAACTCGACGAGGCTCGGACGCAGGCCGAGCACTGGCAGCAGCGCTGGCAGGAAACAGGCGTGCAGAGTCCGGCCGAGCCGGCACCCGCAGTGAACCCACAGCAGGCCTTGCACGAAGCGGTCGAGCGGCTGGCCACCACGCAGCGCGAACGCGATGGCCTGGCTGGCAGCGAACAGGCCCAGGTCGCGTTGCAGGCACGCATGCAGGCGCGCCAGGCTGAATGTCACCAGGCCTGGCAGCAGGCGCTGGCGAGCAGTCCTTTCACCGATCAGGCGGCATTCGAGGCTGCCGTACTGGCCGACGACGAACGTCAGCGACTGACGCAGCTCAAGGCCGACCTCGAGCGCGCTCACACCCAGGCCACGACCCTGCTGGCCGCAGCCCGGGCCGAGGTGCAGCATTTGCAGGCCGAACCGCAGACCGCCCTGAGCCTGGATGAACTGGCCGAGCGGATCCAGGCCGTGCAGGAGCGTCTGCGCGCCTTGAGCGAGCGCCAGGGGGAACTGCGCGCACAACTGCAGGCAGACGACACGCGGCGCAGCAGCCAGCAGGCGTTGTTCGCCGAGATCGCCGCACAGGAAAGCGACCACGTTCTGTGGCAGCAGCTCAACGGCCTGATCGGTTCAGCCGATGGTGCCAAGTTCCGCAAGTTCGCCCAGGGGTTGACGCTCGATCACCTGATTCATCTGGCCAACCACCAACTGACGCGTCTGCATGGCCGCTATCAACTGGCGCGCAAGGGCAGTGGCGAGCTGGAGCTGGAAGTACGCGACACCTGGCAGGCCGACGTGGCGCGCGACTGCCGCACGCTGTCCGGCGGCGAGAGCTTCCTGGTCAGCCTGGCGCTGGCCCTGGCGCTGTCGGACCTGGTCAGCCACAAGACCAGCATCGATTCGCTGTTTCTCGACGAGGGCTTCGGTACTCTCGATGGCGAGACCCTGGAGGTGGCGCTGGATGCGCTGGACAACCTCAATGCCAGCGGCAAGACCATCGGTGTGATCAGTCATGTCGAGGCGATGAAGGAGCGTATTCCCGTGCAACTGCGGGTGCACAAGGGCGTCGGCCTGGGCTACAGCCGGCTCGACGCACGTTTCGCGGTGAAGGAAGGAGCGTAGCGATGCTGATGCGAGCGAAGGATTCCACCCTGCTGGTGATCGATCTGCAGGAGCGGTTGTTACCGGCCATCGATGGTGGTGCGACGGTGGTCGAGCAGGCCGCCTGGCTGGTGCGCGTGGCGCAGCGGCTCGATGTGCCGGTGATCGCCACCGAGCAGTACCCCAAGGGGTTGGGCGTTACCGGCGCCGAGCTGCGTGAGTTGCTGCCGGTCGAAGGGCTGCGCGAAAAGATTCACTTCTCGGCGACCGCTGGCGCCGGGCTGTTCGATCTGCCGGGTGGCGAACGCCGGCAGTTCATCGTCTGTGGCACGGAAACCCATGTCTGCGTCCTGCAAACCGTGCTCGGACTGCTGGCAGCCGGCCGCGAGGTATTCGTGGTGGACGAGGCGGTGGGCTCGCGCCGGCCGCGCGACAAGGCCCTGGGGCTGGCTCGCATGGAAGGTGCCGGCGCGGTCATCGTCTCGCGTGAGATGGTCGCCTTCGAATGGCTGGAACAGGCGGGCACCGATGTGTTTCGCGATGTCAGCCGCGGTTTCATCCGCTGAGCCATGGCCCGGATTGCATCCGGGCTATGGGGTGGCAGGCTCTGGCTCGAGTCGGTAGTGGCCGGCTTGCAGGTCGTCGAAATACTGCTGGTAGCGGCCCGTCTCGCGGAACTGCTGCAAGCGGGCGTTGAAGCGCTCGCGCAGCGTCTCGCTCTGTTCCAGACGCCTGGGCAGCATCAGGTAGCTGAGGTTGACCAGTAGCGGCCTGGGGTGATGAGTGATGCGATCCCTGTCTTCCCTGGAAAACTCGCTGTGCAGTGCGGCATAGCCGACATTGCGCTCCTGCGGGTAGAGCACCACGCGTTCCTTGAGCAGCTTCTCGAAGTTCTGACGATCGCTGGGCACGCGCTCGATGCGTACCTTGCCTTCGGCGAGAAACGCGTCGAAGTCCGCGCCGTAGCTGTATTCCAGGCCGCCGCCCAGGGTCATGCCACTGAGGTCATCGAAGGTCTGCCAGTCGAACGGCTGACTCTTGAGGTGAAAGAATACGAACTGCTCGTCCAGCAACGGCTCGCTGAAGAGGAAATCTGCCTCGCGTTCGCTCTTGTGCATCCACACCGCCGTGGCGTCATAGCGTCCCGAGGCGGCCTCGGCATAGGCGCGTGACCAGGGCAGAAAGCTGAATTCGACGCGGTAGCCTTCTTCGCTCAGCAGGTCGCGGATCAGGTGAGCCAGCGGCCCCTGATGTTCCAGCCTGGCGGACAGATAGGGCGGCCATTCTCCCACGCTGATGCGCAGCAGAGGCTTGTCAGCGGCGTTCGGCGCGCCGCTGCAAAGCAGACCAAGGAACAGAATCAGCAAGCCGCGACGCATCTGTGATCCTCGACAGGAGGGCAGCAGGATGATGGCAATTTAGATGCTTTGTGCCGTTGATCCCAGTCATCGCTGAGGTTGGTTCGTTGCAAGGCATGTGACAAGCCTGGCGAAGGCGCTTGCCCGCTGCCGTGGCCTGATGTGCATTGCCGCACAACGAACGGCACTTCCCGGCAACAGGTCGGGCTTCGCCATTGGTCGATGCTGACCGGATCGGCCGAATCCGCCTATGCTTGCATGCAGAAGAGCGGTCGCCAGGCTCTGTTGTCATTTCGCGCAGCAACGCGGCTCGCGTCGAAACGGCAACAGACCCAGGCCATGGATCGCATGTGCGCCGGCCTGCGTTCGGGTATGGAGTCTGGTTTTTGCATAGAGCGCTGCTTTACTGCCTGCTCGGGTTGCTGAGCGGTGTCTGTCATGGCGCCCTGCCGCCATTGACGCTCTGCTATGAGGATCAGGACTCCTACCCCTGGGTGATGACCGATGGCACAGGGCTCAACCTGGAGTTGCTGGGCTTGGTGGAGCAGGCGCTGGGGTTGCGCTTCATCTACGTTCCGGTGCCCTGGAAGCGTTGCCTGGCCGGTCTCCAGCAAGGGCTGTATGACGGTGCCTTCGCCGCCAGTTTCAAGCCGGAGCGTCTGCGCATGGGGCATTACCCCGTGGATGTCGAAGGGCTGCCGGATGTGCATAGACGCCTGCATACCTCGCGTTACACGCTCTATCGCCGGGTCGGCGGCACGGTGTCCTGGGATGGCCAGCGTTTCGAAGGGCTCACCGGACGCATCGGTTCGCTCAGTGGCTTTTCCATTCGTGATCTGCTGCTGGCGCAAGGCGCTGAGGTCGACGAGTCCAGCCGTGACCCACTGGCGCTGTTGCAGATGCTGATCCATGGCCGGGTCGAGGCAGTGGCGCTACAGACGCAGCGCGGCGATTTCCTCCTGCAGGGCAATCTGCAACTGGCGCGGCAGGTGGAGAAACTGCCGCACCTGCTGGAAGAGAAACCCTATTACCTGATGTTGTCCGGTGCATTGCTCGCACGTGATCCGGCGCTGGCCGAGAAGGTCTGGGCCGAAGTGCAGCGGCAACGCGAGTCGCCGGCCTATCAGGCGCGTGTGGCGGCTTATCTGGCGCGACCGTAAGTGACGTAAAAAATGTGCCGTGGCCTATTTCCGTCAGGCGTGCGCGTCGCTAGAGTCCGCTGCTTGTTTCGTGCATCCGTTCGGGTGGATACCGCATGACCTTCACCGCCTGGCTGACCATCGGCCTGTTCATCCTGACTTATCTGGGCATGGCTGCCGGCGGCATTCGCGGGTTGCGCATCGACCGCAGCTGGATCGCCTGCTTCGCGGCGGTCGTGCTGCTGGTCAGCGGCGCGCTGAGCATGAACGACGCGGCACATCATCTCGATCCGGGGGCGCTGTTGTTGCTGCTGGCGCTGATGCTGGTGTCCGCGCAGTTCGATTTCTCCGGCGTATACGCCTGGCTCAACCGCTATCTCACCGAACACGCCGAGCGGCCGGCGGTGCTGCTGGCCGGGGTGGTGATGCTCGGCGGCTTTCTCTCCGCCATTCTGGTCAACGACATCGTCGCCTTCGCCCTGACTCCCTTGCTGTGCCGCAGCCTGCACCTGCGCGGGCTGGAGCCACGTCCGTTCCTGCTGGCTCTGGCGCTGTCATGCAATGCCGGTTCGGCCGCCAGCCTGATCGGCAACCCGCAGAACATCCTGATCGGCCAGGCGGGTGGCCTGGACTTCTGGGGCTACGTCGCGGTTGCCGGCCCTCCCGCGCTGGCGGCCATGGCCATCGTCTATGCGGTCATCTGGTTGCAGTGGCACCGCCATTGGGGCGAGGCCAGCCCGCTGACCGTGGATGACACGCCGGTTGAGCACATCTACGGCGCGCGCAGTTACCTCAAGCCGCTGCTGGCCAGCCTGGCCCTGCTGGTACTGTTCGCCACCACGTTGCCACGCGAGCTGTCGGCACTGCTGGTGGCGGTACTGGTGATGGTGTCGCGCCGGGTGGACAGTCGCGACTACGTGAACAAGGTGGACTGGAACCTGCTGCTGTTGTTCGTCGGGCTGTTTCTGGTCAGCGGGGCGGCGCTGCAATTGCCACAGCTGGCGCAGGGCGCTGTCTGGCTGGCCGAGCATGGCCTGCTGCCGCAGGGCGTGTGGTCGCTGGCATCGTCGGCGCTGGTGGCGGGCAACCTGATCGGCAACGTGCCTTTCGTGGTGCTACTGCTGGGATTGATGCCGGAGTTGCCTCATTCGGTGCTGATCGGCCTGGCCGTGATGTCGACCCTGGCCGGCAACCTGCTGCTGATCGGCAGCGTGGTCAACCTGATCGTTGCCGAAGGGGCAAAGCGCCAGGGCGTCAGCCTGGGTTTCGTCGACTATGCACGCAGCGGTGTGCCGGTAACGCTGCTGAGCATGACGGTGGCGGGGCTCTGGCTGGGACTGGGCGGCTGGTTGCCCTGGTAACGGTCGAAGTCGTGCTCAGCCAGGGCGGGCCAGGGCGCCGGCCGCTCGTAGCGCCAGCGAACAGCCCGCCATGGGTGCCCGCCACGGGGTCGGTGCCGGATCAGCGCCAGCGCTTGTCGCGCCAGGCGCTACGCTGCTGCGCATCCTTGAACGTCCAGGCCACCAGGCGGCTCTGCTTCTGCCCCTGAGCCATGCCGAGCACCCGCACCTCGTTCACACCGGCTCTGGCCAGCCAGCCTTGCAACAACTCGACGTTGCTGCCCTTGGACACCAGGCTGCTGAACCACAGCACCTGCTCCGCCACCTGCGCACTCTCGCTGGCCATGCGTTTTAGGAACGCCGCCTCGCCACCCGGGCACCACAATTCGGCCGCCTGGCCACCGAAGTTGAGTACCGGCAGTCTGCGCCTGGGGTCGAGCTTGCCGAGGTTGCGCCATTTGCGCGTACTGCCGCTGCTGGCCTCGGCAGCGCAGGTGTGGAAAGGCGGGTTGCACAAGGTCAGGTCGAAGCGCTCGTCGGGCAGCAGCACGCCGACGAAGATGTGCTCGGCAATGGCCTGCTGGCGCAGTTCGATGGCGTCCCGCAACTGCCTGTTGCCCTGGACGATTGCACGCGCCGACTCCAGGGCCGGTGCAGCGATGTCTGCGCCGAGAAAGTGCCAGCCGTATTCGCAGTGACCGATCAATGGATAGATGCAGTTGGCGCCAACGCCGATATCCACCGCGCGCAGATTTTCGCCGCGCGGAATCTGCCCGTCGTTATCGCTCGCCAGCAGGTCGGCGAGGTTGTGCAGGTAGTCGGCGCGCCCGGGAATCGGCGGGCACAGATAGCCTTCGGGGATGTCCCAGTGCTCGATGCCGTAGTACTGGCGCAGCAGGGCGCGATTGAACACCTTGACCGCAGCCGGATCGGCGAAGTCGATGCTCGGCTTGCCGTAGGGGTTGGTGATGACGAAGCGTCCCAGTTCGGGGCTGATTTCGATCAGTGCGGGGAAATCGTAGCGCCCCTGATGGCGGTTGCGCGGATGCAACTGACCTTTGCCCGGTACCGTCCTGACGGCAGGAGGTGTTGTTTTGCGTGGGCGTGGGGGGAGCTTGGGCATGGTGAACATCTGCGAGTATCGGGCGCGGGATTTTCCCATGCTTTGCTCGCTGCCCGTAACCCATGGCAGGGGGAAACGAACCGTGCGGCAGTTAACGAAAGCTGGCAAGTGGCCATAAAACAGCGGGTCTTGTGTTGATCCAGATCAATGGCGCGCTCGCCTGCGGCCTTAGACTGCGCGCCTCACCGATCAGCAGCAAGGAGGCACCATGGCATACCTGGAATGGAGCGACGACCTCGATACCGGCATCGCGGTAATCGACGATCAGCACAAGCGCATCGTGGTCATGATCAATCGGCTGGATGATGCACAACGTAGCGCTGGCAAGGTGCAGACCGGTGCGGTGATCGACGAGCTGATCGATTACACCGTTTCGCATTTCGCCTTCGAGGAGGCGATGATCGAAGAGGCCGGTTATGTCTTCACCAAGGCGCACAAGCGGGTGCACGCGCTATTCATCAGACGTGTGGAGGATTACCGCGTGCGCTTCGGTGCCGGCGAGGACATCGCCGACGAACTCAAGAGCATGCTGGGGCGCTGGCTGTTCAGCCATATCCGCAGCGACGATCGCAATTATGTCGCGGCGGTCAACGAGAACCTGCGCCGCTTGAGCACCGATGTGTCCGAGGGCGGTTGGTTGCGCCGTGCCGGTCGGCGTTTCTTCCGTGGTGCCGCCTGAGCTGATTCACAGCGGAAAGATCAGCGGCACCAGCAGCACGCTGACGATCATCACCAAAATCGTGAAAGGCACACCGACCCTGACGAAGTCGCCGAAGCGGTACTGTCCCGGCCCCAGCACCAGGGTGTTGACCGGTGATGAAATGGGCGTCATGAAGGCGGCCGAGGCGGCCAGTGCCACCGTCAGGGCGAAGGGGTAGGGCGATACGCCCAGGGTCTGCGCCGTGGCGATGGCCACCGGTCCCATCAGCACGGCGGTCGCCGTATTGGAAATGAACAGACCGATCAACGCCGTGGCGGCGAACAGGCTGGCGAGAATGGCGTAGGGGCCGGCATCGCCGAGCAGGGCGACCAGGCCATGTACGGCGAGGTCGATGCCACCGGTCTGTTGCAGTGCCTGGGCGAAGGGCAGCATGCCGACGATGAGGATCAGAGTCGGCCAGTGGATGGAGCGGTAGGCGCTGTCCAGGTCGATGCAGCGGAAGGCCCCCATCAGCAGGCAGGCGATCAGCGCCGCCAGCACGTTGGACACGACGCCACTGACCATCAGCACGATCATCACGGCCAGGCTGAGCAGGGCATAGGGCGCCTTGCGTGCGGCTGGCGCCACTTCATCCACTTCGGCCGGCAGGCTGAGTACCAGGAAATCACGGCTCAGCCCTTGCAGGCGGCGGATGGCCTTCCACTCACCGGCAACCAGCAGGGTATCCGAGGCTTTCAGGCGCTCATCCACCAGCACGCCCTCCAGCGCCTCGCCGTGGCGGCGCAGGCCGACCACGTTGAGCTTGTGCTGGCTGCGAAAGCCCAGCTCCTGGATGGTCTTGCCGATCAGTTGCGACTCCGGCGGCATCGCCACTTCAGCCAGGCCCAGCTCATGGGCATGCACGCTGTAGTAGGAGTGCGGCAGGGGCATCGGCTCCAGGCCCAGTGTCTGATAGATGCCCAGCAGAGCGATGGACGGGCTGATCAGATCCACCAGCAACACGTCGCCGGGTTGCAACTGGGTATTGCCGGTCGCCATCAGCAGCAGAGTGCGAAACTTGCCCTGACGCTCCACCGCGATCACATTGATGCCGTACTGTCGGCGCAACTCCAGCTCGTTCAGGGGTTGATTGGCCAGGGGCGAGTTGCCCTGTACGCGCAGACGCCGCTCACGCTCTTCGAGGTTGTAGGCCTGTGCCAGGTCGGTCAGGGTCAGGCGGGGGGCGGCGGACTCGCCCTGTGCATCGCCGTGTTGCAGCCAGCGGCGGGTCAGCAGCATGTAGCCGATGCCGAGTACGAGAATCGCCAGACCGACGGGCGTCATGCTGAAGAAGCCGAAGCCCTCCAGGCCTGCCCGGCGCAGTTCGGCGTGAATCACCAGGTTGGGGGCCGTGGCGACCAGGGTCAGCATGCCGCTGATCAGCCCGGCGAAGGCCAGCGGCATCATCAGACGCGCGGGCGATATCCGCAGGCGTGCCGCCACGCCGAGTGCCACGGGAATGAAGATCGCCACCACGCCGGTGGAACTCATCACCGAACCGAGGCCTGCCGCTGCCAGCATCAGCAGGATCAGCAGGCGGGTTTCACTGCTGCCGGCCTTCTTCACCAGCCAGTCGCCAAGTCGATAGGCGATGCCCGTACGCACCAGCCCCATGCCGATGACGAACAGCGCAGCGATCAGCACCACGTTGGGATCGCTGAAACCGGACAGTGAGTCCTGCACGCTGAGCACTCCCGTCAGCGGCAGGGCGACCAGCACCAGCAGGGCAACCACGTCCATGCGTGGTTTGCCGATGATGAAGAGCGTGACGGCACCGGCGAGCAGGGCCAGGGTGCAGAGCAGATCGGGATTCATGCGGACTCCTTGAAGAACCGGCCGAAGGATCTCAGGGATAGCCCAGGGTGGTCTTGATCTGTTGCAGGTTGGCGGCTATCCAGTTCCTGTCGATGGGGCCCCAGTCGCGAATCCGGTAATGGCCGGCGTTGTTGCGCTCGCCGTCGGCCTGCTGGAACTGGCAGTCGATGTCCAGCTCGGCCAGCGCTGCAAGGGTGTCCTGGGCGGTGCGTCGCGGCATGTCGGTGGCGGCCATCAGTGCGGGTACGCTGTTGGCGGCGCCGCTGTCGATCAGCCAGGCGACATACAGGCGGCGGTAGAAGCTGGTCTTGGTCTTGCTCACATCCATTTGTGCGGTATCCGGCAGGGCAGAAGAACCCGGAGAATACCGCCTGCACACCGGCTGTGCCATGAGCCGGGCTTGTCGGATGGCAAGCCCGTCAGGTTCTCAGGCCAGTTCGCGCAGCGCCAGGTAGCGCTCGGGCGCACGCCCCTTGAGCAACAGAGCCGAGAGGCTGCCAATAGCGAAGGCGCAGGCGACGCCCAGGCCCATGAGCTTGGCGATATCGCCGGCATCGTCACCGCCGATCAGCATGGGCAGGTTGGCAATGGCAATGCCCAGGCAGGCAAGGATGCCGATCAGGCCACCCAGCGGGGCGATACGTGTCTGCCACAGGCGGGTATCGCTGCCACTGCGCTTGAAGTAGACCAGAACGGCCAGGCTGGTCAGGGCGAGAATCACCATGTAACCGATGGTGCCCGCGGTAGCGCCCCAGGCGTAGATCTGCGTGACCGGATCGAGGCCGGCCAGGGTCAGCAGCAGGATACCGAGCAGAGCAAAGGCGCTCTGCAGCAGCGAGGCGATATAGGGCGAGCCATGTCGTTCGTGGATGCGTGAGCAACGCGCCGGCAGTACCGAGTACTTGCCGAGAATGTACTGGTAGCGCACGACGATGTTGTGCAGCGACAGCATGCAGGCGAACAGGCTGGTGATCAGCAGCACCTGGATCACATCGCTGAAGGCTTTGCCCAGGTGCTGTTCGGCCAGAAGCAGGTACATGTCGCCGGGGTGTTCGTTGGCGAAGGCGACGATCTGCTCGACACCGATGCCGGCGACTGCGCACCACATCGACAGCACATAGAAGATGCCGACACTGAACACGGCTGTGTAGGTGGCGATGGGAATGGTGCGTTCCGGGTCTCGTGCTTCCTCGCGGTAGATCACCGTGGATTCGAAACCGATGAACGAATAGATCGCGAACAGAATCCCCAGGCCCGGCGAGCCGGAGAGGATGTGTTCGGGCTGGAAGGACTCCAGTGGCAGACCAGTGAGGCCCTTGTCGGTCACGACCAGCAGGTCGATCAGCAGCACCACGGCGATTTCCAGGATCAGGGCGACACCGAGGAATTTCGAGCTCATTTCGATACGCCGATAGCCCAGTACACCGATCACCACGATGGCCGCCAGGGTCAGCAGCCACCAGGGTGGCGCGATGCCGAACAGGCTGTCGAGCAGCTCGCTCGAGGCGTAGCCGACGTAGGTGCCGATGGCGAGCATGAACAGTGAATAGGAAATCATTGCCAGGGTCGCCGCGCCGAGGCCGACCACGCGGCCCAGGCCTTTCTGGATGCAGGCATAGAAGGCTCCGGCATTGCCGATATGGCGTGACAGGGCGACGAAGCCGACGGCGAACATGAACATGATCAGCATGGCGGCGAGGGCGTCGAAGGGGGCGGCGGCGCCGTTGCCCAGGCCGATCATCAGCGGCGTGTTGGCCACCATCACGGTCAGCGGGGCGGCGGTGGCAACGACCATCATGACGATGGGCACGATGCCCAGACTGCCACTGAGGGCATGGGGTTTCGCTGCGCTCTGCGCAGCGGTCGAGTCATTCATGTGTGCGAGTCCCGTTATCTGTTCTGTTGTCCCCGGCGCCAGGCGCACGTGGGCGGGAGAGGTTTGCGCCAGTGGCGCGGCACGCAAGGTGTCACGGCTCAAGGTGTGGCCATGGCGATTGCGGTGACCTCGAGCTGTTGGGCGGGGTGGATCATTCCCTGAATTTCCAGGGTCGTGCTGCTGGGGCGATGCGCACCGACCCAGGGCCCGAGACGGGCGGGGATGACCGCCGAGAGTGCCTGGATATCGGTGGTGTAGAACGTCCAGGTCACCAGATGGCGACGTTCCAGCCCCTCTGCCAGCAGGCAGCGGTCGAGAATATCCAGCACAAAGTCCAGCTGCGCGCCGATGTCGCCTTCACCCACCAGCTCCAGGCCGCTCAGGTTGCCACGCAGTGGTGCGATGCCGGACAGGTAGAGCGTGTCGCCGGCCCGTACCGACTGGTGGAAGGCAAAGGCCTCGAAGACGTCCTGGCCCAGGTAGCCGATCTCGGGTGTGTTGCGCGTGATCATGGCGTGCTCTCCTCAGGCGCTTTCGCTTTGCAGGTTATGGCGGAAGCTGCCGCCGTTGTCCGCGCGCTGCGCATCGACCAGCTCGATGCTCATGTCCACGGTGGTGACGTCGTCACGCAGGGCGGTCAACGGATCCTCGAAGTCGCGGGTGTAGCCAAGGGCGAAGCAGCCGTACTGGTAGCCCATGACCTTGAGCAGGTCGTCGGGCAGGGTCTGGGCGATTTCGCGCGGACAGGACAGGTACTGGTTTTCTTCCTGGCGTACCCAGCCCACGGCATAGGTGATGTTGATGGCCTGGCGGATGGCGTCCGAGCGGTTGCTGCCAGCGCCGTGATAGATCTTGCCGGTGTAGAACAGCGCCGAGCCGCGTTTCATCACGGCCGCAATGCTCTGCTCCTCGCTGTATTTTTGCTTGCGTCCGACGAACTGGCTGCCGGGTACGATGCGAGTGGCGCCGTTTTCCTCGGTGTAGTCGGTCATGGCCCAGAGCAGATTGCATTGCACCTGATAGTCGTCAGGGAAGGGGAAGAAGTCCCACGCCAGTTCGTCCTGGTGCAGCATTTGCGCGGGCGATCCGGGAAAGACGCTGATGATCTGCGTCAGGTGCAGCTGGAAGGCCGAGGCATGTGCCAGGAACAATTCGGTGGCGCCCAGCACGCAAGGGTGCATGACCAGCTCGCGCGCCGCCGGTGAGCGGGCGATGAGCGATCCGGTGCGCTTGGTCCGATGGCCGATGAAGTTGTCCTTTCCGTAGGCCGTGTCCTGGATGTAGGGCGCCATTTCGGCGGCGATGCGATCCATCTGCTCGGCGCTGGCCAGTTCATCGACGATCACGTAGCCGTGTTCGCGCAGTGACTGGCTGATCTGCTCGGCGGTGGCGGTATTGGGCAGGCGGTTGAGTGTCATCAGGGGTACCTCGACGGTCGTGGCTAACAGGTCGAGGCGAGAGTAGGCAGCCAGTGAAAACCCAACAATCCATCCGAAGATGGACAAAATTTCGCGATTTCGGTGTTTTTCACGCTCTTGGTGCAATGGTCGTGGCGAGGCTCCGTTGTGGTGCTTGCAGATTGCCCCAAGGGCCTCTGGGGCGCCTCTCGGACGCGGCATGTCGATTGCTTGCAGGTGATGGCATCCACGCCTGTTTTCAATAATCCCGAGAGTGCCTGTCATGAGTACGATGCAAACGGCCAAGGGTGATCTGCTGGTCAGGGAGGCCATGTACTTCAGTCGCGACTTTCTCGGGGTCAGCGGCGCCCTGTTCTACTGGGTGGATCGTCGGCGTCAGGAGATGCAGGTGCTCGACACGCTGGGCGTCCCGCCCGGATTTCTCGAACAGTACCGCCGTGGCATGCAGCCGTTCGACCCGATGTGCGTCAGCCGCATGCTGGAACGACACGACAGTGTTGGCGTGCTGAGCATCGCCCGCGAATCGCAGAGCCGCGCCGAGATGCGCCACTATCAGGGCTATCTCGATACCTATGGCGTGCTCGATACCGTTGATCTGATGTTCTGGGGGGAGCATGCGGCTTTTGGCGGCATCGGTTTTCTGCGAACGTTGGGCGACCCCCCGATCAAGGTCGATACGACAGGCCTGGCGGCATTGCAGCGCCTGCTGCAGGCCAGTTTCAGCGCTCATCCTCATGTTCGCCAGTTGCAACTGGAGCAGCGCCTCGATGCCTGCGGCCTGAGCGTGCGTGAAAGGCAGGTCGCGGCGCTGATCGGTGCTGGAGCCTCCAATCGCGAGATCGCCGAGTCGATGAACATCACCCTGGCGACTGCCAAGACCTATGTCGTGCGTATCTTCGAGAAGCTCGGCATCGATAGCCGTACCGCGCTGGTGGCGTTCATGGGGCAGCTCAATTGAGCGCTCAGTGAGCCTGGCGTGCTGCGCGGCGGCGCAGGGTGCGGTGGCGGCTGCCGAAGAAGAGTTGCAGAAAGGGTTCCACCAGCACGGCCGGCAGGATCGGGTCGATGGTCAGGTCGTCGACCACCCGGGTGCCGCCGTCCACGGCTTCGATGCGGCGGGCATGGCGCCAGCGACGCATACCGGTCATCGGCGACTGCTCGACGAAGCCGCTGCCGGGAGTCAGCGATTGCAGGGTCAGGCGCGAGATGCCGATGGGCAGGATGCCGAACAGCCACAACCAACTGATGAACAGCGGCTTGCCGGGCTCCACGGACAGGTCTTCGAGGTTGCGCACCCCTTTGGGTATGCTCATCCACAGCCAGGGGTGCATTTCGGCGCGCAGGCTGCGTACGTCGGTGATCCAGCGCCAGACACATTCCGGCTCGACGGGCAGGGTAGAGGTGAAACTCAGGTGCAGGGTCATGGGCGCAGCGAGCGTGAGCGGCTCCGGTTGCACCGCCTGTGGGCGGCTGGCAGAGGGTCATCCTGCCAGCCTGTGCGCCCGAGGTGAAGAGGCGATCGCTCACGATCCCGTGCAATCGCTCTTTGGCACCTAACGCAATGGGTGTTGAGGGGGAGGATCACCGTACGCAGGGAGCGCCGTGCGCACCGTGAAAGTGGTGTGCACGTTTCGCTGCGCACGGCGCACCCTACGTGGGGATCAGCCCAGCAGAAGGGCGTCGTCGGCCAGCTTCTCGCCGCGTACCTTCTCGAACATCTGCAACAGGTCGGGCACGTCCAGGCCCTTGCGTTGCTCACCGGAAACGTCCAGCACCACCTGACCCTGGTGCAGCATGACCGTGCGATCCCCCACGTCCAGCGCCTGGCGCATGCTGTGGGTGACCATCATGGTGGTCAGTTGCTTCTCGGCGACGATGCGCGCGGTCAGTTGCAGAACGAAGTCGGCGGTGCGCGGGTCGAGCGCCGCGGTATGTTCGTCGAGCAGCAGGATGCGCGAGGGTTGCAGCGCCGCCATCAGCAGGCTGACGGCCTGGCGCTGACCGCCGGAAAGCAGGCCGATACGGTCGCTCAGGCGGTTTTCCAGGCCCAGGCCGAGGGTCGCCAGGCTCTCGCGAAAGCCCTCGCGCATCGAGGCGCGCACTGCACGGCCGAGGCCACGACGCTGGCCGCGCTGCTGGGCCAGGGCCATGTTCTCCTCGATGGTGAGGTCTTCGCAGGTGCCTGCCATCGGATCCTGGAACACCCGGGCGACGCGCTGGGCGCGACCCCAGACCGGCAGGCGGGTGACATCTGCGTCGTCGATCATGATGGTGCCGCTGTCCACTGCCAGGTCGCCGGAAACGGCGTTGAGGAAGGTGGACTTGCCGGCACCGTTGGTGCCGATCACGGTGACGAACTGGCCGCTGGGAATGTCCAGCGACAGGCCCTGCAACGCGCGGGTTTCGATCGGCGTGCCGGGGTTGAAGGTGATCCTGAGGTTCTGTGCGCTGAGCATCAGACGTTCCTCCTGCGAGCCAGGCGTTTCTTCGCCAGCGGGATGACCAGGGCGACGACCACCAGCACCGCGGTGACCAGATTCAGATCCTGTGCCTGCAGACCGATGAAATCGCTGTTCAGCGCCAGGGCGATGAAGAAGCGGTAGACGATGGCGCCGAGGATGACCGCCAGGGTGAGGTAGAACAGGCGGCGTGCCGGCAGGATGCTTTCACCGACGATCACCGCAGCCAGGCCGATGACGATGGTGCCGATGCCCATGGAAATGTCGGCACCGCCCTGGGTCTGGGCGAACAGCGAGCCGGCCAGGGCGACCAGCGCGTTGGAAATGGCCATGCCGAGGATGACCATGGCGCCAGTGTTGACGCCCTGTGCGCGGGCCATGCGCGGGTTGGAGCCGGTGGCGCGAATGGCCAGGCCCTGCTGGGTGGCGAAGTAGCTGTCGAGCGCCAGCTTGGCGCCGATCACCACCACCAGCAGGATCAGCGGGCGAGCGATGTAGTCGACCAGCCACTCGGGTTGCAGCACGGTGAACAGGGTCGGCTCCATGATCAGTGGGATGTTCGGCCGGCCCATGATGCGCAGGTTGATCGAGTACAGCGCGATCATCATCAGGATACTGGCCAGCAGATCCATGATCTTCAGGTGCACGTTGAGCACCGCGGTGAGCACACCGGCGAGGGCGCCGGCGGCGGTGGCGATCAGTGTGGCCAGGAAAGGGTCGGTGCCATTGGCGATGAGTACCGCGCAGACGGCGCCACCCAGCGGGAAGCTGCCGTCGACGGTGAGGTCGGGAAAGCGCAGCAGGCGGAAGGAAATGAATACGCCAAGCGCCACCAGACTGAAGATCAGGCCGATCTCGAGGGCGCCGAACAGGGAAAACAGGGACATAGGATTGACCTGGTGGATGGGCGGAAGCGAAGCGGCCGCGATCTGGCTCAGCCCGTCGTCATCGACGCCGGGCGGCCTGTCGCGGCGCGCTCAATTGCACCCGTACAGCTTACTCGATGATTTCAGCGGCCGAGTCCAGCAGCTCCTGGCTCAGGGTGACCCCCTGACGCTTGGCAGCCGCGGGGTTGAGGTACAGGCTGAGGTTCTCGCTGGTTTCCGGCTTGATGTCGCCGGGCTTCTCGCCGTTCAGCACGCGCAGCACCATGCGGCCCGCCTGCTTGCCATGCTCGAAGTAGTCCAGGCCCAACGCCGCGATGGCGCCGCGCTTGACGCTGTCGGTGTCGGAGGCGATCAGCGGGGTGCGGGTGTCATTGCCGACCTTGACCAGCGACTCGTACGCCGAGACCACGTTGTTGTCGGTGTTGGTGTAGATCACGTCGACCTTGCCGACCAGGCTGCGCGCAGCGGAGCCAACGTCGACCGAGCGCGGTGCCGCGGCTTCGACCAGGGTCATGCCCATGCTCGGCAGCAGTTCCTTGAGATGGCGAACCACGACAGCCGAGTTGGCTTCGCCGGGGTTGTAGACCATGCCGACGCGCTTGGCCTCCGGCAGCACGCGCTTGATCAGCGCCATCTGCTTGTCCAGTTCGAGCAGGTCGGAAACGCCGCTGACATTGCTGCCGGAGGCTTCCCAGTTACGCACCAGTTGCGCTTCGACCGGATCGGTGACGGCGCTGAAGATGATGGGAGTGCTGCGGGTGGAGGCCACCAGCGCCTGGGCCGAAGGGGTGGCGATGCCGACGATCACGTCCGGACGGTCACCGACGAACTTGCGTGCGATCTGCGCGGCGGTGCCGGTGTTGCCCTGGGCACTCTGGTATTGCCACTTGAGGTTTTCGCCTTCGCGGTAGCCGCCCTCTTCGAGGGCCGCCTTGATGCCGTCGCGCACCGAGTCCAGCGCCGGGTGTTCGACGATGGCGGTGACCGCCACGGATTTCTGTTCGGCAGCCAGTGCCGGGGTGGTGCCTAGCGCCAGGGCCAGGGCAGCGACGGGCAGCAGTTTGTGCAGTTGCAGCATTGACGAGGTCTCCTGCCGGGCCGGTAGGCCCGGTCATCTGCTCGGCGCCGTGCTCTGTGGAGCGCTGGCGCCTGGTGCCCCCTGCCGTTTGCGGTCGCGGGGGCCTGTTGGCTTGGTATGTCGACTCTGGAACCTGTTCGCGCGCCTCCGCGCATGGACAGGCCAGCGCTCGGGCGATCGCCAACGGGGTTTCAGAGGTTGGCGATCTTCTCGCGTTGCTCCGCCAGTTTGCCCAGCGCCTGTTCGGCTTCGTTCAGCTTGGCTCGTTCCTTCTCCAGCACCTCGGCCGGAGCCTTGGCGACGAAGCCTTCATTGGCCAGCTTGCCGCCGACGCGCTGTACTTCGCCTTGCAGGCGGGTGATTTCCTTGTCCAGGCGCGCCAGTTCGGCGTCCTTGTCGATCAGACCGGCCATCGGCACCAGCACCTGCATCTCGCCGACCAGAGCGGTTGCGGACATCGGAGCCTCTTCGCCAGCGGCCAGTACACGCACCGACTCGAACTTGGCCAGCTTGTTCAGCAGCGGCTCGAAATCGGCCAGACGACGCAGATCCGCGTCGTTGGCGTTGGCGACGATGATGTCGATGCGCTTGGCCATGGAGATCTTCATTTCGCCACGGATCTGGCGCACACCGAGCATCAGTTGCTTGACCCACTCGATGTCGTCTTCGGCGGCAGGATCGATGCGGCTCTCGTTGGCCACTGGCCAGGGCTGCAGCATGATGGTTTCGCCATTGACACCGGCCTGGGCTCTGATGCGTTGCCAGATTTCCTCGGTGATGAACGGCATGAACGGGTGAGCCAGGCGCAGGATCACCTCCAGCACGCGCACCAGGGTGCGGCGGGTGCCACGCTGGCGCTCCACCGGGGCGTTCTCGTCCCACAGCACCGGCTTGACCAGTTCCAGGTACCAGGCGCAGTACTCGTCCCAGATGAATTCATAGAGCGCCTGGGCAGCCATGTCGAAGCGGAAGGCGTCGAGGTGGCGGGTCACGTCCTGTTCGCAGCGCTGCAGAGCGGAAATGATCCAGCGGTCGACCGGCGACAGGTCGACCGGCTCGCCGCCCACGCCGGTGTCCTGGTCATCGGTGTTCTCGATGACGAAGTTGGCGGCGTTCCACAGCTTGTTGCAGAAGTTGCGATAACCCTCGACCCGGCCCATGTCGAACTTGATGTCGCGGCCGGTGGAGGCCAGCGCCAGGTTGGTGAAGCGCAGGGCGTCGGTGCCGTAGGCGGCGATGCCGTCGGGGAATTCGGCGCGGGTCTGCTTGGCGATCTTCTCGGCCAGCTTGGGCTGCATCATGCCGCTGGTGCGCTTGGCCACCAGGGATTCGAGGTCGATGCCGTCGACGATGTCCAGCGGGTCGAGCACGTTGCCCTTGGACTTGGACATCTTCTGCCCCTGGCCATCACGCACCAGACCGTGCACGTAGACGGTCTTGAACGGAATCTGCCCGGTCAGGTGGGTCGACAGCATGATCATGCGGGCGACCCAGAAGAAAATGATGTCGAAGCCGGTGACCAGCACGTCGGTGGGGTGGAAGGTCTTGAGGAAGTCGGTCTGTTGCGGCCAGCCCAGGGTGGAGAAGGTCCACAGGCCCGAGCTGAACCAGGTGTCCAGCACGTCTTCGTCCTGGCGCAGGTTGGCGTCGCCGAGGTTATGCCTGGCGCGTACTTCGGCCTCGTCGCGACCCACGTAGACATTGCCGGCATCGTCGTACCAGGCCGGGATGCGGTGGCCCCACCACAGCTGACGGCTGATGCACCAGTCCTGGATGTCGCGCATCCAGCTGAAGTACATGTTCTCGTACTGCTTGGGCACGAACTGGATTTCACCGCTCTCGACCACGGCGATGGCCTTTTCGGCCAGCGGCTTGGTGGAGACGTACCACTGGTCGGTCAGCCAGGGCTCGATCACGGTGCCGGAACGGTCGCCTTTCGGCACCTTCAGGGCGTGATCCTCGATTTTCTCCAGGAGACCTGCGGCCTCGAAGGCCGCGACGATCTGCTTGCGCGCCTCGAAGCGATCCAGCCCGGCGAACTGCGCCGGCAGGCTGCCATCGACCTTGGCGTTGACGCTGCCGTCGAGGTTGAATACCTGGGCGGTGGCCAGTACGGCGGCGTTCTTGTCGAAGATGTTGATCAACGGCAGGTCGTGGCGTTTGCCGACTTCGTAGTCGTTGAAGTCGTGTGCCGGGGTGATCTTCACGCAGCCGGTGCCGAACTCGGGGTCACAGTAGTCGTCGGCGATGATCGGGATGCGACGGCCC
>Ga0209699_100388_pt1 | contig 26547 bp, 25 predicted proteins | sample SynthPrep_1_END__FD_187204 | JGI IMG/M metagenome (GOLD analysis project Ga0209699, IMG submission 187204) | Synthetic microbial communities from Ohio, USA - SynthPrep_1_END_DS7_MetaG (SPAdes) (version 2) | ecosystem: Engineered > Bioreactor > Aerobic > Activated sludge | place: USA: Ohio...
CGCCCGGACAGCGCCCGCCCCCCACCGCCCCTCCTCGCTGCCGCGCAACCTCGCGATCGCTTACGGGCTGCTCATCGTCTACGCCTGCCTGCACCCCTTCACCGGCTGGAAGGCCACCGGCCTGCCGCTGTTCGACTTCATGGTCGCCCCCTGGCCGAAGTACTTCATCCCGGCGGACATGGTGTTCAACATCCTCGGCTACCTGCCGCTGGGCTTCGTCGCCGCCGCCGCGCTGCCGCGCGCCTGGCCGGCGTGGAGCACGGTGGCGCTCGCCACCCTGTTGTGCGCCCTGCTCAGCTTCGCGTTGGAGACCACCCAGAACTACCTGCCCACCCGCGTCGCCAGCAACCTGGATCTCGCGGCCAATACCGCCGGCGCGCTGCTGGGCGCCGCCTTCGGCGCGCGCTGGGGCCACCCGCTGTTCGACCACAGCGGCGCGCTGCAGCGCTGGCGCAATGAACGCATCATCGACGGCCACACCGGCGACGCCGGGCTCATCCTGCTCGGCCTGTGGGTGCTCGGCCAGCTCACCCCGGACGACCTGCTGTTCGGCAGCGGCGACATCCGCAGCCTGTTCGGCATCGCCGCGCCGCTGCGCTTCGCCCCGGAACGCTTCATCGCCTTCGAAACCGCGCTGTCGGCCACCACCATCGTCGCCCTCGGCCTGCTGGTGCGCTGCATGATGCGCCGGCCCAGCCCGTGGCCGGTGCTGGTGCTGATCGCGCTCGGCATAGGCGCCAAGGCCCTGGCCACCACCACCTTCTTCGTGCCCAGCGCGCCGCTGGCCTGGCTCACCCCCGGCGCCGAACGCGGCGCGCTGGTGGGCGCCGCGCTGCTGCTGGGCAGCCTGGCGCTGCCGCGGGTAGTGCAGCACGCCATCGCCGGCACCACGCTGCTGGCCGCCACCGCGCTGGTGAACCTGCTGCCGGAAAACCCCTACCTGCTCTACAACCTCAGCTTCACCCGGCAGAGCAACTTCCTCAATTTCCACGGCCTCACCCAGCTGGTGGACAGCCTGTGGCCCTTCGCCGCGCTGGCCTACCTCTCCGCCCTCGGCCTGTGGCGCGGCCAGCACCTGGCCGAGGAACGCCGCGCCACGCGCTGAAGCCGCCGCGCGCAGGCCCGCGCCTTGCTCAACTCTTATAATCGGCGCCATCCCACGGAGAGCCCCATGAGCTATTTCAGCCACCACGTCTTCTTCTGCTGCAACCAGCGCAAGCCCGGCGAATCCTGTTGCAACGACCACCACGCCACCGAAATGCAGACCTACGCCAAGGACCGCATCTCCCAACTGGGCCTGAAGGGCGCCGGCAAGGTGCGCATCAACAAGGCCGGCTGCCTCGGCCGCTGCGACGACGGCCCGGTGCTGGTGGTCTATCCGGACAACGTCTGGTACACCTTCGTCGACAAGGAAGACATCGACGAAATCATCGACCAACACCTCGCCGGCGGCCGCATCGTCGAACGCCTGCGCCTGCCGGACCAAGCCGCATGAGCACCGAGCCCAGCCGCAACCCGCCCACCGAATCCGTGCTGCTGCGCGGCGCCGAAGGCAATATCGACGTCCTCATCGACGCCCCCGCCGACGTGCGCGGCATCGCCCTCGTCTGCCACCCGCATCCGCTGTTCAGCGGCAGCAACACCAACAAGGTCGCCCACACCCTGGCCCGCGCCTACCGCGACCTCGGCTACGCCGCGCTGCGCCCCAACTTCCGCGGCGTCGGCAAGAGCGAAGGCGCGCACGACCACGGCGACGGCGAAACCGAAGACATGCTGGCGGTGATCGCCTGGGCGCAGTCGCGCTGGGGCAGCCTGCCGCTGGCACTGGGCGGCTTCTCCTTCGGCGCCTTCGTGCAGACGCGGGTGGTGAACCGGCTGGCGGACGGCATCGCCCCGCCGCGCCAGATCGTGCTCGTCGGCACCGCCGCCGGCGTCGCCTCCCACGGCCAGCGCAGCTACGACACCCAGGCGCTGCCCAAGGGCATCCCGGCGCTGCTGATCCACGGCGAAGCCGACGACACCGTGCCGCTGGCCAACGTCTTCGAATGGGCGCGGCCGCAGGAACTGCCGGTTACCGTCATCCCCGGCGCGGACCACTTCTTCCACGCCAAGCTGCACATCCTGCGCGACATCATCCTGCGCAACGTACCGGTGCTGGGCTGAGGCATGACCGCCGCGCTGCCGCCCCAGCAGGCCATCCCGCCCGCCGCCGGAACCCGCTCCCCGCTCCTCATCCGCGGCCTGGTCAAGCGTTACGGCGAGGCGGAGATCGTGCGCGGCATCGACCTCGAACTGCGCCCCGGCGAATGCTTCACCCTGCTCGGTCCCAATGGCGCCGGCAAAACCACCACGCTGCGCTGCGCCCTCGGCCTCACCGCCCCCAGCGCCGGCGAAATCCGGCTCTGCGGCGAACCGGTGCCCGAACGCGCCCGCGAGGCGCGCATGCGCGTCGGCATCGTCCCCCAGCTCGACAACCTCGACCCGGACTTCACCTGCGCCGAGAACCTGCTCGTCTACGGCCGCTACTTCGGCCTCGCCAGCGCCGACATCCGCGCCCGCATCCCGGAGCTGCTCGCCTTCGCCGGCCTCGAAGGCAAGGCCGACGCCCGCATCCAGTCCCTCTCCGGCGGCATGAAGCGGCGCCTCACCCTCGCCCGCGCCCTCATCAACCGCCCCGAACTGCTGGTGCTGGACGAACCCACCACCGGTCTCGACCCGCAAGCCCGCCACCTCATCTGGGACCGCCTCAAGCAACTCATACGCGGCGGCACCACCGTGCTCCTCACCACCCACTTCATGGACGAGGCCGAACGCCTCTCCGACCAGCTCGCCATCCTCGACGCCGGTCGCCTCCTCACCACCGGCAGCCCGCGCGAAGTCATCGCCGCCCACATCGAACCGCAAGTCGTCGAAGTCTTCGGCGACTGGAACGGCCACGACACCACCACCGCCAGCGGCGCCGCCGCCTGGGCCAACACCCACGCCGCCGCCCTCTCCCACCGCTACGAAATCAGCGGCGAAACCGCCTTCTGCTACGTCCACGACCCCGCCCCCCTGCTCACCCACCTCGCCCAGCAACAAGGCCTGCGCTACCTGCACCGGCCAGCGAACCTGGAGGACGTGTTCCTGAAGCTGACGGGGCGGGAGTTGCGGGACTGAGGCTGGGCCGGCAGAGGGCAAGCCCTGTGACGATGGTTCTGCATCAATGCGCGCAGAACCTCAGCTCGGCGAATTGAAGGAAAGGCCGCGCCCGCAAGGGGCGCGACGTGAGGCAGCGTCGCAATAGCCAGCGCCCGAGCCATGTTCCAATCCACGCGCCGCGAGGGGCGCGACAAGACGTGGCGAGCCTGGTGGCCCAGCGTCTCGAGGTTTCAATCCACGCGCCCGCGAGGGGCGCGACCTGTGGTCGCTGCTTGGGTAGCCTTGGAGGATGAGTTTCAATCCACGCGCCCGTGAGGGGCGCGACTACCAGCCCGTCGCGCCATTGCTTTCGAGCGTGAGGGTTTCAATCCACGCGCCCGCGAGGGGCGCGACGATTTGGAGCGCGCAAACCCGCAGGTATTCCGAGCTGTTTCAATCCACGCGCCCGCGAGGGGCGCGACATGGCGGACCGTGAGCCAGTCACAAGCGGGGGAGAGTTTCAATCCACGCGCCCGCGAGGGGCGCGACGCTCGGCCACTCCATCACCGTAGCGAACTTCGCGCCGTTTCAATCCACGCGCCCGCGAGGGGCGCGACCGATGCGCCGATAGTGAGTGCTCCGACTTATCCCGTTTCAATCCACGCGCCCGCGAGGGGCGCGACACCGGCAATCCCCGCGCATCTCGACACACCCAGCAGGGTTTCAATCCACGCGCCCGCGAGGGGCGCGACCACGCTATCGCCCGGAGCGAAAATCAGTTCGACGGCGTTTCAATCCACGCGCCCGCGAGGGGCGCGACGCTTGCAGAGCTTTTGGGGAAACCGGAAGTGATGGCGGTTTCAATCCACGCGCCCGCGAGGGGCGCGACTCTCGCCACCTTTAGTGCTGAGGATTGGAAGTTTCAATCCACGCGCCCGCGAGGGGCGCGACCCTCCACGCCCTCTTCAACGATCCAGGACTCCGCGTTGTTTCAATCCACGCGCCCGCGAGGGGCGCGACGCCTGCTTGCCCACCACCCAGTGATGCGAGTAGGTGTTTCAATCCACGCGCCCGCGAGGGGCGCGACTTTTGAAGACAAGGCCCTCGTCAGCCACGCCTTTGGAGTTTCAATCCACGCGCCCGCGAGGGGCGCGACTTCGCTGTCTGGTACTCGGGCGAGCTACGCGTGTTTCAATCCACGCGCCCGCGAGGGGCGCGACGCAACAATAGGAAGTGCCATTAGAATTTCCTCACGTTTCAATCCACGCGCCCGCGAGGGGCGCGACACCGCCTGCGTTGTTTGCAAGCCCCTCCAGCCGCTGTTTCAATCCACGCGCCCGCGAGGGGCGCGACCAAACCACCAAACAGCACCAAAACCCAACAACACGAGTTTCAATCCACGCGCCCGCGAGGGGCGCGACTAGTACTAGTGCTGCGGGTACGACCACGTCGGTTACGTTTCAATCCACGCGCCCGCGAGGGGCGCGACACCTTGGTCGCGACTGTGGCGAACGTGCCCCGCTGTTTCAATCCACGCGCCCGCGAGGGGCGCGACGTATTCCGGCGCTACCTCGCAGGACCAGGCGCTGGTTTCAATCCACGCGCCCGCGAGGGGCGCGACCTCGCCAGGGTTGTCCAGCGGCCATGATGTAACCTGTTTCAATCCACGCGCCCGCGAGGGGCGCGACACTCTGCCTTGGGCGCACTGCAGCCCGAACAGAAGTTTCAATCCACGCGCCCGCGAGGGGCGCGACCCCGCTCGCCGTGCAGAACCTCTTGACCTCGGCAATGTTTCAATCCACGCGCCCGCGAGGGGCGCGACCGTTGGGCAGAGTGGCGACTGGTGGGCCGCTTCCAGTTTCAATCCACGCGCCCGCGAGGGGCGCGACGTGCCAGCCCTGCGCCTCGGTAAGCGCGGCGCCGTGGTTTCAATCCACGCGCCCGCGAGGGGCGCGACCTTGTCGAGGGCCTTGTCGGCCTCGACGGTCAAGTTTCAATCCACGCGCCCGCGAGGGGCGCGACGCAGAGTGTTGATTCGGAAGATACGCCGACGTTGTGTGTTTCAATCCACGCGCCCGCGAGGGGCGCGACGCGGGATATTGCCGTGCAGCGGCGGTATAAGCTCCCGTTTCAATCCACGCGCCCGCGAGGGGCGCGACTACGCGTTATGCATGGTCTAGCCGCCCATTGGAAGTTTCAATCCACGCGCCCGCGAGGGGCGCGACAATACCCTTAATAAGTTGTTGGTATTGGCGCCTAGGTTTCAATCCACGCGCCCGCGAGGGGCGCGACGGAGTCGTAACACTCGCCAGCCGGCGCATCCCGGTTTCAATCCACGCGCCCGCGAGGGGCGCGACCGGCTCAGGCATGCCGCGTGCTGCCTGCTCGGGGGTGTTTCAATCCACGCGCCCGCGAGGGGCGCGACCTGCGCGCTGCTAGTGGGCTTGGTGATGTTTAAAAAGTTTCAATCCACGCGCCCGCGAGGGGCGCGACGGCATGGTAGCGATGGATTTCTACGCTCTCGCCCAGGTTTCAATCCACGCGCCCGCGAGGGGCGCGACCAAAACCGTATTGCAGCAGAGCAATCCATGCTGCAGTTTCAATCCACGCGCCCGCGAGGGGCGCGACGGGCTGGACACCGGAGCATGACGACGAGCACGCCAACGTTTCAATCCACGCGCCCGCGAGGGGCGCGACTCCGTCAAGGTAACACCTTGCCAGGCAAGGGAAATACGCCCGTATTCCGCGAACCTGCGCCGGCAAACCCCCGAAAATGCCAATGACCTTGGCCGTTCGAAGGAAATGGTTTCCAGATCAGCCAGATAGCAAAACGCGAACCTCCCGGACTTCTCCCGGCAGCTAGGGGTTCGCGGAGGCGGTCAGAAAACCAGTGGGCCGTTCAGGTCGAGGGCGGCCTTGGCGCCGATATGTTCGACCTTGGTCTTCCAGTTCTTGCCGAGGTAGTAGAAGCGCAAGCTGTCCTGCGTCGGGTCGATCAGTTCCATCAGCCGGTGCTTGAGCAGCGTCCATTGCGCGGGGTCGACCTCGATCTCGAAGACCGAGAACTGCACCCGCTGGCCGTAGTCGCGGCAGGCCTTGGCGACCCGGCGCAGGCGGCGTTCGCCGGCTGGCTCGCGGGTGCTCACGTCATAGCTCACCAGGACCATCATGGCGGCGGCTCACTTCCACAGGAAGGGTGGATAGGCTTCCAGGTCGCCGCGCAGGTGGCGGGCGAGCAGTTGTGCCTGGACGGCGGGAAACAGGCCGACGGCGAGCTTCTCTTCGAGAAAGGCGTGCCGCATTTCCTCCCGCTTGCGCTCCTGGTAAGCGGTGAGCACCGTCTTGCGGGATTCTTCCTTGAGGGAGACTGCGCCGTTGTCCAGCTGGACGAAGTCGCGCTCGCCGAGCTGGCGCCGGTTGATCAGCGACAGCGCCAGTCGATCCGCCATGACGGGGCGGAACTCCTCCAGCAAGTCCAGCGCGAGGCTGGGCCGGCCGGGGCGGTCGCGGTGCAGGAAGCCCACCGCCGGGTCCAGCCCCACGCTCTCCAGCGCGGAGCGGCAGTCGTGCGTCAGCAGGGTGTAGAGGAAGGAGAGCAGGGCATTCACCGCGTCCAGCGGCGGCCGCCGGCTGCGGCCCTTGAAGCGCATGGCGCGTTCCGGCACGCGGATGAGGTGATCGAAGACGCCGAAGTAGGCCTGCGCCGCCTCGCCCTCCAGGCCGCGCAGCACGTCGAGCTGTTCTTCCAGCAGCAGGCGCGCGGAGATGCGCCGCAGACGTTCCCGGGCATGCACCAGCGCAGCCTGATCCGCCTCCGCCATGCCCTCACCGTGATCGCGTAGCGCGCGGCCAAGCACCGCGCGCTGGTTATGCACCTTGCCGATCAGCAGATTGCGGACGACCAGCGCACAGCCGGCCGGCGCATCGGTACGGCGGTACTGCTCGCGCCGCAGCAGCACGTTGCCCGAAACCGGCCCTTCCATGCGCGCCAGGAACTTGCCGTTGGGCGACAGGAAGCTGACGCAGATGCCTTGCTCGGCGCAGTAGCCGAGCAGCGGCGGCGACACCATCACCCGGCCGATGCACACCATGCTCTCCAGCATGTGGACGGGCAGGCGGGCGCGCTCCGCGCCCTCCACTTCCATGACGATGTTGGCGCCATCCTTCTTCAACCAGGCGCCTTCGGTGGTGATGTACAGGGTGTTGAGCTGGCGGCGCATGCCTCAGTCCTCGTTCTGCAATTGCCGTTTCATCCAGGCTTCCACGCCGCCGGCTTTCGCCAGCAGCCGCGGCTGGCAGAGATCGAGCAGGGAACAGTTGTCGCAGCGCCTGGCGTCGTAGCTTGCCAGCGGCGTGCGGCCGGCGCGGAACATGGCGCGGGTGGCGGCTATCGTTTCCTGCGTCAGTGCGCGCAGCGCCGCGTCGAAGGCCACCGGCTCCCGCCGCCGCGGCTGGCCGTAGAACAGGGCGCCTTCCGCCACCGCCACGCCGAACATGGCTTCGAGGCACAGCGCCTGGGCGCACAGCTGCACTTCATCCGCCCGGTGGGCCTTGGGGCGGCCGCGCTTGTACTCCACCGGATAAGGGCACTCGCCGGCCGCTTCAGCATGGAACTCCACCACGTCCGCCACGCCGCTGATGCCCAGCGCCGCGCTGGACAAGGGCATGGCGGTGACGGTGCGCACGCCGTGGCGGCGCTCCACCGCGGGGGTGTCGGCCTTGTCGTGCAGCAGGCGCCCCTCGGCAGTCTGCCGGTTCTCGGCCCACTGCTGCTCCAGGTGGATGAGCGCGCATTGGCGCGGGCAGTAGAGATAGTGCTGGAGGGCGGAGAGGGGGATGAGGTCGTCGTCCGTCTGCACCCCCCGCGCCCTCAGAGGTACTCGCGCACGCTCACGCCCTGGGGCAGGGCTTCGGCATCCACCTTGACCTTGTAGTCGGCAAAGCTGCGCGCCGGGCCATCCTCCTCCGGCTTGGCCCGCGTCACATCAACAGTCTTGAACAACACATGCGCCGGCGCGTTGCCCATGGCGTTGTCGTGCTCGAACACGATGAGCTTGCGCGCCGCCATCTCGCCGCGGGCGGCGGAGCGGTCATGCTCGAACATGTTGATGAGCGCCTGCCACAGCAGTTGCAGGTCTTCATCGGAAAAGCCGGTGCGCTCGGCCAGCTTGGCGGAGACGAAACCGTGGGCGCGGTACAGGCCGTAGGGCAGGATGTGCTTGCGGCCCATGGTGCGGTTGTCGCCGCTCTGCGCCTCGGCCTCCTTCTCGGTGGTGACCGCCATGCGGGTGATGGAGATTTCCAGCGGCAGCACCGGCTCCACCGAGGTGGCGAAACCGAGCTGCACCGGGCCGCGCACCTGGCCGGCATTGACGCCGGTGGTCATCACCGCGCCGAAGGTGCGCACGTCGAAGAAGTTGGCGCACATCCAGGCGGTGATCGCGCGTGCCTTGGCTTCGTCCTTGGGCAGCTTCTTGTCTTCCGGCTTGATCTCCAGCGCGTCGTAGGCCCGTTTGTGCTGGTTGTTCAGCACGGCCTTTTCCTGCATGTAGATGGCGTAGCCCGGGCCGCCGTCCTTGTCCAGGGTGACGAAGTTGCGGATCTTGCGCTTGAGGGCGACGTCGGTGACCAGGCCGCGGTTGGTTTCCGGGTCCAGCCGCGGCAGGTTGCCGGCGTCCGGGTCGCCATTCGGATTGCCGTTGGTGACGTCGAACAGGTAGACGAATTCGTAGCGGTGGGCGATGGCCGTCATCAAATGGCTCCTTCGGTATCGGTTTCGGTGTCTTCAGCGGCATCGCCGCCGGCGTCGCGCTTGGCGAAATGGATGTGGGACTGGTGGTAGTAGCCGATGGCGAAGCGGCCCTGGTCCTCGATCTTCAGGCTGCGCGGGAACTGGTCCGGCAGGCCTTCGACGATGTCGCGGATTTCCTTTTCCAGGTTCACCGCCTGGCCGGGGCGCTCCTTGCGCAGCTTGCCCATGTGGTTCTGGGTGTTGCGCAGCAGTACCGGGAAGATGGCCGCCGGCGTTGCAGAGGCCGCGCCGTAGTAGCGGTCGCGGATGGTGGCGTTGACCTGGCCACCCAGCGCGCAGCGCTGCACGAACTCCAGTACCGCGAACAGACGCCCGAGCAGATAGCCGGGCTGGGTGGATTGCTTGTCTAGACTCACAGGAATCTCCTCCTCGGAAGTACGGACGCCCCGGCGGAACTCGCGCGCCAGAACACCTTTGCAGATCGCGGCACGCATGCCGGAAAGATTGCCGTCGCTGCGGATGCGCATCACGGTGTTGGCGAGCAGGCTGCGCGGATACAAGCCGCCGCTGAGGATGGCGCGCATGGTTTCGCCGATGAGGTTGGCGAAGGCATCGTCGGCCTTGGGCATTGCGCCCTCGCGGTTGGGTACCGTTGCCAGCAGCAGGCGGTAGACGGTGGGCTCAATGCGCCAGGGCAGCGGTTCGATGCGCAGATCCTGCGCATGCTCGGCCAGGCGCTTGGCGAACACCTCCAGCGTATCCACCTGCCAGTAGCGCACCGAAAGCCGCGAGGCGTTCGGCGCCAGCCCCAGTACGTACATGCGGGTGCCGGGCGCGAGGCCGGGGTCCAGGTCGGCTAGCGGCTTGCCCTTGCCCAGCCCGTCCAGCACCGTGCGCAGGCGCTCGGCTTCGTTCTCGTCATCCGGTGGCACGAGCAGGCTGGAGAGGAAATCCTCCGCCGCCTGGGCGTCGGCCTCGCTGCCGGCGGCCTCGGCCCAGAACACCACCGAGGTGTCGCCCACCTGCAGGCGCTGGCGGTTGTCGGGACCGCGCCGCAGCAGGTGATTCAGCACCGAGGTGTAGGCGAAGGCCGCCTGCTCGGACACCGGCGCGTTGTCGCCCTGGTTCTTGCCGTAGGAGGTGAAGGCGTCCAGGTTGAAAGACACCAGCGAGGCGCCAGCAGTTTGCGCACCATTCACGCCCTTGATCGCCGGATGCAGGCGGGCGATAGGCGCGACCTCGCCGCTCACCAGGCAGATCGCACCGGCGGCCGCGGCGGACGGGGTGCCTTCTTCGCCCTCCCCATCGCCCAGCAGCCGGGCACGCAGCGCCTGCGCTGCTTCACGCTCGTGCAGGTGGCGATGCTCATTCCCCAGGCGGAACACCAGGTTGGCGTCGCGCATTTCCTCGGGAAACAGCGGCGCCTGGAACTGCTCCGGCGACCAGCGCCGCAAAAAGGCCAGCAGGGCCTGCAGCCCTTCGTCCTGCACGCCCGCCAGGGCCGTTTCATGCAGCGCCTTGAAGGCTTCATGCTCCTTGTCGGCGCGCTTGCTGGTGGCGCTGACGCCAAGCACGTAGCTGGTCTTGTCCCACAGGAAATTGGACTTGATGCCGACCGTGCGCTTTTCCGGCTGGGGAACGTCCAGCACCCGGGGCTGCGGCTTCTTGCCGGTGGTGTCGCGGATGTCATTCACCGCCAGCACCGCGCCATCCGCCGCCAGCACGATCTCGTAGCTGATCTTCTCCGGGCTGTAGCCGTAGGCGGCGATGCCGCCGGCGCCGCGCGCTGTCATGCGCTGGTAGTAGCGCACCAAGGCCTGCAGGATCATGCCTTCACCTCCGCTGCCTGCCAAGGCGGCACTTCGATCACGCCGTTCTTCATGCAAGCGCGGAAGAAGTGCGGCGTCATGCCATCGGCGAAGTCGATGTCGTGCAGCATCCAGCCGAGGTCTTTGTCCAGCTCCACGCCGGCTGCCGGCGCGGGTGGCGAGGCGCCCTCCTCCAGCAGCTCGAAGCTGGCGGGGAACTCGCGCACGCCCAGGCAAGGTGCATGGAAACACTGGCCCTTGCGCGCGCGGCGGTTGAAGATGTCCAGGTGCTTGCCCACCGAGTCGTCCGGCCCGGCGCGGCCGGTGAGCTGGAAATGGGCTTCGATCAGGTAGTGCACATCGCGCAGCACGGTGGCGGCGCGCTGCTGGCGGTCTTCATCCACATAGGCGGCCAGGCCGGCGGTGCTGCCCGCCTTCATCGCCTTCGCCACGCTGGCCGGCGACAGCTTGCCGCTCACCTCGTTGCGCCGGATAGATTCGAAGCGGATCGGCTTCAGCACATGGATGCGGTCGATGTGCCAGCGTATCGCCGGCTTCCAGTGGATCGCTTCCAGGATGCCCCGTGCGGCCGACGGGGTGATCACGTCGTAACTCACGCGCTCGACCTTCATCTCTGGTCGCGTGAAGCAGGCTCGCTCGCCCCAAATCTCGAGACGTACTCCAAAACTCACTTTGCCCTCCCGCTCAAGTTAAATGACGTGCAAATAATATTGATGCAATTGCTGTCGTACAGAAAGGCTGTAGGGCGCCCCTAGCCAATTACACGTGCTCAGGGCGCCCTTCCATCAAACGCCTTCTGCCAACAGCTCAATATTTCAATCCACACGCCTCAATGAGACGAGACAGGCGCAACACCCTACTACTGCGTTACAGTGCGCCTGCTCCGCCTCTTAATAGAGCGGGGCAGGCGTCTAGCGTCAGCCTAATGAGGTCATATGGGTTCTAGCCATATCTCGGCCCTCCCTGCTAGCTCAAGGCGCTAGCGTTTTCCGCGTACGAAGCGAGTTGCTCTCAGAAGGCCCCGGTGTTGGCAGACACCGGGGCCTTCGCCTTTTCGCGGATGAGAGTAGCCTCATGTACTGGCTTCGTCAACTCCTCATATAAATCATCGCCTTCTTCGAACAGCTCAATGAACTATTTATTTAAATCACTGCCATCTTAAAACAAATCAACTGTTTATCCCCAGCACAAACTCTCCGCCTTTAGGAACGCGGGATCGTCCCAACTCAAACCAAAGTCCTTGCTATAAAGATCCATCACCGTCAGCGCCATGAACTGCTCACCCCAGCGCTCCGGCGCCACCGGCTGGACGGCACCCGACTTCCGCAGCGCTTCAAAACCCTGGCGCGGCAGTTGCACCAGGTAGGGCTGCAGGCGGCGGGCGATGCCGCCGCTCTTGTCCGCGTGGCGCAAGGCTTCCAGCGCATCGCGGGCGGTGTCGTCGTAGGGCACGATTACCGGCATCTGCACCGAGTCGATCATGCGGAAGCGCGCCGCCAGGGTTTCCAGCGGCAGGCTGTCGAGGCGGCAGCTGCGCAGCAGGCCCAGCAGCCCGCCCCCATCCAGCGCGGCATCGCCCTTCTGCCAATAGAGCTCGCGGAAATAGGCCTCGATGGCCGCCGGGCATAGCGGGTCTTCCGCATGGCTGCGCAATACGGTGGCAGCCGCCTGGGTGAACTGCTTGAGCTCCGGCGGCGGCGCCCAGTCGGCGTTGGCGGTGGAGAACACCAGGACTTCGCTGGCCGCCGCATTCCGCCGCCCTTCCCGGTTGCAGCGGCCGGCGGCCTGGGCGATGGAGTCCAGCCCGGCTTCGGCGCGCAGCACCAGGGGGAAGTCCACATCCACCCCGGCTTCGATCAGGCTGGTCGAGACGAGGCGGCAAGGCCGGCCCGACTTCAGATCCTCCCGCACCTCGGCCAGCACCTTGCTGCGATGGCTGGCGCACATCAGCGTCGTCAGGTGCCGCGCGCCGGGAAGATCGGCCATGCCCTGGAACACCGCGCGCGCATGGCGGCGGTTGTTCACGATGCACAGCACCTGTTCTTGCGTGCGCATCTGGGCGGCCAGCGCCTCATCGTCCAGTTCGCCCACATGGCGTACGCGAACGCGCTCCAGCTTGCGGAACAGCTGGAGCGGCTCGGGCGCAAGCTCCCGCACATGCTCGAATCCGCCGACGAACTCCGGCGCCTTCAGCGCCGGCTGGGTGGCGGTGCACAGCACCACGCTGCTGCGGTAGTTGCGCGCCAGCTCGTCGATGGCGGCCACCGCCGGGCGCAGCAGCTTCAGCGGCAGGGTCTGGGCTTCGTCCAGGATCACCACGCTGCCGGCGATGTTGTGCAGCTTGCGGCACTGGGATGGCCGTGCGGCGAACAGGCTTTCGAAGAACTGGACGGCGGTGGTGACGACGATGGGCGCGTCCCAGTTCTCCATCGCCAGTTTGAGCTTCTCCTGCGACTGGTAGCGCTCGGCGTCGTCACGCGCCGGCGGTGGCTGCACGAAGGCGCTGTGGTGCTCCAGCACCGCGCTTTCTCCAAGATCGCCGAGGGCGCGGCGGAACACCGCTGCGTTCTGTTCGACGATGCTGGTGAAGGGGATGACGAAGATCACCCGCCGCAGGCCGTGCCGGATGGCGTGGTCCAGGGCAAAGGCGAGCGAGGCCAGGGTCTTGCCGCCGCCGGTCGGCACCGTCAGCGAGAACATCCCCGGCTCGCAGGCGGCCTGCTCGCGCACATGCGCGAGGATGTCCGCCCTGATTCGATTGACGTCCGAGTCCGGGGAGAAGGCAGACAGGTGGTCATCCAGCCGGTCCCGCAAAGCCGGCAGGGAGGGCGCGGCGAGTGCCCGCAGGGCCCCGCGATCCCGCGGCTCGCCCTCACCGGCGACCTTGTCGTAGAAGGCCTCGGTATCCAGGTAATCGGCATCCACCAGGCTGGAGAACAGCATGCGTGCGAGGAAAGCGGCCTGGAACATCGGCCCGCCGGCGCCACCTTGCTTGAAGGGCAGCGGGCCAAGATCGCGCGGCAGCGCGAGCTCCTCCTGCCACTGCGGCAGCAGCGGCGGCAAACCCACGCCGCGCAGCCGATCCTTCAAGGAAGTGCGCTCGCCGCTTTCAAGGCCATTCGCCAGCCCGGCGTGATGGCCGGCGATGGCATAGGCGATCAGATAGCCAAACTGGCCGTACTCCTTGCATGCCAGCCTCGCGCCATGGGTGGCGTGGTCCACCCGCACCGCCTCGCCGGCGATCCGGCGCTGGAAATCGTCGGTGTATTTGCCGATGTCGTGCAGCAGGCCGGCGGGGCCTGCGAAACCGGAGGCATTGAAGACGGAAGCAAAAGCGCCCGCCAGGTCGGCGACACTCCGCAGATGCTCCGCCAGCGGCTGCCAGTCCGAGCGATCCGGTGTCGCGGTGGAGTGCGCATGGAAGCGCCGCCCTTCTGTCTTCTTATCCGTCATCTTCCCTCCAAGCCCTGAGCATATGCCGTGAAGCTTATTGGGGCCGTGACATCCCTCACGGCGCGCCGGAGCGCAGCTCTGCCAGTTCGCGACGCAGCGTTAGTGGCGATCTGGATGTTTCATGCCAACGATGGAAAGCGGTTTCTGAATTTCGGGCGTGTTCCCGCCCCATCCCGGGGAACAACGCCAGGGAGGCTCGGCAACCGGCCTTTCTGCGGGCGGACGCAGGCTTCGCCCGTGAAGGCATAGCGCGCCACGCATGTTCCGATGCGGTCAAGCCGTGAAGGAATTGTCAGTTACATGGCTCCGTGCGAACGTACTATGACATTCAGACCATGCCAAGCCGATGAACACAGCCCTCAGTCCCCCACCGGTCACGGTTCCCCCAGGCGGCCGCGTTTGGCGCGACACGGTCCGTGCCCCGCATCAATCACCGCGTGCATCCTCCTGCCTCCCCGGCCCCGGCTTCGCAGCCCGCCTCCCATTCCATCCGCCCATATAAAGGATCATCGTGACCCGCAAGCAACACCTCGCCCTCGCCTGCCTCGCCGCCTCCGTCACCCTGCTCGCCGGCTGCGCAACCGAGAGTTCCCGCAGCATCGCCGCGCAGCAGACCGTCTCCGCCGCGCGACCGTACAACGGCGCGCGCCAGCCGATCTCGGTGGGCAAGTTCGACAACCGCTCCAGCTTCATGCGCGGCGTGTTCACCGATGGCGTGGACCGCCTCGGCAGCCAGGCCAAGACCATCCTGCTCACCCACCTGCAGCAAACCAACCGCTTCAACGTGCTCGACCGCGAGAACATGAGCGAGATCAAGCAGGAAGCCGAGATCGCCAAAACGCAGCAAACCCTGCGCGGCGCGCGTTACGTGGTCACCGGCGACGTCACCGAATTCGGCCGCAAGGAGGTCGGCGACCGCCAGCTGTTCGGCATCCTCGGCCGCGGCAAGGAACAAGTGGCCTACGCCAAGGTGGCGCTGAACGTGGTGGATGTGCAGACCTCGGAAGTCATCTACTCCGCCATCGGCGCCGGCGAATACGCGCTTTCCAACCGCGAGATCATCGGCTTCGGCGGCACCGCCAGCTACGACTCCACCCTGAACGGCAAGGTGCTGGACCTCGCCATCCGCGAGGCGGTGGATGGACTGGTGAAGGGCATCGAGGGCGGCGCCTGGCGCCCGGCCAACTGAGGAAGCGCGCCATGTCACGCCTCCCAGCGCAGCGCATGCTGCTCGCCCTCCTCGCCACTTCCACCCTGCTCGCCGGCTGCGCCACGCAGCGCTCGCTTTATCACTGGGGCAACTTCCCCGACCAGCAGTACGCCTACCTCAAGGGCGACAAGGGGCCGGAAGAGGAAATCCTGGAACTGGAGAAGATCCGCGAGCAAGCCAAGGCCAGCGGCCAGGCCCTGCCGCCCGGCCTGCAGGCCCACCTCGGCATGCTCTACGGCGTCACCGGCCGCTCCGATCTCTTCGTCGCCAACCTCGAAGCGGAACGCCAGCAGTTCCCTGAAAGCGGCCCCTATGTGGACTTCCTGCTGAAGAAGAAGACCCCGCAATGAGCAAGACCATGCCCACCAAGCCCTTCCGCCTGGCCGGCCTCGCCGCCCTGGCCTGCGCCACCCTCGCCCTCACCGGCTGCGCCACCAAGGCCTACAACTACGCCAACTTCAAGGAAGCCCGACCCGCCTCCATCCTGGTGCTGCCGCCGGTCAACAGCTCGCCGGACATCAACGCCACCTACAGCATGATGTCCCACACCACGCTGCCGCTGGCCGAATCCGGCTACTACGTCTTCCCGGTCACGCTGGTGGAGGAGACCTTCAAGCAGAACGGCCTCACCTCGCCCACCGACATCCAGCAGGTCTCCATCGCCAAGCTGCGGGAAATCTTCGGCGCCGACTCCGCGCTCTACATCGAGGTGAAGCAGTACGGCACCACCTATGCCGTCATCTCCAGCGAAACCCGCGTCACCGCGGTCGCCAAGCTGGTAGACCTGCGCTCCGGCAAAACGCTGTGGGAAGGCGCCGCCACCGCCTCCAGCGCCGAAGGCAACAACAACTCCGGCGGCGGCCTGATTGGCATGCTGATCATGGCGGCGGTCAAGCAAATCATGGAAACCGTCAGCGAACAGGGCCACCTGATCGCCGGGCGAACCAGCGGGCGGCTGCTGATGGCGGGTCAGCCAAACGGCATCCTGTACGGCCCGCGGTCGCCGTTCTATTTGAAGGATGGGGTTCCGGGGAAGTAACCCACACGATCCAGAGGAGCTTTTTTGAAAACCGCCTCTGGGTCGGATTGGTGGAAAAGGCCGGAGCATTTCAATCTCCACCGGCAAAAGAGATTGCTCACTTGAGGCCAAGCCTCAAACCTACTGACCAAATTGAAAGTACCCTCGCACGTGGAGTAAATCAAATGGAAATATTGATATTCCTTGTTATTGCCGTTGCTGGCTGGATTTTCATTTCTTCCCATTTGAAAAAGAAAAGGAGGGAAGCGCTGCTTGGGAAATACGGTGACAAGCAAATAGTCGACATGATCATGAAACACATGTTTTGGCAGGGACAAACCGTGGAGCAATTGCTGGATGCCCTCGGAAACCCCGTTGATGTAGACAAGAAAGTCCTTAAGACAAAGTCAAAAGAAGTCTGGAAATATCACCGGACGGGAAAAGGCAGATACGGGCTTCGCATCACCATTGAGAACGGTGGAGTGGTCGGCTGGGAAAAGAAATCCTAGGAGAGACCTCCTTGCATGAATCCGTTGCAGCCATTTTCAGAATCTCTTGCGGCTGATTCGATCGCTCACAAGCCTGCTTTTCTTCAGCAAGCCCCATAGCAAATGAGAGCTTGATCCGCCGGCTCTGCGACACCGATATCAGTCTTCCTCCTGAGCTATGCACTCCGCAGTAAGCCGAGCAAGATTGATAAAGCGATGCCGGCCAAAGTGAACAATCGGCAGATGTCCCTTTTCGCACAGGCCGCGGACGATGCCTTCGTCAACGCCCACCTGCTGCGCGAAGAAGCGCCAATGCATGATGGGCACGGGGTAGAGTTGGACCAGCTTGATGGAATCGGGCATGTCGACCACTATTCACCACTGTTGACCACAATTCGGCATTAAGAACAAATTTTGTTCATATGGATGATTATTGTCCTTGTACAAGATTTGTTCAAATGAACATTACCTATGGTTTTCGAGCGCCTGATAAAGATTATCAATGCGCGTCTGCCACGGCATGGCGCATTCACCTTGCTCGAAGAACAGACCGGTATCAGCGCCCGTGCCTGGGCACACGTCTGGCATGGGCGGACGAAGCCAAGCGCGGACCATCTGGAGCAAATCTGTGGGCTGTTCCCGGAATACACGCTGTGGCTGATGACGGGACGGACGGCGCCTGAAGCCGGCCAGACCAGCCCAGATCTGGAACAGCTGGAGGCGCTGAAGAAGAGCGTTGAGCTCTGAACCTTCCGGTTTCCGCGTCCTCCTCTCCTCATCAGTCCCGCGCCTTCCCGCCTGCCATGACGCCCACCCCCTGGCGCCTCCCCGCCCTCTCCCCGCGCTTCCTCCCCGTCTGGCAGCGCAATTTCCTTGTCTGGCGCAAGCTGGCGCTGCCTTCCATCCTGGGCAATCTGGCCGACCCGGTGATCTACCTGTTCGGGCTGGGTTTCGGCATCGGCATGCTGGTGCCTGAGGTGGGCGGGGTGTCGTACATCACCTTCCTGGCGGCCGGGATGGTGTGCTACTCGACGATGAACGCGGCGACCTTCGAGGTGCTGTATTCCAGCTTTTCGCGCATGCATGTACAGCGCACCTGGGATGCGATCCTGAACGCGCCGGTGGCACTGGACGACGTGGTGTTCGCCGAACTGGTGTGGGCGGCGTCCAAGGCGCTGCTGTCAGGCGCGGCCATCCTGCTGGTGGTGACGCTGTTCGGCTTCGTCGAGCCGCGCTACGTGCTGTGGGTGCTGCCGCTGATCTTCCTCGTCGGCCTGGTGTTCGGCGCGCTGGGGCTGGTGGTGACCGCGCTGGCACCGAGCTACGACTTCTTCATGTACTACTTCACCCTGTTCATCACGCCGATGATGCTGGTCTCCGGCGTGTTCTTTCCGGCGGAGCAGCTGCCGGAGGCGCTGCGCGCGGTGACCGGGCTGCTGCCGTTGGCGCACGCGGTACAGATCGGCCGGCCGCTGCTGCTGGGGCAGATTCCGCAGGACGTGGGCCTGCACCTGGGCGCACTGCTGGCCTACGGCGCGGTGGCCTTCTGGCTGGCGCTGGCGCTGATGCGGCGGCGCTTGCTGAAGTAGGCGATGTCCATCTTCGCCATGTCCATCTTCGACCTCCTCGCCGAGCAGCGCATCGCCGACGCCCAGCGCCGTGGCGAGTTGGACGATCTGCCCGGCGCCGGCAAGCCGCTGGTGTTCGACGACGATCCGCTGGTGGATGGCGAAACACGCAGCTTCAACCGCATCCTGAAGAACGCCGGCTTCACCCCCACCGAGGTCGGCCTGCGCCGTGAGCTGGCGGCGCTGCGGGCCGAGCTGGCGGCCGGCGCGGGCGGCCCGCAGCGCGAGGAAATGCGCCGCCGCGTCGCCGAGCTGTTGATCCAGCTCATGGAAAGCCCTCGCCGTTGAAACAAACCACCGCCGCGGGCGCGGCGGCCGCGCGGCTTTGCGGTAACCTCGGCCGAAATGCATAGGCTTGGGAAGGCGATGGAGATACTGGCGGCGGACATCGGCGGCTCGCGTGCGCGACTGCTGATCGGCGATTACCGCGACGGCCGCTGGACAGAACGGCGGCGAACGATCTACCCCAGCAGCGATTTCGCCGACCTGGACAGCCTGCTGCTCGCCTTCCTGCAGCCGGGCGACGCGCCCCAGGCAGCCTGCCTCGCCCTCGCCGGCCCGCTGGAAAACGGCCGGCTGCGGATGACCAACCTGCCGTGGACGGTGGATGCCGCCGACCTCGCCGCCCGGTTCAAGCTGCGCCGGCTGCGCCTGATCAACGACTTCGCCGCCCAGGCGCTGGGCCTGCCCGACCTGCCGGGGAGCAGCCTGTGCACGCTGCAGGCCGGCCGCCCGCAGGCGGACGCGCCGCGCCTGCTGATAGGCGCCGGCACCGGCCTGGGCGTGGCCCAACTGGTGGGCGGCAGCGCGCTGCAGAGCGAAGGCGGCCACGCCGGCTTCGCTCCCGCCGACGCCGAGCAGGACGCCTTGCTGCAACACCTGCGCGCCAGCGGCGAGGATTGCAGCCTGGAAACCCTGCTATCCGGCCGCGGCCTGGCGCGGCTCCACCGCTACGCCGGCGGCAACCCGGCGCTGGACGCCCCCGCCATCGGCAGCGCCGCGCTGGCGGGCGAGCCGGCCGCCGCCGCCGCGGCAGCGCTGTTCGCCCGCATCTATGCCGCCACCGCCGGCAACCTGGCGCTCACCACCCTGGCCCACGGCGGCGTCTACCTGTGCGGCGGCATCGCCCCGCGCCTGCTGCCCTTCCTGCAGGCGCCGGCGGTGCTGCAGGCCTTCTGCGACAAGCCGCCGATGCAGGCGCTGCTGCGGGAGATTCCGCTGCATGTGGTGATCGACGACTTGCTCGGCCTCTACGGCGCCGCCCGCGGCGCGGCCCTGCTCGCCGCCGAATGCCTGGCCGGGGATGCCCATGGCTGAGGCCAGCAAGGGGGAAGCCGCCCGCCCCCCGCGCGCACCCTGGCGCTTCCTGCGCCTCACCGCCGGCTACTGGAATGGCCCGCGACGCTGGCCGGTGCGCGGCGCCATCCTGCTGCTGGTGCTGCTCACGCTGGCGCAGGTGGCGCTGGCGATCTGGATCAGCTACTGGAACCGGGATCTGTTCGACGCGCTGGAGAACCGCACCGGCAGCGCGCTGTGGCGGCTGGCGGGCAGCTTCGGCCTCATCTTCCTGCTCACGGTGGCGGTCACCGCGCTGCACCTGGAGGTGAAGCGCTGGCTGCAGCTGGACTGGCGGCGCTGGCTCACCGAGCTGCTGGTGGGCCAGTGGATGGACCACGCCCGCCACTACCGCCTGCAGTTCGCCCCCGGCGACCACGACAACCCGGACGCCCGCATCGCCGAGGATGTGCGCATCGCCACCGAATCCGCGGTGGGCCTGTTCCACTCCCTGCTCTATTCGGTGCTCATCCTCGGCAGCTTCGTGGACATCCTGCTGGCCGTCTCCGGCAGCCTGCAGCTGCCCGGCACCGAGGTGAGCATTCCCAGCTACATGGTGCTGGCCGCCTTCCTCTATGCCGGCGCCGGCGCGCTGCTGGGGCTGGTGCTGGGGCGGCCGCTGGTGCGCAGCACCAACCGCCTGCAGAGCGTGGAGGCCAACCTGCGCTACGGCCTCGCCCGCGCCCGCGAGCATGCGGAATCGGTAGTGCTGATGCACGGTGAGGCGCACGAGCGGGAGAACGCCGCCCGCCTGTTCGCCGACGTCGGCCGCGGCTGGAACCGGCAGACGCTGGCCTACCTCGGCATCGTCTCCTTCTCCACCGGCTACGGCACCCTGCTGCCGGTGCTGCCCATCCTGATCGCGGCGCCGCAGTACATCGCCGGCACCATGACGCTGGGCCTGCTGATGCAGGCGGCGCAGGCCTTCCAGCGCCTGAGTTCGGCGCTGTCCTGGCCGATAGACAACCTGGGCGAGCTGGCGCGCTGCCGCGCTTCGGTGGACCGCATCGTGTCGCTGCACGAGGACATGCAGGCGATGGCGCGGCACGACCGCGGCGAGGAATGCAGCGAGGAAGTCTGCCTCTACCACGCCGCGCATGCCGACCTGGACATCCGCCAGCTGCGCCTCCTCGCCCCCACCGGGCAGTTGCTGCTGGAGGGGCTGGACCTGCATGTGCGGCGCGGCGAACGGGTGCTGATCACCGGCGATCCGGCGGTCACCATCGCGCTGTTCAAGGCGGTGGCCGGGCTGTGGCCTTGGGGCGGCGGCGAGATCGTGCTGCCGCGCGACCAGGACATGATGTTCGTGCCGCAGCGCCCCTACCTGCCCGCCGGCAGCCTGCGCGCGCTGCTCGCCTATCCGCAGGACGCCACGCGCTACGACGACGCCGGCCTGCTGCGGGCGCTGGAATGCGCCGGCATCGCCTGGCTGGCGCCGCGGCTGGACGACAACGACGACTGGGCCCACGCCCTGCCACTGCGCGCCCAGCAGCGCCTGGGCATCGCCCGGGTGTTCCTGCAGCAGCCGGCCTGGATCTTCATCGAGGAGGCCACCGACGCCTTCGAACTGAAGGAGGAGCAATCCACCATGGAGATGCTGCACCACGAACTGCCGGACGCCACGCTGCTGCACATCTGCCTGCACAACGGCCTGGAGCATTTCTACGACCGCCGGCTGGACCTCCAGCGCCAGGGCGACCGCCGCGCCCATCCGCGGCACGAGGGCGCGGCGGACACCGCCACGCCCACGCCTGCCGCCACGCTACCTGAAGCTTGAAGGCAGCCAGCCGCGCGCCACGCAGTCGCGGAAACTCCAGGCCGGCGTGGTCTCGGTCTTGTAGCTCCAGAAGAACCAGCCCAGGTACTTCTCGAAGCTCAGCAACTGGGCGGCGGCGTAGCCACGGTTGGCGACGTGCTGCTGGAAGTCGTCCATGTGCTCCAGCGCATGGTTGTACGGCCCTTCCGCCCACAGCGAGACCACCTTCAGGTCCAGCCCCAGGCTCCACTCGCCGCAGATCGCCGGCAGGCCCAGCTCCGCGTTGATCGCATCCGCCTCGCCGCGCCAGTCACCGGCGGCCTTGTGCAGGTGGGCATAGATGTCGCTGTCGATGTCGGCGCGGTCGAAGCACTGGTAGCGGTGCAGGTCGAACACCACGTTGCGGAATTCCGGCGCCTGCATGAAGCCGAGGTATTCGCGGTAGGAGCGGAAACCATCGTGGAACACCACCGCCACCTTCTCCGCCGGGCAGTGGCGGCGGATGCGCTCGTAGGCGGCGAGGTTGTAGGCCTTGAGGTAGTCGGTGGGGATGTCCCAGCGCGGCTCGTTGAGCACCTCGATGGCAGCCAGCGCCGGCGCCGCGCGGTAGCGCCCGGCCAGGCGCTCCAGCACCGCCAGCGCGTGCTCCCGGTACTCCGCCCGGGTGTGCCATTCGCACACGTCCTTGATGCCGCCATTGTCGAAGCCGTTCTGGCAGCCGGGCGCGGCGTGCAGATCCAGCATCACTTTCAGCCCGAACTCGGCGGCCCAGTCCATCGCCCGGTCCAGCACCTCGATGCCGCCGGTGACGAAGGGGTGGCGCGCCTTGCCGTAGCTGGGGTGGTAGGGATAGTCCGGGCCGAAGATCCAGTGGCCCACCGGAATGCGCACCGCGTTGAGGCCGCGCTCGGCGATCCAGGCGAAATCCTCGCGGGTGACGAAGCTGTTCCAGTGCCGGCGCAGGCGCTCCGGCGCGGTGGCGCCCAGTTCGGCGCACCAGGTGGTTTCATCGGTGGCGGCGGTGCCTTCGAACACGCTGGGCACCATCCATTTTTCCAGCAGCAGCCAACTGCCGAGATTCACGCCGCGCAGCTTGTTCACTTGGGTTTCCATGGTTTTTCTCCTTGTCGGCCCCGTGCTGACAGCATACGCCTTTCGTCACATGCCGGCGGCGGCAGGCCGCCACGCCAGCGTCTAGAATCCGGCGGGTACCCGGTCCGGGCATGGGAGGAGAGGATGACGGCACCCTGGTGGAAGGACGCGGTGATCTACCAGATCTACCCGCGCAGCTTCATGGACAGCAACGGCGACGGCATCGGCGATCTGCCCGGCATCCTCGCCCGCCTGGACTACCTGCAGTGGTTGGGCGTGAACGCACTGTGGCTGTGCCCCATCTTCACCTCGCCCAACGACGACAACGGCTACGACGTCTCCGACTACCAGGGGATCATGGCCGAGTTCGGCTCCATGGAAGACTTCGACCGCCTGTTGGACGAAGTGCATCGCCGCGGCATGCGGCTGATCCTGGACCTGGTGCTCAACCACACCAGCGACGAACACCCGTGGTTCAAGGCCTCGCGCAGTTCGCGCGACGACCCCAAGCGCGACTGGTACATCTGGCGCGACGGCCGCGGGGGGCCGGGCAGCAGCCCGCGGCTGGGCGTCAACGGCGGGCCGGATGGCGGTCCGCCGAACAACTGGGAGAGCATCTTCAAGGGCCCCGCCTGGCAATACGACGCCGCCACCGGCCAGTACTTCCTCCACCTGTTCTCCCCCCGCCAGCCCGATCTCAACTGGGAAAACCCGGCGGTACGCAAAGCGATGGCGGCCACCGCGCGGTGGTGGCTGGACAAGGGCGTGGATGGCTTCCGCATCGACGCCATCACCCACCTGAAGAAAACGCCCGGCCTGCCGGACGCGCCCAACCCGGACGGCCTGCCCTTCGCCTGGGCCTATCCGCATCACCGCAACGTGCCCGGCGTGCTGGACTTCGTCGAGGAACTGGCCGCCGACGCCTTCCGCGACTACGACGCCGCCACCATAGGCGAGGCCAACGGCGTGGCCGCCGACCAGGCGGAGGCCTGGGTGAGCAGCCAGCGCCTGTCCATGATCCTGCAGTTCGAGCACTCCCACCTGTGGTCCAGCCAGCCCCACGCCGGGCTGGACCTGCCGGGCCTGCGCCGCATCCTCGGCCGCTGGCAGCACGCCCTCCACGGCCGCGGCTGGAACGCGCTGTTCATCGAGAACCACGACCTGCCGCGGGTGCTGTCGCGCTGGGGCGATGCGCAGCACCATCGTCGCGAGAGCGCCACCGCGCTGGCCACCATGTACTTCCTGATGGAGGGCACGCCCTTCATCTACCAGGGCCAGGAGCTGGGCATGGCCAACACCCGCTTCGACACCCTGGACGACTTCGTGGACGTCTACGCGCGCAACCGCATCCGCCGCATGCGCGAGGCCGGCCAGGGCGACGACGCCATCCTCAGGGAACTGGCGCTCACCTCGCGCGACAACGCACGCACGCCCATGCCCTGGGACGCCGGCGCCAACGCCGGCTTCAGCAGCGGCACGCCGTGGCTGCGGCCCAACCCGGAGTACCGCGAGATCAACGTCGCCGGCGAGCGCGCGGACCCCGCCTCGGTGCTCAACTACTACCGCCGCCTGATCGCCCTGCGCGCCGCCGAGCCGGCCCTGCGCCACGGCCGCTACGGTGCGCTGCTGGAACGCAATCCGCAGATCTACGCCTACACCCGGCGCCAGGGCGGCAGCGGTTTCCTGGTGCTGTGCAACCTCAGTGGCCAGCCGGCGCACTACCAGCATCGCGGCCTGCGCCTGCGCCACGAGGCCCTGGCGCTGGCCAACCGCGAAGTGGCGCCGCATCCGCCCGGCATCGCCTGCCTGCTGGCGCCCTACGAGGCGCGGGTGTACCGGGTGGATTTCGGTGCCGAATGACCCTGCCGGCGGTGTGACTGCGGGTTCCGCGCCAACCATAGACAGAGCGTTCCGCCCCGCTGGCCTAGAATCCGCCCCCACCGGTGCCGCCCGCGGCGCCGGTTTTCTTTTTCCGCCGCTTCTCGCTACAGACCCACGCCATGACCGCCATTCCGCCCTGCCCCCTGTGCTCGCTCGAAAACACCTACCCCGACGGCGACAACTACATCTGCGCCGACTGCGGCCATGAATGGTCGCCGACCGCCGCGGCCGAGGAGGAAAGCACCGTGGTGCGCGACGCCAACGGCAACCCGCTGGCCGACGGCGACGCAGTGGTGCTGATCAAGGACCTGAAGGTGAAGGGTTCCTCCATCACCCTGAAGATGGGCACCAAGGTGAAGAGCATCCGCCTGGTGGATGGCGACCACGAGGTCGACTGCAAGATGGACGGCGGCAACTTCATGCTCAAGGCCTGCTACCTGCGCAAGGCCTGAAGGCCGCGGCGCGCGCGCCAGCCCCCGTCCCCCTGGCCCGGCCGGGAAGGCCGGCGCTCGTTCCAGCCGGAGTCCCCGGGCTTCGACCGCGCGGGCTTGTCGAAACCGTTCCGGCACCGCGCCCTTCGTCCGCCCCAGGGCGAACGGCATCGCCCGCCGGCCTGCCGCCGGATAGTGATGGCGCTAAACCGCCGGCAACTCCCGCGCCGTCAGCCACACCCGCATGTCGAACTCCAGCTGATGGTAGGCCGGCTCCATGTGGCAGCACAGCTGGTAGAAGGCCTTGTCGTGGTCCTTCTCCTTCAGGTGCGCCAGCTCATGCACCACCACCATGCGCAACCCCTGCGGCGGCGCCTCCCTGAACAGGGTGGCGATGCGGATCTCGTTGCGCCGCTTCAACTTTGCCCCCTGCACCCGGCTGACGAAGGCGTTGCTGCCCAGCGTGCCCCGCACCGGGTGCATTGCCGCGTCGTAGCACACCTTGGAGAGCGGCGAAGTGTTGCGCAGATAGCGCTGGCGCAACTCGTTCACATAGTCGTAGAGGGCGCGGTCGGTCTGCACCGCATGGCGTTCCGGATAGCGGGAGGCAATCCATTGCGCCAGCTCGCCACGCGCGATCAACCCGCGAACGCGGTCCAGCAGTTCGGCGGGATAGCCGGCGAGGTAAGGCAGATCATTCATCGGACAGGCAGGAAGAACGCCGGACGTAAAAGCGGCGGGACGCAACTCTAGCCCAGCTCGGCGGTAGCGGGGAGGACCAAGACCGGGAAGACCCCGGAACCGCTGCCGCTCGCCCGAGCACATGGTTGGCTTCCCTCTCCCCTGCAGGGCGTATGCGGGAAAAAGCGAAGCATCGCTTCGCCTGCCGGAGCGTCCTGGGGCCGGCAGGCCACGAGACCGGGACGCGAAGCGGGGCAGGGAGAAGGGGAGCCCCCGCGGGATTCAAACACGGTCGCCCCTTTGGGGCCCTCTGCCCGGCGCTCTCCCGCGAGCGGAGGAGAGGGAGAGGCTCCTCCGCGGCACGACCAGGCTGTCGCCATCCCTGCTTTGTTGACCAAAGCCGCTGCACCCCAGCCCACCCTCTGCAACAATGGCGGCTTCGCCCGCGTGGGAGACATTCATGTCCGACGTCCTGCTGGTCCTCACCAACCTGCCCGATACCGAACATGCCGCCAAGCTGGCCGCCAGCCTGGTGGAGGAACGCCTGGCCGCATGCGTGAACATCCTGGCGCCGTGCACCTCGGTGTACCGCTGGCAGGAGACGATACAGACCGGCAGCGAGGTTCCGCTGTTGATCAAGACCACCGTGGAACGCTATCCGGCGCTGGAGACCGCCATCCGCGCCCGCCACCCCTACGAACTTCCTGAGGTGATCGCGGTCCCTGTGGATCACGGGCTGCCGGAGTACCTGCAGTGGGTGGGCGCGGAAACCACGCCTGTCGCGCCCAACTGAAGGCGCCGGCACACGCCGCCGCTTCGGCTCCACCAAGCCCTTCGCCCATCCGACAAAGCCCCCGACGACGCTCCTGATTC
>Ga0209699_100389_pt1 | contig 26538 bp, 19 predicted proteins | sample SynthPrep_1_END__FD_187204 | JGI IMG/M metagenome (GOLD analysis project Ga0209699, IMG submission 187204) | Synthetic microbial communities from Ohio, USA - SynthPrep_1_END_DS7_MetaG (SPAdes) (version 2) | ecosystem: Engineered > Bioreactor > Aerobic > Activated sludge | place: USA: Ohio...
GAGCAGCGCCATCAGCATGTCGTCCTCGATCGGGGCGCGGCCGAGCGCCTCGTGCAGGGCGTCGGTCCGGAAATCGCCGATCATGTCATGGCCCTTCTGGGTCACGTCGGGACGGGGCTTCGGCGCATCGATGATGGAGCCGCTATCTTCCGTGGCCCCGCCGCCTGCAGTGACCGCCCCACCCCTGGTCTTCTTCTTGTCTTCCGGCATCCTGAAGGCAACTGATTGCACCTTGCCGTCCCGGTCGAGATACATCGCGACATGGTCGGACTTCGAGGTCTTGCCGTGGACACGTTCCGCCTTCTTCGGCAGTTCCGGCTGCCCCCAGCCGTTGACCTCCACGATCGTGCCCTTCTTCGGCAGATTCGACGTCATCCATTCCTGCTGGGCGCCTAGGAAGGCTTCAACGTTCGTGGTGTAACGGCCGTCCTGATCCGCCGGTGCGAACAGGTCCTCAACCCATTCGATGCCATAGGCGGTGGCGAGATCGTCACCAAAGCTCGCATCCCTGGCAAACATCCGGGTTTTCGCCAGCGCCCGGGAGATGTTGTACCAGTCGGCCCGCTCGTTCTTCTTCGTCTTGTTGGCCTTCCAGACCTCTTTCTGTTCTTCAAGCGCGGCGGCGGCAATGGTGCGCAACTGCTGTTCGTTCGGCATGTCGCCGAGCGCCATCTGGTCGAGCATCGCCGGCAGGACATTGGCAAGCAGACGCAGCTTGCGGATCTGGCGCACCGGCAGGGCAAGTGCAATGGCAATCGCCTCTTCTGTCCAGCCCAGCGCAATGAGCCGTTCCGTACCGCGCCACTGGTCGACGGCGCCCAGCGGTTCCCGCGCAATATTCTCGACCATCGATCGCATGACGCCGTTGTCATTGGCCGCGTCGATGACAAGGACGGAAATTTCCTCGATACCGGCGGCCATCGCCTGCTTCACGCGGCGATGCCCGGCCTGGATGATATAGCCGTTTCCGCCGTCGAGCTGCGGCGACACGACGGGCGGCTGGATGATACCGACGGCTTTCACCGTGGCCAGCAACAACGCGTCGGCCTGCGGAGACGACTTCGTCCGGCGCGTATCATCAGGATTGTCATTCAGCGTGCGGGGATCAAGTTTGAGGATCTGCATGGGATCTGTTCCTTCCGGGATCGCGGAGCCTGCACCTTGCCAGCCCCTTCCTGTCTTCAGTTCTTTGCGAAGACACTTCCCGGACCGCAGGGCGGGCGGACCGGCGCAACCGCGCCCGAGCGGCCCTGCCGCGAAGGATGAGCAGGACAGACTGTCCTGTGAAGCCGAGTGACAGGGTTGTGCAGGGCGCGGTTGAGCGACAGCGGCGGCGGGAAGCCCGGTCTGCGAGAGGGTTTATTTCCTCTTTTTTCCTCCTTCCCCAATCCTGCCGCGCATATCCGGAATGGAGGCGATGGCGACGAGGATTGATAATAGTTGATAAAGGGCTTATCTTGTCCTCCGTCACATTCGATGGAGTGCAGCATGATCAGCGCCGATCTGGGAAAGCAGCTCGAAACCTATATCCAGCAACTCGTGGACACCGGCCGTTATGGCTCAAAAAGCGAAGTCCTGCGGGAAGGCGTGAGACTGATCCAGGACCGCGAGACACGGCTTGCCGCGCTGGATGCTTCCATCATGCGCGGCATTGCCGACGCGGACGCAGGCCGAACGAAACCGGCAAGCGATGTCTTCGACCGTCTCGAGGCAAAATACCGCGCGATGGCTGATCAGGCCGAACAATCAGCATGATCCTTGAGTTTTCCAGCGAGGCGGAAGGCGATCTTGAGCGGATCGCCGATTATATCGCTGAAGCCAATCCTCGACGAGCCCTCTCATTCATCCGAGAGCTGCGGAGCAAGTGTCAGGATCTCGTCGATAATCCGAACGGTTTTACCCTTGTCCCCCGCTACGAACAGCATGGTATCCGCCGGCGCGTTCATGGCAATTATCTGATCTTTTACCGCGTCGAAACGGCGAAGGTGGTCATCATCCATGTATTGCATGGCGCCACCGACTATGGCGCCATCCTGTTCAGTGATTAGGTTCGGTCGAAGGATCTGAGATAATCTCTCGTCCGAGCCGCCAGGCTAGGCGGCGATCTCCTCCACCTCGGCATCTTCTCGCACCGATGCGGCCAGCGCCTCCTCGACATCACGTAACTTCTTACGCTTGTCCGTGAGTTCGTCGGCAAAGCTGAACTCCCCACCCTGCCGTGACTGGTAGGACGTCAGCCGGCGGCGGTATTCTTCCAGCCGCTGACGATAGCGCTCCCGCTCCTCCTCGAACCCGTCAAGCGCATGTTCGAGCCGGGAGATAGCGCCAAGCGGAGTGACCGTGACCGCCAGATCGATCTCGAAATCGGCGCCGGTTCGCTGAAGCAGTGTCTGGTAATGATAGTTGTTGCCACGCCCGAACGTCTCGCCGGTATAGACGAGATCGAAGCCACCGATGGAAGCGATATGCACCTCGCCCTGTTGCTGAAGCTGGACGAGGGTGAGGATTTCCTTCATCAGCGCCCGGCCGGCATCTTTCCGATCCGTGAATGGTTCGCCTGTCACGACCATGGTGAAGGCATCGCCCGACGTCGGCACCAGTCTTTCTATGTCCTGACCGATTTCGCCGATACGGCGGGTGGCGGTCGCAATCTCGCGTTCCGCATCATGCAATTGCCGGCGGACGGCGAAGAGATCGTCGTCATGGGCGGCACGCAGGCGTTCGAGCCGGGCGATGTCGGCTTCAAGACCGGCCTTCTGCATCAGACGTTCATCACCACTGGCAATGGCTTTCGCCATGGCGAACTGGTTGGCCTGACCTTCGTTCAGATCCTCCAGCCGGCGGATCGAGGTATCGCCACTGAGGGCCGCTGCAATGAACCTCGCCTTGCGTTCGTTCAGCTGCCACATGGTCGCATCCAGACTGCCTTGTGTGGCATAGGCAAAAATATCGACCTCGTCATGCTGGTTGCCCTGACGGACGATCCGGCCCTCGCGCTGCTCGATCTGCGAGGGGAGCCATGGCACATCAAGGTGATGCAGGGCCTTCAACCTCAATTGCGCATTGACGCCGGTGCCCATCGTCTCGGAACTACCAATGAGAAACCGGACCTTTCCTGCCCTCACATCGCTGAACAAACGCTGCTTGGCCTCGGTCTTCTTGTAATCCTGCATGAAGGCGATTTCCGATGCGGGAACACCTATGCGGATGAGTTCATCCCTGATCCAGCGATAGGCGGAGAAGCCGCGTGTCTTCTCGACATTGATCGTGCCGAGATCGGAAAAGATCATCTGGGCAGCACCAGGAAGCTCGTAAGGCTTGCCGTCCGGGCGGATATAGCTGTCTTCCGACGTCTCCTGCCAGATACGATGGGCGTTACGAACCAAGAGATTGAGCTTGTTGTCCGGCTCGTCATCCATGGCCGGCATGACGAGACGCAGATCGATCGCCGCATGACGGCCGTCGGTGATGACCGAGAGCAGGATGTCGTCGCCGGGCTTCGCCGGTCCCTCGCGCTGTTCGATCGCCTTGATGCGGGTTTCCAGAATCCGCTGGTAGGTCTTGAAAGAGGCCGTCGGCGTGGCGGTCAGGATCTGCCGCTTGCCGGTGGCGATGTCAGGGACTTTCACATATTGCCGCAAATCCTCCGGCATCACCACATCGGCGAAGGCGCGGAACATGGCGATCAGTTCGGGGACGTTGACGAAGGAGGCAAAACGGCTGACCGGCTTGTATTTGCCGGAGGGCTGAAGCTCCAGTTCCGTCTTCTCGTCACCAAAATTCGATGCCCAGGCGTCGAACTCGTGCAGACCGCGCTCATGCAGCGCCTCGTATCCAAGCAGGCGCTGGATCGAGAACATTTCTCCGAGTGTGTTGGTAATCGGGGTCCCAGAGGCGAGCACCAGCGCGCGGCCGGGATTCTTCGTCTCGATATAGCGGGACTTCACATAGAGATCCCACGCCTTCTGGGAACCGTTCGGATCGATGCCCTTCAGCGTGCTCATGTTGGTGGCGAAGCTGAGTTTGCGAAACTCCTGTGCCTCATCGACGACGATCTGGTCAACACCGATCTCCGAGATGGTCAGGAGATCGTCTTTGCGGGTGGACAGCGATTCCAGCCGTTCCTGCAAACCCTCCTTCAGTCGCTCGAGCCGCTTGCGTGAAACACGGTCGTCGTCCTCGACCCTGATGAGCATATCCTCATAGAGTTGCAGCTCGTCATGAATCATCTGTTGTTCGAAGGCCGAGGGCACGCCGATGAACCGGAATGCGCTGTGGGTGATGATGATCGCGTCCCAGACCGCGGTCGCGGCCCGGCTCAAAAACCGGGCGCGCTTGTCTTTGGTGAAATTGGTCTCATCGGCGACAAGAATGTTCGCCGACGGATAGAGCGCCAGAAACTCCCTTGCTGCCTGCGCCAGGCAATGGCCGGGAACGACGAGCATGGCCTTGGCGATCAGGCCAAGCCGTTTCTGCTCCATGATGGCGGCCGCCATGGTCATGGTTTTGCCAGCGCCGACGGCATGGGCCAGATAGGTGGAGCCGGAGGAAATAATCCTCCAGATACCACGTTTCTGATGCCCATAAAGCGTAAAGGCGCCAGAGGCGCCCGGTAGCTGCAAATGCGAGCCATCGAATTTACGCGGCGCGATATTGTTGAAGCGGTCATTATAGACCCGCGCCAGCCGGTCGGTGCGATCCGGATCGGTCCAGACCCAGTTCTGGAACGCTTCCTTCAGCCGCTGCAGCTTGTCGCGAGCGGCTTCCGTATCGACGACATTCAGCACCCGGCGCTCGCCGCCCACATCCTTGATCGTGTCGAATATCTGCGGCACGCGCGAGTTCAGCGCGTCGGCCAGCAATTCGCCGGCATGGCGGCGGCTGGTGCCCCATTCCGATGTGCCGACGGCCGAATATCCGAGCTGCCGGGCTTCGACCGTCCAGGAACCGAGTTCAGGCATATGATGGATGCGGATCTCCGTGTTCATCGTCTCACGCACGAAGGCGACGACATCGGCGGCCGGGATCCACGGTGCGCCGAGACGTGCGGTAATATCCGACGGGCGCAGATCGGCGGGCTGGACCTCCTGCAGCGCCACAACATTCCGCCGGTAGGTCAGGTCGAGGTCTGCAGCCGCTTCCGCTGCGGCAAGCTTCGTGCGAACCGGGCCGGAGAGATAGGCGTCAGAAGTCTGCCATGACCCATCGGCCGGATCGCGAAAGATGGCGTCACCCAGATCGGCGATCACCGCGTCCGGATCACGATGCAGCAGTTCGGCGATATGATCGATATCGACGCGGCCGCGCTCGTTGAGCACGACGGCCAGGCCATCGGCGGCTGATGTCACCACCGGCGGCGCGGGCGGCGAAACCACCTGTTCGGAAAAGACCGGGCCGGGGCGAGCGGTATCGGTTTCGAGATTATAGTCCTCGATGGAGGCCACCAGCCAGCAATCAGGATCGTCGCGGAAGGGCTGAAGGTTTGGCTGACGATGGGTTTCCTTCACCTCACCCGTCTCGGCGTCTTCGGTGATCGAGACCGTCGTGTGGTTGATCGGGCCGAAATCGCGGACAAAGCTCGACCAGGCGATGCGCAGGCGGACCTGAAGATCACGCCACGGACGATCCTGCTCCTGCGCTTTCAGCACTTCGCGTACCGCATCGCGGACCGGGATCAGCTTGCTGATGATCCGGACATGCTTCTCCGGCAGGCATTCGCCTGATCCACCTTCACCACCACGGCCATTGCGGACCTTGATCTCGACGGGAGCGCCGTCAACCATCTGCATCAGGCCGCGTTTGGTATCCACGAAAAAGCTGCCCTCCCGCACCTTCGAACTGCCGGGGCGCAGATCGACGATCTCGCCGAGTTCGTCTTCCAGATCGATGTCGATCTCAGTCGGCTCGCCGTCATAGAAATCTTCCGGGAGGAGGGAGATGGCCGCCTTCAACGCGGTTTCGAGATCGACACCAGCGCGGGGACGGCATGTATAGGTTTCGCCGAAGGGACCAGATGTCAGAGCATGATCGCCGAGCACGAAACCCGGATGGCGGGCGAACCAGCGATTGATCCGGATGGCGCCCTCGTCTTCCGCCACCGCACGAACCTCATCGACATCGAGCCAGGTCTGGTCACCTTCCGCCTCTCCGGCCTTGCGCTTGCGGAAGAACAGGAGATCGACCACGACGTCCGTGCCGGCGTCACGGCGGAAGCTGCCCTCCGGCAACCTGATGGCGGCAATCAGGTCGGCCGCCTTCGCGATATGCTCGCGGGCGGTGACATCCGCCTTGTCCATCGTTCCGGAACTGGTGACGAAGGCGGCAAGGGCGCCGGGCTTCAGCAGATCGATCGACCGGGCAATGAAGTAATCGTGCAGGCGCAGGCCAAGCGACCGATAGTTTCGGTCGGAGCGCACGGTTCGATCCGAGAACGGCGGGTTCCCGATCACCAGATCGTAAATCGGCGCCAGATCGGTGCGGGCGAAGTCGCCCTCGATGATCCTCGCCTTCGGCTGAAGAAGCCTGACGATGCGGGCGGTGACAGGATCGAGTTCGACACCGGTTACGTAGGCGGCGTCGCGGAAAGCGTCCGGCATCAACGCCGGAAACAGGCCCGTGCCGATCCCCGGCTCCAGCACCCGGCCGCCGCGCCAGCCCAAACGCTGCAATCCGGCCCAGATCGCGCGGATAATGAACTCCGGCGTGAAATGCGCATATTGGGTGCAACGAGACAGGCTGGCGTAATCGCTCTGGGACACGGCCGTTTCGAGAGATGAGCCTAGGCCGGAGTATCTTCTGAGCCAACTCCTCGAATGCGAGGAGTGCGGCGGCCCCTACGCGATTTCCGGCAAGGATCGCTATAGCTGCACCAACCGCAAGAAACGCCTGCCGATCGACGAGCTTGGCGGCGCATGCTGCAGCAACAGCAAGACCATCATTCGTCAGGAACTGGAGTGCCGCGTGTTGGACTGCCTGCCCGCAGCCTTCTTTGCCGGAGGCATCTTCGACACGCTATCCGAACAGATCATCGCCCACGAGACGGCAAAACTCAAACGTCCGCTGGCCGACCGCGATCAGATGAAGCGCAAGCTCTTGGAGCTCGAGGGCAAGCAGCAGAACATCATCCAGCAGATCAGTGACCGTGCGGCCGAGGGCCGTCCTCGCCTGCCGGCACTCGACGACACGCTCGACCGGCTCGAAGTCGAGCGACAGACGCTGGAGAAGGAGATCGCCAGTTTCACGGAAACCGGCCCGGACATGACTGCCAAGATCGAGCAATTGGGTCGGCGCCATAATCCGCAGGAAACAGAGATGGCGATGCGGCAGTTCATGCGGATGGCGCGCAAGGGCACGGATGAAGATGCAAAGCGCGCGCTGATGCCGATCGTCCGCCAGCTCGTTCAGAAGGTTGTCATCGGTAAGACACCAGGCCATCAGCCGGCGAGCCTGCAGGTTCATGGCTTGATCGCCGCAATCCTCACCCAGATGGATGTGTTCGACTACATGAGTAGCCGCTTTATGTCGGAGGTCCACGAGGATTTCATGGAACGCGTGGAAGCCGGCGATATCGACAGTGAAGAGAAGAAGGAGATGATGCTCGACATTTACCGCGAGGAATTTCTCGAGCGGCTTCCCGAATGGGAGAATTTACAAATGTCGGTGGTTGCGGGGGCAGCTGCCATATTATCCCGAAAGTCTCTTGTTTTTCAATCCACTAGAAATCCACCGTCGTCCATAATACCCACAAGAATACCCGCATCACATTGTCGTTATTTTGGTGAAAGCCACCGCGTTCTGCCAAACTCCAGACTATTCCGCCGGCGGGGTCCCATTCTCCTTCACCACCCACTTTCCTTTTCCAACACTCCGAATGTGCATCGCTCCCGAAGCTGCCGACCTGGCTGGGGTGCCGACCTTTCTCGTAGATTTCGAATTAACCGCACTCTGCTACACATCGGCCGTCCGCGTTTTTCCTCCCGAGCCCGAGCCGCTTCGCCGCTTGCCGGCGTTGTTCGGAATATCCTGGGCTACCATCGGACAATCGCCCGGCCGCTTGAACCGGAAGCGGTACTCCTCTGATGTAAGCCCGTATCGCCAGATGCCGTTTCAGGCTCTTGCAGGGCCTGCCTTGGAGAAGGCCAATGTGATCACGCGACTCCAGACTTGTCTTAACGGAGACGGTTGGCACGTACTCGGGTTCCGGCGGCGCCTCAGGCTTTGCATCCTCCGACGGAGCCGCCTTCGTCGTCCGAATCATATTGGCAAGCTCGCTGCCTGGCACGGCATTGTTTCTAACATAGGCGCTCAAAGCTGAACCGTTAGGACCGCAAGATCGGGCTTCACAGCCTCGCTCATGTCGATGCCCTTGTTTACGCCCTGCGACAACTGAACTTCATCAGGCACTTCCCAGTCTGAAATAGAAAGACGAGGTGCGGAATCTGGGAAAATTTCCAACGAATGTCAAAGGCATTTCACCAGCGAGACCTTCGGGCTTTTTTAGACAGTGCCGGAACTTGGCTTCCGCATTGATATCGACTACAGCAACTCTGGCAGGATCGCCGCAGTAAAGGCATATTCCCAAATTGCGGCCTATGCCTCCCTCGCGGGCCCGGCACACTCAGGCGGGTGCTGTATCCTCGCTCTCGCCACTGTCCGATTTAAGAGCTCCCGCTCTCCGACGGTGAACTCACTTTCCAGCTTTGGCGGAAAAATTTCGAATATCACATGAAACCTGAAATCGATCCGTGCGTTTACGCCACGAAGACGCAAAGCGCGCGAGAAAGCCTTCGGACATGTCCGGCTTTCTCCTGCATGTTGCAAGAACGCGGGACACAAGATTTGTTCATACCCTATACGGAAACGACCGAGACGCTCCAGCCGGATGAAGAACGCATCGTCCGTGACATCGTCTCCCATATGGCGGCGGCGCAGGCTCGCAACGCCGAGCGTCATCGGCACGCCCATCGCGACGCGCACGCCAAGAGCCATGCGGTCCTCAAGGGGCGGATGGCGGTGCATGACGGGCTGGTACCTGAACTGGCACAGGGGATTTTCGCCGCCCCGCGCGAATACGAGGTGGTGGCACGGCTGTCCTCGGCGCCCGGCGATATCCATAGTGACTCCATTCCCGAACCGCGCGGCTTCGCGATCAAGATCATCGGTGTTGAGGGCGAACGTCTCGTGCCCGAGCTTGGCGGCGCCAATCAGGATTTTCTGATGGTGAACTTTCCCATCCTCGCCTTCGGAACCGTGCAGAAATACAAAAAGATGCTCACGCTTCTCGAACGCAGGGCGCAAGCGCCCGAGGCGGTGCAGAAAGCCACGGCCGCCACCGCACGCGGAGTGCGGGGTCTCGTCAAGGCCGTGGGCGCGACGCCCGGCGCAACGCTCCAGGGCCTCGCCCGCGACCGGGCGCATGTGCTGGGCGAGACCTTCCACACCCAGGCCGCGATCCGCTACGGCGACTACATCGCCAAGCTGTCGCTAGCGCCGCAGGGCGAGGTCGCGGTGCTGACCGGGCAAGAGGTCGGCGACGGCTTCTCGGCGATGGCCGATGCGGTGGCGGCGCATTTCGCACGCGCCGGCGCGAGCTACGAACTGCGCGCCCAGCTTTGCACCGATGCCGAAAACATGCCGGTCGAGGACGCCGCCATCCTGTGGGATCCCGACGCCTCGCCGCATGTACCGATCGCGACCCTGCAGTTCGAGCCGCAGGACGTGCTGTCGCCGGCCCGGCGAGTCCACGGCGACGACCATCTGGCCTTCAATCCCTGGAACGGCGTGGCTGCGCATCGTCCGCTGGGCTCGATCATGCGCGTGCGCAAGGCGGCCTATGAATCCTCTTCCGCGCAGCGACACCGGCTGAATGCCGTGCCGCGCGCCGAGCCATCGGCACTGGCCGATATTCCCGACTGACCGACACATTCGACCAAGCAGGAGACCCCACTCATGTCGAACGATACCAAAGACCCGCGTCTGGGCGACGAGTCCCGGCTCGCCGAGTTCCGCCGCATCGCCAGGGAGATCGCGGCGGACGCGCCGACGCTGGCCCAGATCAAGATCAACAGTCTGATCCGCGACCACAATCCGCTGTTCGAAGGTAGCTCGAAATCCGCAGGGCGCGCCGGGCGGCAGTCGGGCAATGTTTCGGAACTGACGGCGATCGCCGATCTCAAGCCCGGCGGAGCCGATCGCCTGCGCCGTCTCTTCAACCTGACGAACGGAAATTTCGATGGTGCACAAAGGGTCTCGACCCTGCACAACATGCGCTTCGTCTTTTTCGACAACGATACGCGTATCATCTTTGCCACCGCCTATGACGGCGACTGGGACACCTATATCAACGATTTCGCGACCAAGATCCCGGAACTGATGGACCTGCTCTTCGCCAATGTCGAAGGCTGGCCCGGCATCACCTCACCCAAGGTGAAGGATTTCATCGCCGGACACCAGATCGACGCGGCGGGCTGGTTCGTTGCCAATCCGCAGGTGAGCGTCGTGGATGTGCGCCGCTACCAGCGGATGGACAAGGCAGTAGAGGAATTCCTCGACGCCATGTCGGCCAATGCCGAAATGGACGCGACGACGCACAAGGCGCTCGCGAAGCTGTCCGAAGCCATCGCCGTTCCGCAGGGGGTCGATTACTGATGAGCTTCTTCAAACACCTGAAAGACCGTTTCCGTCGCGACCGGGTCACGCTCCAGCTCGACGATATCCAGGCCCTGATCCTGCGCTCGCGACCCGAGCCCTATGTGGGCATCCATGCGATGCTGCATGTGGACGAGGCGGAGGGCGGGCGCGACCTGATCGCCCGGCTGGCTGAATATATTCCCTCGGCCAGCGACTGGGCCGACGATCTCAGCGCCTGGACCGGCGTCGCGATCAGCCATGCCGGGCTTAAGGCGCTCGGCCTGCCCGAGGACTCTTTGGCCTCCTTCCCGCTAGCCTTCCGGCAGGGCATGGCGGGGCGCGCGACCCAGCTTCATGATTTCGGCGAAAACGCGCCCGAGACCTGGGAGGACGCCTACAGGAACGACACCTGCCACATCGCGCTGACGATCTATGCCGCAGACAAGCCCGCGCTGGATGTTGCCGTGGAAAAGGCGATGGCCGAGTTCGACGCCTCGACCGGCGTCACGCTCGTGGGCACGCATGAGTTCGGCGCCGACGAGGATGCCGAAAACCCGTTCGGCTTTCGCGATTCCATCTCGCAGCCGACGGTGGCGGGCGCCGGTGTCGATCCGCAGCCGGGGCAGGAGCGCGCCATCGCCGCCGGGGAATTCGTTCTGGGCGAAAACAGCGAGACCGGCGAGCCCATCTCGATGCCTTCGCCCGATCCTCTGGGGCGAAACGGCTCCTTCGTCGTGCTGCGCAAATATGACAGCCGCGTCGGCGCCTTCAACGAGTTTCTGCGTGCACAGACGGGGGACGCAGAGGCGCAGCATGCCTTGGCCGCCAAGATGTTCGGCCGCTGGCGTTCGGGCGCGCCGCTGCCACTATCACCGGCCAGGGACGATCCGGACCTTGGCGCGGACCGGCAGCGCAACAACGATTTCGATTTCAAGGGTGACGTAAGGGGGTTCGTTTGTCCGCATTCCAGTCATATGCGCCGCATGAACCCGCGCGGCGGCGACTTGACCATCCTGACAGACGAGAACATCCACCGCATCATCCGGCGATCCTCGACCTTCGGTCCGAAATGGACACCGGACGTGACGGCGGCGGAAGACAGGCCGGACGAACGCGGCCTGTTCTTCATCTTCATCAGCGCGCGGGCCTATGACACGGTGGAGTTCCTGCAACAGGAGTGGATCAACCGCGGCAACTTCATCGACCTCGGCACCGAGCCAGATCCGATTGTCGGTCTGCATGAGGAGCCGGGCAGGTTCACCATTCCGGCCGATCCGGTGCGCCGCCGCATCGACGGGGTGACAACCTTCAACCGTCTGCGAGGAGGCGAATACATGTTCATGCCCTCCCTGACGGCCCTGCGCTGGATCGGAAGCGAGGGCTGGGCCGGTTGAATACGGATGCAGGAGCGGGGGGGCCTTGCTCCGGCATCCCGTTCCGGCAGGTTATTTCCCGTAGACGTAGAACCCCTCTCCAGAGGCGACGCCCATCTTTCCCTTGTCGATATAGTTTTCCTTCAGATAGCGGGCGAAGGCCTGCGCTTTCGGATCGCCGTTCGAGGAGATATACCAGGCGGTACCGAGACCGACGATGTCGTAGATCTCGAACGGCCCTTTCGGCGCGCCGGTGGCGATCTTCCATGTCCTGTCGATGGCCTGCGGATCGGCGATGCCGTCGACCAGAAGCCCGGAAGCGGCGGACAGAAACGGCACCAGCAGCGAGTTCAGCACATAGCCCGCTTTCTCCTTGCGGATCTCGATCGGAACCATGCCGATGGCGCGGGCGAAGGCGACCACCTGTTCGTAGACGGCGGGATCGGTCCCGGCATGGCCCATGACCTCGGCCACGTTGTGCTTCCATATCTCGTTGGCGAAATGCAGCGCGAGGAAGCGCTCGGGGCGGCCGGTCGATCCCGCCATGGCGCTGGGCAGGAGCGTCGAGGAATTGGTGACGAAGATCGTGCGCGGCGGAGCGGCGGCTCCGAGACGGGCGTAGACCTGCCGCTTCAGCTCCAGCTTCTCGGGAATCGCTTCGATCACCAGATCGGCGGCCCCGGCGGCGGCCTCAAGATCGTCCGTCCAGGCGATGCGCGCCTTCGCGGCCTCGGCCGAGGCCCCGTCCGCGCCAGGAATATCTTCCAGCAAGCGCAGGGCGAAGGCGTCAACCAGCCCCCTCCCCTTTGCCAGCGCGGCCTCATCGATGTCGTAGGCGATGACGGAAAATCCGTGCCAGGCGGCCTGAAGCGCGATCTGCGCCCCGAGGATACCGGTTCCGAGCACGGTGACAGTGGCTATGGTCATGGACGTTTCTCCTGCGGATGATGCGGCCGGCAGACGGCGCGCGGATATCGGCGGCAGCCGCCCGTCAGGCCGGGCAGCCGGTGATGGCGCGGAAGAAGGCGAGCAGGATGCGGTCGCGCGGCAGGGAATCCGGCACGCTGCCCTGCACGATCAGCCCCGCCCACAATGCGTAGAGCCCGATGGCGATCTGCCGCGGCTCCATCGCCGGTTTCAACCGATGAAGGCGGATCAGATCCTCCAAAAGCAGGGTGAATTCGCCGTGGCAGGCGGCCTTGTATTCGTTGTAGCGGCTGGCGAAGGCGGCATCGCGCTGCGCATGAAGCTGCAACTCGATCGAAAGAAGCGACCATTGCGGCTCGGCCGCCAGTTCGGCCAGCCTCGCCGCCAGCCGCGTCATCGCGGCATCGAGATCGCCCCGGTCGGTCCCGGCAAGAATGTCGCGCAGAAAGGCCACCTCGCTCTGGACATGCATCTGCATGATTTCCAGAAGCAGATCCTCCTTCGTGCTGAAGTTGGAATAGAATGCGCCCTGGGTATGGCCCGCGGCCTCGCAGATATGCCGGATCGAGGCGGCGGCCAGCCCTTCCGAGGCGATCGAGGCGTTCGCGGCGGCGATCAGGCGCCGGCGTGTCTGTTCCTGAGCTTCCTTGCGTGTCAAGCGCATGATGGCACCCTTGCCTTTTTCTGATTGCGGCACGCCGCCCCTGCGGGGACGGCGTGCCGTTGCCGTTCAGTCGCGTTTTCCGCGCACCGTCTCGCGGAACCGCTCAAGCCAGCCGAACACCGTCGCCACGGCCTGCCCGCCCTTGCCGAGAAGATTGGACAACTCGCTTTCGGCATGCTCCAGCGTCGTCTCCTCCTTCTCCGGCAACGGCGGCAGGATATGGGCGTAATAGGTCTTGTCGAGCAGCCGGTGCAAGAGCCGCTCGCCGGGGAAGGGTTCGTTGCTGTTGAGCGCCCGCGCTCCTTTCAGGATATTGCGGATGTCGTATTGCGTCGGGCTGATGTCGGCCACCTGCTTGGGCAGACCTAGCAGGGTATAGACGCCTATGCGCGCGGTGCGGACCGAACTTTCCATCGTGAAGATGATGTCGTTCGAGGTTTCGACGAACTGGCCGAGCAAAGCCAGGTTGGTGCAGCCTTCCGGCACGACATGCGGCCTGTCTCCCGCCGCGCGCGGCATGAACTGCGCTGTGATATAGGGCATCAGCGCCAGCCGCACCTTGGTGTTGGCCGCGATCTCGTCGATCTGCCCGACGATGCCGAGGTGATAGCAGAGCTCCGTCAGAACCTCGCGCCCGTTGCAGGCAGGCATCGGTTTCTTGACGTAATTGCCGTCCTTGTCCATCAAAAGCGCATAGACCCACAGCACCAGCACGTCACCCGGCTGGTCCGGAAAATGCGGCTGGCGGTTGCAGGTGACGCTCAGCACCCAGTTGGAATCGGTGAAGGTGATGATGCCGCCGGTGACCGTTTTGCCCGAATAGGGATCGTTGACCGAAAGCTCCTTGAGCTTGTCGACGAGCGGCGACGGTTTGCAGGTGAGCGTCGCCGATTCCCACATCGAGCCGTCGACATTGCCGTAGAATTTTTCAGGCTTGCCGAAGACCGGCGATTTCCTCGCCAGGTTCTTCCACAGCGTCCAGTCGCTGTCCTCGCCCGGCTCCGCCTTGCCGCGTTCAAGCACGGGCGCGGTGTCCATGTCGCCATAAGCGGTGCCCTCGGTCATCGAGCCGGTCAGCGCGAAGACCACGTCATCGGGGCCGAGATCGATCACCTCGTCCCGGCCATCGACCTTGCAGCGGATGGCGGTCACCGTCCGCTTGCCCTCCGCTTCGGTCATGTCGAGATCGTAGGCGCGGGTGTCGAACTGCACCTTCACGCCCTTTTCCTTCAAAAGGCGGATGAGCGGCACGACGAAACTGTCATACTGGTTGTATTTCGGGAAGACCAGCGCCGACATGTCCGTCAGGCCGTCGATGGCGTCGAGGAAACGGTGCATGTAGAGCTTCACCTCGAGCAGGCTCTGCCAGTTCTCGAAGGCGAACATCGACCGCCACAGATACCAGAAATTGGTCTGCAGGAAGCTTTCGCTGAAATAGTCCTCGATGGTGATGTCGTCGAGGTCCTCCTTGCGCTTCAGGAGCAGCTTGACGATCTCCCACTGATGCGCCCTGCTGAGCCCGAGGGTCGAGAAGTCGCGGATCTCGCCCTGTTTGTGCATCAGGCGCGCTTTCGACCAGTTCGGGTCGTTGTCGTTCACCAGCCGGTATTCGTCGAGCACGCTGTAGGGCTCGGGCAGTTCCAATGCCGGCACGTCCTGGAAGACGTCCCAGAAATTGTCGTAGTTCCAGTTCATCTCGCGGCCGCCGCGAATGATATAGCCGTCCTCGGCGTTGCCCGCGCCGTCCAGCGAGCCGCCCTCGATATTCATCGTGTCGAGGATGGTGATGTCCTCGCCCTTCATGCGGCCGTCGCGCAGCATGTAGAAGGCCGCCGCGAGCCCGGCGACGCCGCTGCCGACGATCCAGGCCTTGCGCCCTTCGACCGGCGTGACCGGCAGCGGGCGGTTGCGCATGTAGGGACCCATCGTGTCGGGCGGCGGCAGCGTGTCCTGCGGGCCTTTCCGCCAGAAGGCTTCGCCCACATTGGCTTCGATCTTTATCCCCGGCTTCTGCCCGTTCGGCAGGGAGGTGGTCTTGTCGTTCATGATCGTCCTTTCCGTTTCCGCGCGCCGCAGCGCCGTTTCAGGGTACGACGTTATAAATATCACTCGAAATTCAAATATCAAATGATACTTGAATTATCTGCGCGCCCATCGGATTGTTACGGCCAGCAGCGCATATCCGATGGCCAGAACGATCTGGACCGCGACATCGTTCGCGACCGAGCGGAAATTCGCACCCATCTGGTTGACGCGGACGATAGCGGTGATCGCCGTGGTCGACGGGATCAGCAGGGAAAGCTCGCGCAAGACGGAGGGAATCTGTTCTACAGGCCAGGAAACGCCGGACAGGAAGAACAGTGGCATGCCCAGCACGACGAGGAAGAAGACGACGCCCTCCTTCCACGGGATCGACCAGGCGATGGCGAAGCCCATGGCGGTGACGGCGAAAAGGAAGGGGACGGCCACGAGGTAGAGCGTAACGATACCGCCGATGCGCGGAATACCAAGGACATAGGGCAGGAAGACGAGCGTCACCGCGATCCAGAAACAATAGAGAAGGATATAGGCCAGCGCCGCCGCAACCGCGGCCGGAGCGCGCGACGGCTGCCGGCCCGAATGTAGAATGCCGATGCCCATCAGCAGGGTCTGTTGCAGGATCAGAACGAAGGCGGCGGGGACGACGAAACTCGCATATCCGCCCTGCGGATTGAACAGCGGTGTGCTGGCAATGGTCATCGGGGCGACAAGCGCGGCCGCTTCTTCACCCGGAAGCCCGGCTGCGTTCAGGCGCTGGAACTGGATATCGGCCCCCAGACTGCGCGCGGCATCGCCCATGGCGCCCATCGCGGCATTGTAGAGCAGAAAGTAGCTTGCATCGCCGTAGCCTGCGATGGCAGAGCGCCGATCAGATAGCAGGTCTTCCTCGAAACGCGGCGGCACCACGACGATCCCGTAAGCCTGACGGGCATAAAACAGTTGCTTGGCGGCCGGCAGGTCGGCCACGATCGATACAATTTCGGCGGAATCGCTGCTGGCAACACGGCGCAGCAATTCCCGGCTGGCGGTCGACCCGTCCTGATCGACGGCGACGACGGGCACCTCGCGCACCACTTCTCCGAGATAAGGCTGAGGATAGAGGACGCAATAGATGACGATGGCGGCGATCATCGTGGACTTGGCGCCTGGATCGGCGGCGACTTGGCGCAATGCGGCGAGAATACCTGCGAACAAGGATCTCATGGCGTCTCTCCCACCGGCGGTTCCGCTTTCACCCGCACGGCGGGCCGGGCCGTTCTGCGGAACTGGAGAAGCGTCAAAAGGCCATAGACCGCCAGCAGCGCCAGCAGCCAGCCGAGGGTGGGCAGCGATATCTCCACCGGCGTCCCCCTGAGAGCCTGGTCGGTCCGCAGTTGCAGATAGGGCGTGAGCGGCAGGATCGCCCCCCATGCCACGGAAAATCCGTTCATGACGATGCGGGGAAAACTGACGCCGGCGAAGCCGAAAGCCGGACCGGTCAAAAGACCGCATAGGCCGAGCGCCGCGACCGTGTCGGCCAGCGACAGGGCCAGAAGGACGCCGAGCAGCTGGCTGGCAAGGATGAAGGCGAAGCCCGAGACGACATGCAGCAGCATGCTGCCATGAAAAGGCGCGCCGAAGAAGCCGAAGATGATGGCGTCGGCGGCAATCAGCGTCAGGCCGTAGGTGAAGGTGTAGGGCAAAAGCTTGCCCGCCGTCGCCCGCAGCGGCGTTTTTCCCAGTCGCAGGACCCGGGCAATTCCGGCCTTCGTATGCCGGTCGCGGGAAAAGGAGAGGACGGCGCCGGCGCATATGAAGATTTGCAGCACCGTCGGCATGATCGCCGCGAGCAGGAATTGCACGTAGTCGAGGGTGGGATTGAAAAGCGGGCTCTGCCGGAGCGGCACCGGAGCGGCGGCCTCGATGGCGGCTTCCCGCGTGGCGCCCCTGGCGATGCGCATTTCCACGGCCAGACCGGCGGAGAAGGTATTCAGCGCCCCGTTTATGGCGCGTGCGGCGATGCCTCCGGGCGTCATCAACTGGTTGTTGTAGAAAACCACGACTTCCGGGCGGCGGCCCAGGAGCAGATCCCGCTCCAGACCGGAGGGGATCAGGACGGCTGCATAGATCCTGCCGTCAAGAACGGCCTCTCTGCCTTCGGTCAGGTTGACCAGGCGTCCCGCAACCTCGACTTCGGGGGTCGCGTCGATCATCCGCACGATCTGCCTCGACATGCCGGTGCCGTCCTCGTCGATCACCGCCACCGGCAGGGCCGTCGGCAGCCCGGCATGGAATATAGCCGCGAGGATGAGAAACAGCAGAAGCGGAAACGGCCCGAGCATGAAGAACAGCGCCGGCCGTTCGGCGATCTGGCGCAGCTCGCGGCGGAATATGCGCCGGAAGCCGGGCGGGAGATGAGCGGCGGACACGGTCACCGCTCCAGCCGGTGGGATGCGCTCCATTCGACCAGCGCGCTCATGCCCGGACGCAGGTTCCGTTCCGCCGCCACCGGTTCGGCGCGCAGTTCGAAGGTCCGCAGGTCGAAATCGCCGGTCGCTTTCGTCGCCCGCCAGTTGGCGAAGCTTCCAAGCGCGTTGATCGCGGTGATCTTCGCCTCCACCAGCCGGTTCCCGAGGGCGGGAACGCGGACCTGAAGGGTCCGCCCGATCTCAAGCCCGTCGAGCAGGTCTTCGCGCACATTGAAGGTGAACCAGGCCCGGTCGACGTCGACAATGGATATCACCGGCGCACCGGCGCTGAAGAGCTTGCCCGGCTCGGCCATACGCGCCGTCACCTGTCCGTCGATGGGGGAACGGATCGTCAGTTCGGCGATATCGGCCGTGGTCTGGGCGACGGACGCCTCCGCCTGCCTGACCTGCGCCTCCGCGACCGCCTTCTGCTCCACGCTGTTGCCGTTTTCCGCCAGATGCAGGTTCGCTTCCGCCGCCTCGCGTGCGCGCAACGCCGCGTCCAGGCTATTGGAGGCCTGGTCGACCGCCTGCTGCGACGTGACCGACCGGTCGAGCAGGCCGGACAGGCGGTCGTAGGTGCGTTGGGCCAGAACGACATCCGCCTCGGCCTTGGAAAGCTCCGCCCTGCGCGCGGCGATGGTTTCGGGACGCGTCGAGAAGGTCAGCTCGCGGTTGGAGCGGGCGACGGCGAGGCTGGCTTCGGCCGTGTCGAGACCGGCCTTCAACTGCGGGCTGTCGAGTTCGACAAGCAGTTGCCCGGCCGTCACGCGATCGCCGAAACTGACCGGCGCGGAGGAAACCCGCCCCGCGACCTTGGTCGCCAGGTCGATCCGCGTCGCCTCCACCTCCCCCTGCACGAGCAGCGTGCGCGGCCGCTCCACCGACCAGGCGACATAAGCTCCCACCCCTGCCGCCAGAATGGCGGCGACTGCTACGGCCTTGCGTGCGGACATGCTCCGGTTCCCGATCTTGACTCGAATCCTGCTTGCGATAATTTGGAAAATAGAAAATTTCCGAATAGAGCAGATGACGCAAAAACTGACGGGAGTCAAGATCGTGGACGACAACAAGGCGAAACGCCGTGGGCGGGGTCGGCCGCCGGCTCGCAGCGCCGAGGAGACGGCCGGCGTGATCGTCGAAGGGGCGATCACCGAATTCCTGACGTCCGGATACGCCCAGACGAGCGTGGAGGCGGTGGCGCGCAGGGTGGGCATTTCCACGCGCACGCTTTACAGGCTGGTCGAAAACAAGGCGGCGCTGTTTCGCATGGCGGCCGAAAGCCGGATCGAGGCGAGCCTCGCTTCGCCGGATACGGCCGGGACGGCGCAATCGGGCGTGGAGGAGCAGCTCGCGCAGATCGTTCTGGGTTATGCGCGGCTGTTTCTTAGCGAGGAAGCGGCCAGGACAGCCCGGCTGGTCATGGCCGAAATGGATCAATTCCCGGAAGTCGGGGCCAGCTATCGGGAAATGGCCCTTAAGGTGTCCGATACGCTCGAAGCGCACATAAGGCGGCTTGCCGCCGCCGGAAAGATCGCCTGCCCCGAGCCGGCGCTGGCCGCCGATCTGCTCAGGGGCATGATCATCGGTCCGCAAAGGCAGATGCTGCTGGGGTTGAGGCCGCCCATGGGAGCCGTGGAACTGGAGGCATGGGCCGCCTCCTGCGTCCGCATGTTCCTTTACGGGTGCACGAGACTTTGAGGAGGCTGCCGCTACCCGCCCGAAATGGTCGGCGTCGATGCGCTGCCAAAACGGCAGGCCCGGCCGGGTGCAACGGTCGCCTTGTGAGATCGCCCCTGAATTCACGCAACGAACATTGAGATAATCAGCGCGTTGGCGATATCGATGAAAAAGCCGCAGACCAGCGGCACGATGATGAAAGCCCTGTGAGCAGGACCGTGGCGTTGGGCCACGGCGGCCATGTTTGCCATCGCCGTGGCAGTCGAACCCAACGCGATGCCGCCAAAGCCGGCGGACATGACGACCGCCTCGTAATCGCGCCCCATAGCCCTGAAAACGACGAAGAGCGCGTAGACGACAGCCAGGGCGATCTGGACGGCGAGCGTGCAGGCGATGAAGCCGAGCATACCCTTGAGGTCCCACAGTTGCAGCCCCATGAGCGCCATGGTGAGGAACAGCCCGAGCGAAAGATCGGAAAGCAGGGAAAAACCGTCGTCGAGGCTCGGCCAGATGCGGCGGATGCCCGCGCCGATGGCGCCGGGCAGCAGGTTTCGCATTGCGATCCCCGCCAGAATGCAGCTCACGAAGGCTGGCAGGGTAAGACTGCCTCTGTTCAGCACCTCGTTGATGCCCATGCCCAGCATGACCGTGACATTGAGGATGAGAATGGCCCAGAGCACCGCGAAATAGTCCAGTTTGGACGCTGGTTGACGGTCATAGGCGACGCCGACGTCGTGATGCCCTTCCCCGGCCGGCGCAATGCGGTGCTTGCGCATGAGAAACGCCGCCATCGGCCCGCCGATCACACATGCGGAGACGAGGCCGACGGTGTTCGCGGCGACGCCAAGCTCCAGGGCGTTTGCGATGCCGAGCCTCTCCACGAATGTCGGCGCCCAGGCGAGCGTCGTCCCCACGCCGCCGGTCAGCGAGATGGACCCGGCCATCAGCCCCGCTTTCGCCTCCATGCCGAAAAGAACGGCCATGCCGATCGCGGCGAAATTCTGGATGAAGATGAAAACGATCGCAAGGGCGAGAAGAACGAACAGCGGGCGCCCGCCTTTGAGCAGTGTGACGATGTCGGCCTTCAGCCCGATCCCGGCGAAAAAAAGCAGAAGCAGGAAGTCCTTCACCTCCAGGTCGAATGAAATCCTGACGCCGGAAAGCGGATAGATCAGAGCGACGATCGCCGCACAAAGAATGCCGCCGACGACAGGCTCGGGAATGGCATATTTCCGGAGCGTGGCGGAATGCAGCGTCATGAATTTCCCGGTGATCAGAATGACGATCGCCAGCGTGAACGAGAAAAACGCTTCGAAATGCATGATGGATTTCTCAATTTCTGGATTCCGCTCTTCAACCAACCTGATTGCCTGGCGAGAATGACTTCCGGAGACGCTACGCGCCCATGATCGGGCGCATGAAGGCCGGAGCGCCGTCCGTTACCGCAGGAATTGCCGGAAGCGCCTCAGGGAAAACAGGAACAGGAGCGTTCCTATCGTCAGCAGCGCCAGAAGTTGTGGCCAGACGACCGAAAATCCTGCGCCGCGAAACAACACCGATTGGGCGAGTATAACGAAATGCGTGTTCGGCGCCGCGAGCATGATGTCCTGAATGACTTGCGGCATGCTCTCACGCGGGGTAAGACCGCCCGAAAGGACCTGCAGGGGAAGCAGGACGAGAATCAGCAGCATCCCGAACTGGGACATGGAGCCGGAAATTGTCGCCAGATAGATGCCGAGGCTTGTCGTCGCAAAGAGGTGAAGTGCCGCACCGAACAGGAAAAGCGCAAGGGAACCGCGGATCTCGACGTGCAAAAAACCCTGAACAACAAATGCAAGTGAGAAAGCGGTTGCAGCCAGCACGACAAGCCCCATCGACCAGATCTTGCTAAGCATGATCTCCGTCGGCGTGACCGGCATCACTAGCAGGTGTTCGATCGTCTCGTGTTCCCGTTCGCGGATGAGCGCCGCGCCGGTCAGGATGATGGAAAGAATCGTCGTCGAGAAAATGACGTTCGTAACCGCGCCGAACCAGGCCCTGTTGAGCTCCTGGTTGAATTCGGTGCGCATCGCGAGGCTGACCGGCAGGGACGTCGATCCGCGGTAGCGGTTCAGGAACTCGCTGATTTCGCTGGAGAGGATTGACTGGATGTAGCTGCTGCCGTTGAAGGCCTGCGTCATGCGCGTCGCATCGACGTTGAGCTGGATAGTCGGCGACTTTCCGGCCAGGAGGTCCCTCTGAAAATTGGGAGGGATATCGATCGCGAAAGTGTCCTTTCCGGTATCCATGCGCCGGTCCATTTCGTATTGGGAGATCAGCTTCGGCGGGCTGAAGTAAGGCGGATAGAAAGCCGTCAGGATTCGGGACGATACCGGAGACTGATCCTCGTCCACAATGGCGATCGCAGCATTGTTCAAGGTCTCAGGAACCGCGGTCGAGGCCGTGTAGATCGACAGGGTGAAAGCATAGACGATCGGCGCTGGTGCACGGATCATTGAAAGAGCGGATTCCCGTCTTTGATGCTGTCGCTATTCGGTAGCCGTTTTGCGCCGGACGGATTTCGGGCGCGCGCAGGCCAGCATTCGATTGAGGGCGTCGCAGCCGAGGGCGACTTCCGTCTTCTGTGCCGCGAATGAGCGCGCTCGCAGCCGCCGTCCAATGATCGATTTGTAACGACCGATCGCGGTCTCGACCAGAGATCTTTTCCCGTAGCCGGTCGCCACCTGCCACTTCATCCGGCCATCGGCGCTGATCGCGGCTATGTGACGGGCTCGTTGACTGGAGGGGTCGGTGTCGTTGCGATCCACCGCATTGGCGCGTGGCGGAATGATCACCGCCGCCTCAGGACTGTGATCGGTAACGGCGCTATAGGTCGGCTCACCGTCATAGGCACCATCGGCCGTGAACTGGCCAATCGGCGTGTCGATCTGATCGAGTAGCGGCGCCACCTGCGAAGCGTCGCCGGCATCCTGATCGGTCATGACATGTGCGACGATGTCGCCGCTATCAGCATCCAGCGCCAGGTGCAGTTTGCGCCAACCCTTGCGGAATTTGGCACCATGCTTTTCCTCAAGCCACTGCCCCGCGCCGTGGATCTGCAAACCGGTGCTGTCGATGAGGACGTGGATGGGTCCGTTCTCCGGGATGCGATCACCTGGGAGCTTGTTCGGCGTTCTCGGCTTGACTGCCCGACGGCTCAGGGTCGTATGATCGGGAACGGCAAGGCCCAGCCCCATCAGCTTCAGCACCGACGTTAGCAAACCCTCCGTCTGACGCAGCCGCAGGCCGAATACCAGGCCCAGCATCAGGGCCGTCTCGATCGCAAGATCGGAATAGCGCGGCTGGCCACCGCGTGTTGTCCGCTTCGGCGCCTGCCAGGACGACAATGCCTCTGGCGTCATCCAGAGCGTGAGGCTCCCACGCTGACAAAGGCCCGCCTCGTATTCAGACCAGTTCGTGACTTTGAACTTCATCTTCCTGATATGATGGCGGCGGGAGGAATTGTGCTTAAACGGCATCGTGGTGGAGACCAGTTGTCGGGCTGCGCGAGCACCTACGACAATGCGCTTAACGATCCATGCACCAAAGCCGCCATTATCCCAAACGGACTCGATAAAGCGTTAAAGCATATCGCTTCAAAGAGCCCGCGTCTTGAATCGGACACTCGGTTCCAAAGGTTGCTGACGCTATCCCGTCGGTAGATCGTGGAAAATTCGCGTTTCGAACAGGGGATTTGGTGGCTATATGTTGCAAACGACGGCAACTTGGCGCGAGATGGTGAATCACATTTCGATCCAAAGGTGGTCAATCCTAATCGGCTGAAGGCCTGATCGCCGAACATGGTTCGACTGCAATGCAGCGACGCGTCCGGGATCATACCTCTGAACCAATGCGAGTCTATCGTCTGCGGACCATCCTGCCGTCGGCGCAGCTACGATTCCATCAATCCAAGCATCTATTCGCTCAAGCCAATGATGGACATCGCCATCTTGTATGTAGCCGATCATTGCCGCCCGTGAGTGAGCTGCACCGTGGTGACCCGCCTTGAAGCGTTGAACTCCGCCGGTGGAAGTGTACTGACTGATCAGATACTCGCGCTCATCGCGATCGACGCCTGGTGGAGTGGGTAGCCGCTTGCACTCGATCGGAAGGAGCGTCTGGTATTCGTTGTACTCGCGCCCCGCTAACCAGATGATCTGGCCTCGTGGCGCGGCGATCAGATCAACCGCCCGTCTCGCATCAGTGTCGTCTGGCTCTTCACGGCGGAACTGGAGAATATCCCAGCCCGGGGAATGACGGGTCAGGCTGTTCAGTCTTGCGCACAGCTGCGCCGTCAATCGAGTTTCACCATGAACGGCTTCCCGCGCAGGATCATCTCGCCAGGCGGGTAACGCGGTAGCAATGAACTCAAGAAGGGACGAAAGCCACTCGCCGGTAACCTGAACATCGGCATTAAGAGCACCGGCTTGGCTTGAATACTCCCCGTTTTCGGCCAACATATCAGAAACCTTGAGCCCTTAGATCGGCGAGCATATCGTCAGCGTCGCGCAACGCTACAGAACGTGTCCAAAAACGGTGACGGTCCGGCTTCAATAGGAACACGAAGTTGCGGTCATAAAGCCTCATCACCCTCGCAATCGTAAGCCCGGACTGCCGGCGCTCATGCAATAACTCATCCAGCTTCAGATGAAGCTCGTCCGCGCCTGACCAATCGACTGCACCGTCGCCGAATGCGTACGCTTTGCAGATAGCTCCCGCCCAATGATAGCTTTGCAGCGACCGCAGTGGATTTCGACGGTAGACGGCATTTATTTGCCTTGCCAAAATCTCATCGAAAGAAACGAGGGCTTGCTCTGGAGCCCTACGCATCAAGGCTGCGTCTGTCCCGCGACGAATGAAATCGCGCTGAAACTCAACGATATCCTCGGCAATGATCCGCTCATTTTCACTCAGATCGAGGTCATGATCTGCGGGATAGGGGAGAGAGAGTATATCAGCGCTCAAAATTGCCGTGGCTCGCTGGACAAACAGGCTTGCACTCACCCCTGCAACGTAAGCTTTCAACATGACACGCTCTTTTTGCAGCCACGACTCGACCTCCCTTAGCTGGGACAAGTCGTTTCGGCCGGAAGCAAAGCCGACGATACGATGCTTGTAAGCAAGGTAATGACCTTCCCAAAGCCCGTGATGAAGGTCGTCATTTTCTTTGATCAATAGATAGGGCGGCGTAAATCTTCGTGCGGTTTTGGTATGCTTGATCGGACGATCGGGAACAGTGACAATTGCCTCAGTGTCAATGCCATCCTCCGAGAGGGCCTCCGTCGGCAGGAGGGGTTTTCCAACCAGGTGATCAGCCGGCCTTGAGATCCCTTTCAAACCAGCGATATATCCTTCACCGAAGTCCCATCCACGTTCAACTGCATAGTCGCGCAGCGTGGGGAACTTCCGCAGTCGTTCAATCAGGATTCGAACGCGACTTCCGCCCAGGAGGTTTGCGCGCCAGACATCGCCAGATGCGCCAACGTCCGCATTCCTAAGCCAATGAAGATCGTAGTAATCAATATCAAAACCTTGTTCAGCAGTGGCCCTACCGTTACGGCGAAACACAGCATGCAGCAGCTTGCTGTCGGGCGTCGCCTCCTGAGCTTCAGCTAAAACCACAACGATCTTCGGATCCGCCTCTCCTTTTTTGAACAGTCCTCGAACCGACACGAAATCCAGAATTTCTCGTACACGCCAATTCGCGAAAAAGCGTTCTCGGAACGGAGAAACGTTCTGATTGTAAAGAAATCCTGCTGGCTCAATCATCGCCAAGATGCCGCCCGGCCGCAAAGAGACCATCGCCTCATGCAGGAAAAGGTAGGCAAGTTGATTGTCAGCTAGAGCGCCGTAGCGTTCACCGTATCGCTTGTACGCGCGCTTCGCACCCTCAGTGGTTAAAGAAGACTCGAACGGAGGGTTGCCAACAATCACCGCCACGTTCTCTTGGAGAAGACCTTTCTCTTGGGCCTCGAAGAAACAGCTTCCATGCAACGACACACCGTTCAATTGCGGAAAAAGCTTGATGCTTGCTCGGATCTCCTCGGGGTCAAGCGCGTCGCATAAACTAAGGCACAGGCTGAACGCAGCCAGCTCGACCGCGCCATCTTCCAAATCGATACCGTGTATACGAAGCAACAATTGTCGGAGCGTACTGACGTCTGGCTTCTTCCAGTCGTGGCGTGACCGCCAATGAAGGACAAGCCTCTTATATGCTTCGACTAGAAATACACCTGAACCACATGCCGGATCGAGTAACACGCCGTCGCTCGCCATGAACTCGTCCAACCGATCCCAGCTGAGCGCCTCTTCGAGCATAAGCCGAACGAGTGCAGGCGGGGTGTATATAGAACTCGCGGCGTCTTTGACAAAAAGTTGATAGATATTGCTTATAAGCTCTACGGGCAGGTCCCGAAACGAATAGAGCCGCCAGAAATTGGCTTGCCCGTTCTCATCCTGGTATCCTTGTACAAGCTTCGCATAACGAGACAGATCCACGCTGCTCTGCAGCGCAACGCGCTCCTCGTCCCGCAGTCGGAAGACATGTCCGTTGAACCGCGCCTCCAGCATCTCCAAAAGCCTAATCAATGCAGGAGCGTCAGCCAGCACCTGAAAGAAATGCTCCGCGCCGGGAAGCACTTTCCCGAAATCACCGGGAAGCAAGACCGACCGTGGCATCGTCAACTTAACGGAATGTGGAACTCGATATGCGATGATGGGCCATGACAGAGCCTAATCC
>Ga0209699_100391_pt1 | contig 26510 bp, 27 predicted proteins | sample SynthPrep_1_END__FD_187204 | JGI IMG/M metagenome (GOLD analysis project Ga0209699, IMG submission 187204) | Synthetic microbial communities from Ohio, USA - SynthPrep_1_END_DS7_MetaG (SPAdes) (version 2) | ecosystem: Engineered > Bioreactor > Aerobic > Activated sludge | place: USA: Ohio...
ATTTTATACAGTTAATACACATTCCAAGAAAACGCCTCACGCCATGACGCAAAATACCCCCAAAGCCCCGCCCTACCCCAAGAGCCATATCCTGGCCGCTAGTGGTGTAGCTGCGCTGCTGAGCCTGGCTCTACTGGTGTTTCCTTCGCGCGAAGTCGAAGCGCAGAAAACCTTTCTCGACCTGGATCTCGGCAATGATACCGAGCTGGTACTGCAGGAAAAGGACGACCTCCGAGCGGGACTGCCAGTACCTGGCGCCGCCTCGCCCTTCGCCAAGATCGAGCAAAGCGCGGACACTGCCGAGAACAGCGCAGAAGACGCTGATGAAGACATCCTTGAAACAGCTGAAACCACTCCTCCTTCCGACCCCAATCATCACAATGTCACCGTCAGCAATGGCGACACGCTTTCCACCGTGTTCGCCAAGGTCGGCCTGAACGCCAATGATCTGCACGAGGCACTCAACAGTAGCAAGGACGCCAAGCAGTTCAGCCGCCTGAGGATCGGACAGGTGCTGGATTTCGAGCTGGGTGAAGACGGCAAGCTGAAAAGCCTGCAAACCAAGCTGAGTGACCTGGAAACCATCCGCCTTAGCCGTACCGACAAGGGCTTCGACTTCCAGAGCGACATGATCAAACCGGAGGTCGTCACGACCTACAGCCATGGTGTGATCAATAGCTCCCTGTTTCTCTCTGCCAAGCGCGCAGGCCTTTCCCACAGCCTGACCATGGATCTGGCCAACGTGTTCGGCTACGACATCGACTTCGCCATGGATATTCGCGAAGGCGACGAATTCGAAGTGATCTACGAAGAGAAGGTGGTAGAGGGCAAGCGCGTCGGTACCGGCAACATTCTCTCGGCACGCTTCACCAACCGCGGCAAGACCTACACCGCCGTGCGTTACACCAGCAAGCAAGGCACCACCAGCTACTACAACGCCAACGGCGAGAGCATGCGCAAGGCGTTCATCCGTACTCCGGTGGATTTCGCTCGCATCAGTTCTCGCTTCTCCACAGGTCGCAAACATCCAATCCTGAACAAGATTCGCGCACACAAGGGCGTCGACTACGCTGCGCCACGCGGCACGCCGATCAAGGCGGCCGGCGACGGTCGCGTAACCCTGGCCGGTCGTAACGGCGGCTATGGCAACACCGTGATCATCCAGCACGGTCAGCGTTACCGCACCCTCTATGCGCACATGCAGGGCTTCGCCAAGGGCGTTCGCAACGGCACCAACGTAAAACAGGGGCAGATCATCGGTTACATCGGCACAACAGGACTTTCCACCGGCCCCCACCTGCACTATGAATTCCAGGTCAACGGTGTACACGTCGACCCACTGAGCCAGAAGCTGCCAATGGCCGACCCCATCGCCGCCAGCGAAAAACAGCGCTTCATGCAGCTGAGCAAGCCGCTGATGGCACGTATGGATCAGGAAAAGGCCACCATGCTGGCCGCCAACCAGCAGTAAGCCATGCCCCTCTATATAGGCGTGATGTCCGGTACCAGCCTGGACGGACTGGACATCGCGCTGATCGATCATGATCAGCAGCCCCGCCTTATGGCCACCCTTTATCTTCCGATGCCTGAGCAATTGCGCAACGACATGCTTGCGCTTTGCTCATCGGGATACGACGAGTTGGCGCGAGCCGCACTCGCGGAACAGCGCTGGGTGGAGTTGGCTGCAGAGGGCATCGGCGAGCTTCTGCAACGACAAGGCCTGCAACCACAGCAGATTCGGGCAGTCGGTAGCCACGGCCAGACCGTCCGCCATGAACCCGCGCGCGGCTTCACCGTCCAGATCGGCAACCCGGCGCTCCTGGCAGAGCTGACCGGCATCTGTGTCGTCGGCGACTTTCGCAGACGCGATGTCGCAGCAGGCGGCCAGGGTGCGCCGCTGGTGCCGGCATTCCACCAGGCACTGTTCGCTGACAGCGAACGCCATGTGGCGGTGCTCAATGTCGGCGGCTTCAGCAATCTGAGCCTGCTTTCCCCTGGCCAGGAAGTTCTGGGGTTCGACAGCGGCCCGGGCAACGTGTTGCTCGATGCCTGGATTCATCACTGCCAGGGACTGACCTATGATCGTGGCGGCGACTGGGCGGCCACAGGCAAGCTGCAGACCGGGTTGCTCGCTCGCCTGCTGAGCGATCCGTTCTTCGCTGCGCAGGGCCCGAAGAGTACAGGTCGCGAACTCTTCAACCTCGATTGGCTGCTTGGCCACTTGCGGGCACTCGGCCCCACAGCAACGGAAGATGTACAGGCAACTCTGGTAGAGCTGACCGCCCGTAGCATCATCGGCGCCTTGCGCAACGCCCAGGCACGAACCGATACCCTGCTGGTATGTGGAGGCGGTGCTCATAACGCGTATCTGATGGAGCGCTTGAGCGCCTTGCTGCCAAACGCCCATGTAAGCAGCACGGCTGAGTGTGGCGTCGATCCGGATTGGGTCGAGGCGATGGCTTTCGCCTGGCTCGCTCACTGCACCCTCGAGGGCATTCCCGGCAATCGCCCCAGCGTGACCGGAGCAAGCGGCCTGCGCATACTCGGCGCAATCTACCCGGCCTAAAGACGTAGTCAACGAAAACGCCGCGCACAAGGCGCGGCGTTCAGGTAGTGAATAACCTTAGATCGAGAAGGACGAACCGCAACCGCAGGTCGTGGTGGCGTTGGGGTTCTTGATCACGAAGCGCGAACCTTCCAGACCTTCCTGGTAATCAACTTCGGAGCCCGCCAGGTACTGGAAGCTCATGGCGTCGACCACCAGGCTGACGCCCTCACGTTCGACGATGGTGTCATCTTCGGCCACGTCCTCATCGAAGGTGAAACCATACTGAAACCCCGAGCAACCACCGCCCGTGACGAACACGCGCAGCTTCAGGCGCGGATTGCCCTCTTCATCGACCAGGGTCTTCACCTTGCTGGCCGCGCCTTGAGTAAAGTGCAAGGGGGCAGGGGTGAAGGTTTCGACGCTCATGCTGTACTCCCGGCGCCATGCGCCATACTGCGTTAGCAGGTTGTGAAAACACCTGCGTTACCTGACCGCTGCTGAAAACAGCCTCAAATATTCAATTGAAGCGCTTGTACTGCGCCTCCTGGCTGCCCGGCCCAAACCAGGCGACCTGGCCCGGATATCGACAGCCTGCTGGGCTCGCATTATCCGCTTGCCCTACGAAATTGGTCAACTATTGCTCGACATCCAAGATTGCCGGAAGCTCCAGAGGACGCTCGCCTTCTTTCAGGTGAAACAACCGGCCTTCGATCTGCGCGCCCATGGCCATTTCCATCAGACCGTAATACAGGTTGCCGCGCACTCGCGAACGCGCGCCCAACTCGAGATGGCCGCTGGCGTAGACGTCACCACTCACCTCACCGTCGATCACTATATGGGGGGCACGGATCTCACCTTCAACCATGCCGCCGACACTGACACGCACCAACCCCTCGCTGGCCAGCAAATTACCCGTGACCCGGCCATCAACCTGTACCGCGCCCTGGAAGCGCATGTCGCCCACCAACTCGGCACCGGCGGCGATCAGGCTGGTCTTGCCGCTGAATCGCTGCAAGTCGGGCTTGGCCTTGTCTTTATTCCACATGGGGGGTTATCACTCCTGATTTAATCCAATCGAACGTACGATCCAGCGGCTTGTCACCTTCGACTTCCGCACGAACCTTGACCTGACGGGGCTCGAAGCCGTCAGGCAATTGCAACTCGCCGAAGCGTCCAGCTTCCGGAAAAGATTGAAAATGCTTGAAGGAGAACGGGATGGTGGCTTCGTTCACCTCTTCGGACAGCGCCGCCAGCTCGAAGCTGACATCCTTGCCACCCTGACGGCCTTCGACACTGATGCGCAACAGCCCCTGCAGCGGCTCGTCGCTCGCCCCTACCCGACTCATCAGTACCTTGTAGCGGAAACGCTGCGGTACGTCCGTGGCTTGCAACTCGAAGGCCCGGACGCGAATACCCTCGCGTCGACTGGCAGGAGCCAACACTCCCTTGTAGAAGGCCAGATCCTGCTGCTGCTTGAAGATCTGCTCCTCGAGCAGCTTGATGGTACGACGGTTCTGTTCGATGGCCTGCTGGCTGACCTTGTCACTGCTCCCCACCACGGCCAGACGCTGGCGCAACAGCTCCAGCTCCTGATCCTGCTCGGCCAGCCGGGTGAGCAGCTCACGGCTGTCGCCCTGCTCCTGCTGAAGCTGCTGCTGAGGCCAGTACATGCCCATCAGGAAGGCCAGCGGAACGGCCAGTAACGACAGAAACAGCAACCAGCGGCGGCGGCGATCACGGCGCGGATCGCTGAGGCGCACCTCCCAGTTCGGCGTCACGGCAGCAGCGCCGCATGCGACGCGCCGAGCCACTCATCAACGCCGAAGAGGATGCTCACGTTCTGCACAGCCGGCTCCGACGCAACCTCTACCAGATTGTCGATCACCGACAGCACCACGACCGGTTCTCCGACTTGCGGGCGATTCATCGCGATACGGCAGACATTGCCGCCACGTACGCCGAGGGTCTGCGGATGAGGGCCGGTCGGCATAACGTCAACAGAGGGTTCATCCGCGTAATGCTTCTCGGAGAGGGCCTGCAGAACGACACCGGTGTAGCCCGTGCTGTCGACGATACCGAGCTTGATCATCACATGCCCTCTGCAAAAACAATTGGAAAGGTGCCGATGATAAAGCCGCATCGGCCAAGCTCCAAACGCGGAGGTGACGCAGGCTGTCACCTGCCTCTACTATCGAAGCCATTTTTTCGCGCAAGGATCGAAAATGCTCTACCTATGGCTCAAGGCCCTGCACATCATTGCCATGGTCTGCTGGTTCGCCGGTCTCTTCTATCTACCGCGTCTTTTCGTCTACCACGCCATGAGCGACGATGCCGTCAGCCATGAGCGATTCTGCGTCATGGAGCGCAAGCTCTATCGCGGGATCATGATCCCGTCGATGATCCTCACCCTGGCTCTCGGCATCTGGTTGCTGAGCCTCAACCCCGGTTACTACTTCAGTCAGGGCTGGATGCACGCCAAGCTCACGCTCGTCGTCGCCCTGGTGGGGTATCACCATCTGTGTGGCGCTCAACTCAAACGTTTCGCTCGTGGTGAAAACAGCCGCAGCCATGTGTTCTACCGTTGGTTCAACGAAGCACCGGTGCTGGCATTGCTCGGCATCGTCATCCTGGTCGTCGTCCGCCCTTTCTGAGGAATTCGCCATGTCTCTGCCTGCCCTGCTCGAGCAACGCCTGCGTTTACCCCTGGTGGCTGCTCCGATGTTTCTGGTGTCCAATCCAGCACTGGTGAGTGCCTGCTGCAATAGCGGTATCGTCGGTAGCTTCCCGGCATTGAACCAGCGCGAAAGCGCCGGTTTCAGCGCATGGCTCGATGAAATATCCGCGAACCTGAACGGCGACGCCGCCCCCTTCGCCGTCAACCTGATCGTTCATCACAGCAACCCTCGCCTGCAGGCGGATCTGGCTATCTGCGTCGAACGCCATGTACCCATCGTGATCACCAGCCTTGGCGCGGTGAAGGAAGTGGTAGATGCGGTGCACAGCTATGGTGGCCTGGTATTCCATGATGTGACCACTCGGCGACATGCAGAAAAAGCCGCCGAAGCCGGCGTCGATGGCCTGATCGCTGTCGCCGCAGGTGCCGGCGGTCACGCCGGTACCTGGAGTCCTTTCGCATTGCTGGCCGAGATTCGCCAGTTCTTCGACAAGACCGTCCTGCTGTCCGGCTGCCTCAACCATGGCCACGAAATACTTGCAGCCCAGTTGCTCGGTGCCGATCTGGCCTACATGGGTACCCGCTTCATCGCGACCAGCGAGAACAATGCATCGCAGGCCTACAAGGAGATGATCCTTGGCGCGCGGGCTGCCGACATCATCCACACGCCTGCCGTATCCGGCGTGCCGGCCAGTTTCATGCGCCAGAGCCTGGAGCAGGCTGGGTACGACTTGAAGCAACTGCAGAACAAGGCCGACATCAACTACGGCGAAAAACTCAAACCCATGGATGACGAAGCCAAGGCCTGGAAAACCGTATGGTCAGCCGGCCAGGGCGTCGGCGGTATCGAGGATCTGCCCTCGGTCGAGGAACTGGTGGCACGACTGGATCGCGAGTACCGAGCCGCGCTGACGCAGAGTCAACAGCTAGGGCAACGTTGGCCGCGATGAAACGCTGCCACCTCCGGGCAGAAACCTTCCCGGGTCATGCCATCAAAGCCGCAGTTAGTTGGCAGCGGTACCGATCTGATCCAGGAGCAACCGATGGCTTCTAAGACGCACCTCCAGTGAGGTTCTCCTGACCGGCCTCGATGAAGTCCACCGACTGGAGTTCGGCGAACATATCGTCAGTTGTGGCCTGCTCCCCAACTGACGGCTCACCGTCACGAACTGTGCCCCAGGACGCTTGTGCATTGGGCTTGCAGCACTCTAGGCTAGAGCCCTGTTGCGCCAGCCCCCGAATGGGGACTGTCAGCTCGCCCAACTTCCCGCCGACAAGGAAGCTCGCATGAATCAACCGCGCTACAAGATAGTGTTCGACGGCCAACTGATGCCCGAGACCACGCAGGAAACCGTAAAGGAAAATCTGGCCCGCCTGTTCAAGAGCGATCAGTCGCGCATCGACGCCCTGTTCAGTGGCAGCCCGATAGCCCTCAAGCGCGACCTGAACGAGAGCGAGGCCGATAAGTACCTCAGCGCCTTGCAGAAGGCCGGCGCCAATGTACGCAAGGAACTGGATCAATCTGCCAACCTGAGCCTGGTGCCGACCGACGAAGAAGCCGACCAGGCCAATCAGGCCGAAGCCCCCAACATGAACTGCCCCAAGTGCGGTCACGAGCAGGCCAGGGCGAACGCGTGCGAGGCATGCGGCATCGTCATCGAGAAGTACCTGGCGCGTCAGGCGCAGTTGGCCGAACAACCGCAGCAGGCTCCCGCCACCAGCAACGCTTCCCCCTACGCACCGCCCCAGGCGGAGGTCGCCGAGACCCTGCCGGAGTTCGGCGAACTCAAGGTGTTCAGCGTGAACGGCAGGATCGGTCGCGTCCGCTACCTGGGCTGGCTGATGGCGATGACCCTGTGTTTCATTCCGGTACTGGGTGCGTGGCTCGGTCTGGCTGCGTTCTCCTCGACACTGGCCGTTGTGCTCATCGGTATCATCACGCTCGCCTCACTCGTCATCAGTGTCTTCATCGGCGCACAGCGCCTGCATGACATCGGCTGGTCCGGCTGGTTCCTGCTGCTGCACCTGGTTCCACTGATCGGCAGCCTATTCGCACTGTTGCTGCTGATCATCCCCGGCACCCAGGGCGCGAACCGCTTCGGCCCGCCGCCGCCGCCGAACAGCACGGCGGTCAAGATCCTGGCCTGGCTGACGCTGCTGATCCCCATCATCGCTATCGCTGCTGCCATTGCCATTCCCCAGTACCAAGGCTATGTCGAACGCGCCGCCGAGTTTCAGGAGCAGTAATCCCTTACCATGCGCAGCTACGTATTGATCACCGGCGCATCCAGCGGTATCGGCCTGGCCATGGCCGAAGCCCTGGCACGCCGGGGTCGTCACCTGATCCTCGTGGCGCGCCGACGCGACGCACTGGAAAGCATCGCCTGCGAGCTGGCGCAACGCTTCGGTGTCGAGGTGCTGTTTCGCCTCTGCGACCTCAGCGAGCCCCTGCAGCTGTCCGGCCTGCTGCATGAGCTGGAGCAGGGGCAATGGCGAATCGACCTGCTGGTGAACAATGCCGGCCTCGGCTGCGCGGGCCCGTTTCTGGAGCAGGACTGGAGCCGCGAGCGGGAGCAGCTGGAAGTCAACGTTCTGGCCCTGACGCGCTTGTGCCACGCCCTTGGACAGCACATGGCTCAACAGGGCGGCGGGCAGATTCTCAACGTGGCATCGGTTGCCGCCTTTCAACCAGGCCCCTGGATGAGCAGCTACTACGCCAGCAAGGCCTACGTACTGCACTTCTCCGAGGGATTGCGCGAAGAACTGCGCCCGCGCGGCATCAAGGTTTCCGTGCTCTGCCCCGGGCCAACGCACAGTGCGTTCTTCCGCGGCGCACGGATGAACGTCACGCGTCTCGAAGGCAGCAAACTGATGATGAGTGCCGAGGAAGTGGCCTTGATCACCGTGCGAGCGCTGGAGAAGAACCGCGCCATCATCATCCCCGGCTGGCGCAATCGCCTGTTGGCCCTGAGCCCACGTCTGGCGCCACGCTGGCTGGTACGTAAACTCAGTGGTCGCCTGACCCGGCCATTCACCGGTTCCTGAACAGGCCACTAACCGGCGTTGACCGTCCGCCCATCCGCCCATTGCCGCAGCGCGGCCAGCCGCTCCGCCATCACCACGGACAACGGCGCAGTCCCCTGCAAGGCACGCAGCACCAGCGCCTGATCCACCGTCTGCTGCTGCGCCTGCCCGGCATACAGCGCACTGACCACCGCCTGCTCGATCTCTGCGCCGGAAAAACCCTCGCTGGCCGCAGCCAGTTGCATCAGGTCGAAGCCGGCCGGCTCCAGCTCCCTGCGCTGGAGATGGATGCGGAAAATTTCGGCGCGCACTTCGGCGCTGGGCAGGTCGACGAAGAACAGCTCATCGAAACGCCCCTTGCGCACCAGCTCTGGAGGCAGACGGTCGATGGCATTGGCCGTGGCGACGACGAACACCGGCGCCTTGCGCTCGGCCATCCAGGTCAGCAGGGTACCGAGCACACGCTGACTCACGCCGCCGTCGTGTTCACCACTGGCCAGACCTTTCTCCACCTCGTCCATCCACAGCACGCAGGGCGCCATCTGCTCGGCCAGACGTAGCGCCTCGCGCAGATTGCGCTCGGTCTCGCCGAAGAACTTGTTGTACAGACAGGCGAAGTCCAGACGCAGCAAGGGCAGCCCCCACAGTCCGGCCACGGCCTTGGCCGCCAGACTCTTGCCACCGCCCTGCACACCGACCAGCAACACGCCCTTGGGCGCATCAGCCATCTTGCCTTCGATGAAACCGGCCTGACGTTCGGCCAGCCAGCGCTTGAGGTTGATCAGGCCACCAACCTCGGCAAAGCGCGCGGTGTCGTACTCGAAGCTGAGCACGCCCTCCAGATCCAGCAACTGGAACTTGGTCTTGTTCAGCTCAGGGATATCTTCCTGGGTGATCGCTCCGTCGTCGCAAATGACATTACGCGCCAGCGCACGCGCCTCCGCATGACTGAGACCACGCAGATTCTTCACCACCTGTTGCAGGGTACGGTTGTCGGTGCGCACGCGCGCACCGCGATTGCGCTCGCTCCAGCGGGTGGCCTCGTCGCGCACCATGCTCAGAAGCTCGTCTTCCGAAGGCAGGGCCAGGCTGAAGCGCGCCGCATAGCGCTGCACTTCGGCCGGCAACTTGAGCGCGTGGGAAACCAGCACCAGGGTCGGCTTGTGCGCCGCCTCGCTCATGGCGATCTCCTTGAGCAGGCGCACCAGACGGGGATTGTCGGCAAGGAACGGATGCAGATCGCACATGACGTAGAGATTCGGCTGCGGGTCAGCCTTGATCAGGCGCAGCGCCGTTTCAGGATCGAGCGTCGACGATTCATCCGCGGCAGCACCGCCAAACCCAAGGTGCTGCAACCCCTCTGTCACCGACCAGGTATGCAACCCGAGGCCACGCTTGACGGCCAGACCGGTCAGGGTTTCCAGCACCCGCAGCTCGTCCCAGGACTCGATGACCACCAGCTTGACCTTCGAATCCAGCACCAGCCCCAGATCGTGAATATCGTTCTTCAACACCCGCTCCTTGTGAAAACCCGGCACCATGGCCGTGCGCGCCCCATCGATGACGGGCTGTTAAACTCCCGACCTCGACCACCGCCAGGAGCCAGCCCCATGGACTGTCTGTTCTGCAAGATCGTCGCTGGTGACATACCGGCGCGCAAGCTCTATGAAGACGATCAGATCATCGCCTTTCACGATATCGCGCCGCAGGCACCCGTGCACTTTCTGCTGATACCGAAAAAGCACATCGCCACGCTCAATGACCTGGAGGAAAGCGACAAGCCGCTGGCCGGCCATCTGCTCTACAGCGCCCAGCGTCTGGCCGCTGAACAGGGTTGTGCGGAAGGCTTTCGCCTGGTGATGAATTGCAACGACCTCGGCGGACAGACCGTCCACCATATCCATATGCACGTACTCGGACAGCGCCAGCTGCATTGGCCGCCAGGATGATGCGCCTGGCGGCAGGCCTTGCCCTGACACTGCTGACCCTGCCGGCCTGGAGCCTGCAACCGGGGCAAACATTTCATGACGCGCTGAACGATGGCGGCAACGGCCCGGAGCTGGTGGTGGTGCCTGCCGGGCAGTTTCTCATGGGCGATGGCAGCGGGCGTGGCAACCACAACGAGCGTCCGCAGCGCGTCATCGAGATCGCTGCACCTTTTGCCATCGGCCTCCATGAGGTGACCTTCGCGGACTGGCAACGCTATGCCGCCTCCCGCGGCGCGCAGATGCCGGACAACGAAGGCTGGGGACTTTCGTCAAAGCGCCCGGTGATCCATGTGTCGTGGCGCGAGGCCCATGCCTATGCACAATGGTTGTCGCGGCAGACCGGTGCACGCTATAGGCTGCCCAGCGAAGCCGAATGGGAATACGCAGCGCGGGGCGGCAGCAGCACCTATTACTGGTGGGGTGATGAGCTGGATAGTGATGAAGCCCGACCTCGTGCCCACTGCCGCGGCTGCGCCAGCCCACGCCTGCTGCAGAACAAGACGGCCACCGTCGGCCAGTTCCCTGCCAATGGTTTCGGCCTGTACGACACGGCCGGCAATGTCTGGGAGTGGACGGCCTCGCGCTTCACGCAGCGTTTCGATGGCAGTGAGACACAGAGTGTCGGTCTGCTCGACAACAGCCCGCGCGTAGTACGCGGCGGCGCCTGGAACAGCGGCCCGAGCTATCTGCGCAGCAGCATGCGCGACCTCAAGCAGCCCCATCACCGCGACTACGCGCTGGGTTTTCGCGTATTGCGCGAGCTGCCTTGATAGGGCGGTTTTTCGCTGCGCACGGCGCGCCCTACCGAGGCTCCCGAGGCGTTTCGGCGATACCGCCACATTTGCAGTACACTAGCTGCGTTGTGTTTTTCGGAGGTGCCACATGGCCAGCGAACGCCACTATTCCCCCGTCGACCGCCTGCTGCTGCAGGCCGATGCCGCCCTGCGCACGCTGCTGCCGTTCAGCGGCGCCTCCAGTCGCCCTTCGCCCGCCATCGTGCAGGCCGAAACCGAACTCGATCCCGAGGAAAGTCGACATATCGCCGGGCTGATGCGCATCAACCACACGGGCGAAGTCTGCGCTCAGGCGCTCTATCAGGGACAGGCTCTGACCGCCAAACTGCCGGAAGTACGTAGCGCCATGGAACACGCGGCCGATGAAGAGATCGACCACCTGGCCTGGTGCGAACAGCGTATCCGTGAACTGGGCAGTCATCCCAGCGTGCTCAACCCGCTGTTCTACGGCCTGTCGTTCGGCGTTGGCGCGATTGCCGGCCTGGTCAGTGACAAGGTCAGTCTGGGCTTCGTCGCAGCAACCGAAGATCAGGTGTGCAAACACCTGGACGAGCATCTGCAACAGATCCCCGAGCACGACGCCAAGTCCCGCGCCATTCTCGAGCAGATGCGCGTCGACGAAGAGCAGCACGCCAACAGCGCCCTGGCCGCCGGTGGCGTACGCTTTCCAGCGCCAGTCAAGTTCGGCATGACGCTGCTGTCCAAGGTCATGACCAAGAGCACCTACCGTATCTGAATGAACGAGGGCGCCCATGGGCGCCCTCGTCGTATCACGCGAAACCGCTCAGCCCAGTTCGACGATCTCGTAGTCGTGGGTGATATCCACACCGGCACGACCCAGCATGATCGAGGCCGAGCAGTACTTCTCCGCCGACAACTCCACCGCACGCTTGACCTGTGCTTCCTTCAGACCACGGCCCTTGACCACGAAATGCAGGTGAATCCTGGTGAATACCTTGGGCTCCTCACCTGCACGCTCGGCATCGAGGAACACCTCGCAGCTTTCCACAGGCTGGCGGCCCTTGCGCAGAATGCTGACCACGTCGAAGTTGCTGCAACCACCCAGGCCGATCAACAGCATCTCCATCGGACGAATGCCAAGGTTGCGGCCACCGGCATCAGGCGGACCATCCATCACCACGGCGTGACCACTACCGGATTCACCGAGGAACAGGGCCTCACCGGCCCACTGCACACGCGCTTTCATCGATCCAGGCTCCCAGGATGGAAAAGGGCCGCAGATTAGCACAGGCACGCGGCAAATCGGCGCAGTCTCATGCTGCAAAGTTCCACTGCGTTATGTTATCCAGGTCGCAAAAAAAGCCCTAGTTATAGTGCGTCTGTTAAGCTGACGCCGGATTGCTGGCACACTTGGCCGGATAACCAATAAGAAATCGCCGCTGGATAAAGGCCTTCACTTTTTTCATATTCGGGACTCGGGCATGGTTGCTATTACCCTTACACCTAAAATCAAGAACCTCGACAAACTTCTCGCACATTGCCACCGTCGTCGCTACACCTCGAAAAGCACCATCATCTATGCGGGCGATCGCTGCGAGACACTGTTCTTCATCGTCAAAGGTTCGGTCACCATCCTCATCGAAGATGATGATGGTCGGGAAATGATCATTGCCTACCTCAATGCCGGAGACTTCTTCGGCGAGATGGGGCTGTTCGAAAAGGAAGGGGCGGAAAAGGAACGCAGTGCCTGGGTTCGCGCCAAGACCGAATGCGAGGTCGCGGAAATCAGCTACGCCAAATTCCGTGAACTGACTCAGCAGGATCCGGACATCCTCTTTGCCCTCGGCAGCCAGATGGCCGAGCGCCTGCGCAACACCACGCGCAAGGTTGGCGACCTGGCTTTCCTCGATGTCACCGGACGTGTCGCCCGCACCCTGCTTGATCTGTGCAAGCAGCCGGATGCGATGACTCATCCCGATGGCATGCAGATCAAGATCACCCGTCAGGAAATCGGTCGTATCGTCGGTTGCTCACGAGAAATGGTCGGTCGCGTACTCAAGTCCCTGGAGGAACAGGGCCTGGTACACGTCAAGGGCAAGACCATGGTGGTGTTCGGCACTCGCTGAGTCTGGTGCCATGAAAAAGCCGGCTGTGGAGCCGGCTTTTTCGTTTTCAGTGGAAGAACAACCTGTTCAACTCGGCACCAGGGTCTTCGGCACGCATGAAGGCTTCGCCGACCAGGAAGGCATAGACCTCGTTGATCTCCATCAACTCGACGTCGGCGCGATTGAGAATGCCGCTCTCGGTGACTACCAGGCGTTCACGTGGAATACGGGGCAGCAGATCCAGAGTGGTTTCCAGGCTCACTTCGAAGGTATGCAGGTTGCGGTTGTTGATGCCCACCAGTGGCGTATCCAGCAAGGTCAGCGCACGATCCAGCTCGTCGCCGTCATGCACCTCAACCAGCACGTCCAGCCCCTGAGCCTTGGCCACCTGCGCCAGCTCGACCATCCGCGCATCTTCCAGCGCAGCGACGATCAACAGCACGCAGTCGGCACCCAGGGCCCGCGCCTCGATGATCTGGTAGGGGTCGATCATGAAATCCTTGCGGATCACCGGCAGGCTGCAAGCGGCACGTGCCTGCTGCAGATAGACATCGGCCCCCTGGAAGAAGTCGATGTCGGTCAGCACCGACAGGCAGGTTGCCCCGCCAGCTTCGTAACTACGGGCTATATCGGCCGGCACGAAGTCCTCACGGATCACGCCCTTGCTCGGCGACGCCTTCTTGATCTCCGCGATCACCGCAGGCTGCTTGTGCAGGGCACGGGTCAGCAGCGCCTCGGCAAAACCACGCGGCGCATCGGCCTGACGGGCTTCGCGCTCGACCTCCTCCAGGCTGACGATCGCACGACGCGCGGCAACCTCTTCGGCCTTGCGGGCGAGAATCTTTTCCAGAACGGTTGGCACGCTCACCCTTCATTCTCCTGTTTGAATACCGCAGTAAAGGACACCAGTTCCTCGAGCTTCTCACGCGCCAGGCCGGTGTGCAGTGCATCGTGCGCCAGTTGCATGCCTTCGCGCAGACTACTGGCATGGTCGGCAGCGTAGAGCGCGGCACCTGCATTGAGCACGATCATGTCGGCAGCCTTCTGACCGTTTTCGGTCTTGCGTCGGCCCAAGGCGTCACGGATCAGCGCCAGCGACTGCTCGGCATCGTCGACGGTCAGACCGATCAGGCTCTGACTCTTGATGCCGAAGTCCTCGGGCTGGATACGGTATTCACTGACCACGCCATCCTTCAGCTCGGCAACGAATGTCGGCGCAGCCAGGCTGATCTCATCCAGGCCATCCTGCGCATGCACCACCAGCACATGGGTACTGCCCAGACGCTGAAGCACTTCGGCCATCGGTCGGCACAGCGCCTGACTGAACACACCGATCACCTGATGCCTGGCGCCTGCCGGGTTGGTCATCGGACCGAGCATGTTGAAGATGGTGCGCAGCCCCAGTTCACGACGTGGGCCGATGGCGTGTTTCATCGCACCATGATGCGAGGGTGCGAACATGAAACCGACACCAACGCTCTCCACGCAACGCGCCACCTGCTCGGGCTTGAGGCCCAGGTAGACACCGGCCGCCTCCAGCAGATCGGCGCTGCCGCTCTTGCCGGACACCGCGCGGTTGCCGTGCTTGGCCACCTTGCCGCCAGCCGCGGCGACGACGAAGGCCGCCGCCGTGGAAACGTTGAAGATGTTCATGCCATCGCCACCGGTGCCGCAGGTGTCGACCAGACGCTCGGCATCGATGCTCACCGGCGAAGCCAACTCGCGCATGACGCTGGCGGCGCCGACGATTTCGTCGATGGTCTCGCTCTTCATGCGCATGCCCATGAGGAATGCGCCGATCTGCGCCTCGGTACACTGGCCGGTCATGATCTCGCGCATGACGGCCTGCATTTCCTCGGTGGTCAGGTCGAGCTGGGCGACGATCCGGTTGAGGGCTTCCTTGATGTTCATGCGCGCACGCCTCCGGTCTGCTTGAGGAAGTTGGCGAAGAGCTCGTGGCCCTGTTCGGTGAGGATGGACTCGGGGTGGAACTGCACGCCCTCGATATTCAGGGTCTTGTGGCGCAAGCCCATGATCTCGTCGACGGAGCCGTCCTCGTGCCGAGTCCAGGCCGTGATCTCCAGGCAGTCCGGCAAGGTTTCGCGCTTGACCACCAGGGAATGATAGCGGGTCACGGTGAGCGGGTTGTTGAGACCGGCGAACACCCCCTTGTGCTCATGGAATACGGGGCTGGTCTTGCCATGCATCACCTGGCGCGCGCGCACCACGTCGCCGCCGTAGGCCTGACCGATACTCTGGTGGCCGAGGCAGACGCCGAGGATCGGCAGCTTGCCGGCGAAATGCAGGATGGCCTCGATGGAAACGCCCGCCTCGGTCGGCGTGCAGGGGCCGGGCGAAACGACAATGCGCTCGGGCTTGAGCGCCTCGATCTGGGCGACGCTCAGCTCATCGTTGCGGATGACGTGCACGTCGGCCCCAAGCTCGCCCAGGTACTGCACCACGTTGTAGGTGAAGGAGTCGTAGTTGTCGATCATCAAAAGCATGGCACGGCCCCTTATTCGGCAGTCTGTTCGGCGAGCGCGACGGCGCGGAACATGGCGCGACGCTTGTTCAGGGTTTCTTCCCACTCCAGAGCGGGTACCGAGTCGGCGACGATGCCGGCGCCGGCCTGTACATGCAGTTCGCCGTCCTTGATCACCGCCGTGCGAATTGCAATCGCGGTATCCATGTTGCCGTTCCAGGCGTAGTAACCGACCGCACCGCCGTATACACCGCGCTTGACCGGCTCCAGCTCGTCGATGATTTCCATCGCGCGGATCTTCGGTGCACCGGAGAGCGTACCGGCCGGCAGGATGGCGCGCAGGGCGTCCATGGAGGTCAGCCCCTTCTTCAGCTCACCGGTAACGTTGGAGACGATGTGCATGACATTGGAGTAGCGCTCGATGACCATTTTCTCGGTCAGCTTCACCGAACCGACCTCCGACACACGACCGGTATCGTTGCGGCCCAGGTCGATGAGCATCAGGTGCTCGGCAACTTCCTTGGCGTCGGCGAGCAGGTCTTGCTCCAGCGCCAGGTCAGCCTCCTCGGTCGCACCACGCGGCCGGGTGCCGGCGATAGGGCGCACGGTGACCAGATTGTCCTCGACACGCACCAGCACCTCTGGCGAACTGCCCACGACATGGAAGTCGCCGAAGTTGAAGAAGTACATGTAAGGCGTCGGGTTGATGCAGCGCAGCGCGCGGTACAGGTCGATGGGCGCAGCCTTGAATGGAATCGACATGCGCTGGGAGATCACCACCTGCATGCAGTCACCCGCCAGGATGTAATCCTTGATGGCACCCACCGAGCGTTCGTAGTCCTCACGACTGAAGCTGGAGCGGAACGCCGGCTCCTCTCCCGCCGGTTTGTTCAGATCCACGCCCAGGCGCGGGGTGAAGGGCTGACGCAGTTTGTGCAGGATTTCCTGCAACTGCGCCTGGCCGCGCGCGAAGGCGTCGGCTTCGGCCGGGTCGACCAGGACGATGGCGTGCATCTTGCCGGCCAGGTTGTCGAACACCACCACGGCATCGGAGACGTTGAGCAGGATGTCCGGCGTGCCCAGCGCATCGGGATTCACACCCGCGGCCAACTTGGGCTCCACGTAGCGCACGCTGTCATAGGCGAAGTAGCCGACCAGGCCGCCATTGAAACGTGGCAGACCCGCGATGGTGGGCACCCGGTAGCGGGCCTTGAAATCCTCGACGAAGGCCAGCGGGTCGGCACATTCGTGGCGCTCGACTTCAATGCCATCAGTGGTGATCACCACCTCGTGGCCATGCACACGCAGCACAGTGCGCGCCGGCAGGCCGATGATCGAGTAGCGACCCCATTTCTCGCCGCCCTGCACCGATTCGAGCAGGTAGGAATTGGGGGCATCGGCCAGTTTCAGATAGATCGACAGCGGCGTGTCGAAGTCGGCGATGGTTTCGCAGGCAAGCGGAATGCGGTTGTAGCCTTCAGCGGCCAAACGCAGGAATTCTTCATGGGTCATGATCAGCCTCATGGCTTCGGGGAACGGTCAGGTGCAAACGGGCCGCACGCAGCGGCAGGACGAAATCAGGCGCGCCAGCGCCAACGGGCCAGAGCCTTGATCACTTTCATCCAGAGTTTGCAGCTAACCACCACGGTGCGATCTCGACAGGCGGGGGAATAAGGAGAGCGGCCACGGTAGCGCAGCCGCTCGGGCTAAGCAACCATCAGAGCAATTCGGCGAGGCTATCAACCACCAGGCTCGGCTGCTCCTCGGCGACGGGGCGTCCATGATTGTAGCCATAGCTCACCGCAACGCAGGGCACGCCGGCGGCACGAGCTGCCAGTACGTCGTTGCGAGAATCACCGACGAACAGCGACTGAGCCTGGTTCACGCCGGCCAGGTGCATGACCTGCAGCAGGGCTGCCGGATCCGGCTTCTGCTGCGGCAGGGTGTCGCCACCGATGATCCAGCGAAAGTAGCCACCCAGGCCGACCTGCTCCAGCAGCGGTGCGACGAAGCGCTCCGGCTTGTTGGTCACCACCGCCAGCTCGACGGCAGCGGTGCTGAGGGCCTCCAGCAGCTCGTGGACACCAGGATAGAGCACGGTCAGCTCATGGCATGAGGCATAGATGTCGAGAAAGCGTGCCAAAGCCTCTTCGGTCTGTGCCTCACCGACGCCGGCATGATCCAGGCCTCCGGCCAGCGCACGGCGTACCAGTACACGTGCACCGTTGCCGACCCACTCGCGCACACGCTCGATACCCGCCGGTTCGCGCCCCAGCTCCACCAGCATGCGGTCGACGGCCGCGGCCAGATCCGGCACCGAATCGACCAGGGTGCCGTCCAGGTCGAACATCACCAGGCGCGGCAACTCACCGGCGCATAGCTCGCGCAGCGGTTTCATCCACGCACCTGGGCCAGTTCGGCACGCATGGCATCGATCACTGCCTTGTAGTCAGGCTGATTGAAGATGGCCGAGCCGGCAACGAAGGTGTCTGCGCCCGCCTTGGCGATCTCGCGGATGTTCCCGGCGCTGACGCCGCCATCGATTTCCAGACGGATATCACGGCCGCTGGCGTCGATCAGGGCGCGGGCTTCACGCAACTTGTCGAGGGTGCCGGGGATGAACTTCTGCCCACCGAAGCCGGGGTTGACGCTCATCAGCAGGATCATGTCGACCTTGTCCATCACGTACTTGAGCGCCTCCAGCGAGGTCGCCGGGTTGAACACCAGACCGCACTTGGCGCCACCATCCTTGATCAACTGCAGGGAGCGGTCGATATGCAGAGTGGCTTCGGGGTGGAAGGTGATGTAGGTGGCCCCGGCTTCGAGGAAGTCGCCGATGATGCGATCCACCGGGCTGACCATCAGATGTACGTCGATCGGCGCAGTGACGCCGTACTTGCGCAACGCCGAGCAGACCATAGGGCCGATGGTCAGGTTGGGCACGTAGTGGTTGTCCATGACATCGAAGTGGACGATGTCCGCACCGGCGGCGAGTACGTTGTCCACTTCCTCGCCCAGACGGGCGAAGTCGGCGGAAAGGATCGACGGAGCGATGGCGAAGGGTTGCATGGCGCACCTCTGAGTGCTTGGTCACGGTGGCGCGCATTGTAGCGGCTGATGCGCCGGATGGCAGCGCTGCCTGACGACAGCGCTGCAAAGTGCCGCAACCAGGCGACGCGTGGTTTCAGATACCGCCAAGGCAGAGGTATTTGATTTCCAGGTACTCATCAAGCCCGTACCTGGAGCCTTCACGGCCCAGGCCAGAGGCCTTCATACCGCCGAACGGCGCGACTTCGCTGGAGATCAGCCCTGTGTTGATACCGACCATGCCGTATTCCAGCGCCTCAGCCACACGGAAGGCACGGCCCAGGTCACGGGTGTAGCAGTAGCCGGCCAGACCGAACTCGGTGTCGTTGGCCTGGCGCACCACTTCAGCCTCGTCGCTGAAGCGGAACAACGGCGCCAGCGGGCCGAACGTTTCCTCACGAGCCACACGCATCTGTGGCGTCACGCCTACCAGCACGGTGGGCTCGAAGAAGTTTCCGCCCAGCGCCTTGCCGCCCTGCAACACCTTGGCGCCTTTCTCCAGGGCATCGGCCAGATGGCTCTGCACCTTGGCCACGGCGTTGCCGTCGATCAGCGGGCCGATGCTCACGTCAGCCTCAACACCCTGCCCGACCTTCAGCCTGGCCACTGCCGCCGCCAGCTTCTCGGCAAAGGCGTCATACACGCCATCCTGCACATAGATGCGGTTGGCGCAGACGCAGGTCTGTCCGGCATTGCGGTACTTGGCGACCATGGCGCCCTCGACCGCTGCGTCCAGGTCGGCGTCGTCGAAAACGATGAACGGCGCATTGCCGCCCAGCTCCAGCGACAGCTTCTTCAACGTCGGCGCGCACTGCTCCATCAGCCTGATGCCTACGCCGGTGGAGCCCGTGAACGACAGCTTGCGCACCACGGGGTTGGCACACAGCTCGCCACCGACTTCGCGGGAACGCTCGGCGTCAGCCGGCAGCACGTTGAACAGCCCAGCCGGGATACCGGCATGCTCGGCCAGCGCGGCCAGAGCCAGGGCACTGAACGGCGTCTGCGGCGCCGGCTTGAGCACCATGGCGCAACCTGCGGCCAGGGCCGGAGCGGCCTTGCGGGTGATCATCGCCGCCGGGAAGTTCCACGGCGTGATCGCGGCGGTGACGCCGACCGGCTCCTTGGTGACGATCAGGCGCTTGTCCGGCTGATGGCCGGGAATGGTGTCGCCATAGATGCGCTTGGCTTCCTCGGCGAACCACTCGATAAAGGAGGCGGCGTAAAGCACCTCGCCACGGGCCTCGGCCAGCGGCTTACCCTGCTCGGCCGTCATGATCTGCGCCAGGTCTTCCTGATTGTCCAGCATCAGTTCGTACCATTTGCGCAGGCGCGCGGCGCGCTCCTTGGCCGTCAGTGCACGCCAGGCCGGCTGGGCCGCCTGAGCGGCCTCTATGGCGCGGCGGGCTTCACCAGCGCCCAGATTCGGCACATGGCCAAGGGACTCGCCGTTGGCCGGGTTGAAAATTTCCGTGACATGGCCATCGGGTGCATCGCACCACTGGCCGTCGATATAGGCCTGATGACGCAGCAGATCGGGATTATTCAGTTTCATGCTGTACTCCTGCTGCCGGGCACCGGGTGCCCGGCCGACATATTCAAGCGAAAGCGATCATTCGGTCGGCGGCAGATCCTTGGTGAAGGTCTGGTCGTTTTCACCACGGAACATCTGCGCGCCATAAATCAGCGCGCACAAACCCACACCGATGGCAAAGGCCCAGCCGGCGCCCTTGATCGCCAGCACCGCGCCGATCACCCCGGCGATGCCAAGATCACGCTGGCTGCGCGCCTCCATGATGCCCAGGCGCACGCTCACGTAGCCCTGGATCAGCAAGGTCAACGCCAGCGCCACACCGAGAATCGGCTGTACCAGAGTCACCACCGGCAGCAGCAACAGGCCTGTGTTGGTACCCCAACGGAACGAGCCAACACCGCCGTAGATGGATTTCATCGCCTTGGCGCCGCCTTTGAAGCGCTCGGTGATCACCACCTGCATCGCCGACCACTGTGGCCCGCACATGGCAACGTCCGGGCCGAACAGGCTCATGAAGGCGTTGCGCCCGCCGAAGATCAGGTGGGAACGGTTGGGATTGAAGTCGACCTTCTCGTCGCGACGGATGTGGTCAGCCTCGGAGAGAATCGCCTTGGCCCCCAGCACGTCACCGAACACAACGAGGTAGGCAGCGAACACGGTGGGGATGGCAGTGACGAACATCATCAGCGGCGGCATGCCCAGGCCGAATACGGTGTACTCGTTCCACAGGGTGACGAAGTCCGGCTTGCTGATACCCCACTCGATGCTGGGCCAGGGCGCCTCACCAAAGATCGGCGCGACGAAGACGGCCAGCAGGATGATCGGGAAGATGCCCAGCTTGGCGAAATTCCACCAGAAGCGGTTGCGCTTCTTCAGTTCCTGAAAGTGGATGGAGAACACCAGGTAGAAAGCGATGCCGATAGCGATCGAAATCGTCCAGGGGAAGCTATCGAAACGACCGCCCTCCTTGAACACCGTGACTACCGCACTGAGCCCGGCGCCCATGATGATGCCGGCCTTGAGTGCCGAAGGCACCAGCGACACCACCTTGCGCGCCATACCCGTCATGCCCAGGCCGATGGAGAATATCCCCAGCATCAACTGGAAGGCGATCAGCGCATGCACCCGCTCCGGGCCCTCCGGGAACTGGCTGCAATAAGCCATGAGCAGAGGAATGGCCGGCGTGATCCAGCCTGGCACGACCGGGTCACCCAGCAGATGGTGCATGAGGTACAGCAGACCGTTGAGCATGACCACAGCCAGCGCTACCTCGAACGGCATGCCGAGGAATTCGGTCATCAACGGGATAGCCGCCAGATCCACCGCACACATGAGCAGGCCCTGCATGTAGTCGGAGATCTCGAAGCGGTAATGAATGAACGGCAGACGCACCTTGAATGGCCCCGCCGGCCAGTAGGGGGCTTCTACACCAAGTTCTTGTTGATGCAGTTCGGACATTTGAATCACCCAGCTTTATTAGAGTTGTATGTCAGCCGGCCCCAGCACGCCGGGGCCTTTCATCGTTGTTGCAGATGGCTCAGTAGGCCGCTCGGTAGATCTGCTCGATATCGCCAGCAGTCAGGCGGCGCGGGTTGTTGCGCATCAGCCGGTCGATCTTGCTGGCCTCCTCGGCCATGGCCGGGATGGCGTCTTCCGGCACGCCGAAGCTGCGCATGCCCTTGGGAATGTCGACACTGGCACACAACTCGGCCATGGCTTCGACAGCCAGGTCAGCGGCAGCCTTGTCGCTCAGGCCGTGAGTCTGCACGCCAAGGGCGGCAGCGATCTCGGCCATCCGCTCGACGCAGGCCAGTTTGTTCCAGGCCATCACGTAGGGCAGCAGCAAGGCATTGCTGACGCCGTGGGCGATGTTGAAACGCCCCCCCAGAGGGTAGGCCAGCGCATGCACGGCGCCGACACCGGCGTTGCCGAAGGCCATGCCGGCCATCAGGCTTGCGGTGGCCATGTCTTCACGAGCGACCAGATCGGCCGGGTTGGCATAAGCCTTGGGCAGCGCCCTGGCGATCAGCCTGATGGCGCCGATGGCCAGGGCATCGGTGATTGGCGAGGCATTGACCGACAGATACGACTCCACCGCATGCACCAGCGCATCGACGCCGCTGGCGGCAGTCACGCCACGCGGGCAGGTCAGGGTCATCACCGGGCTGACCAGGGCGACGTCGGGCAGCAGGTAGTCGCTGACGATGCCCTTCTTCAGTTGCGCCTTCTTGTCGGAGAGGATCGACACATTGGTCACTTCCGAACCGGTACCGGCGGTGGTCGGGATAGCGATCAGCGGCGGGCCCTTGCGCTTGACCTGGTCAACGCCGAACAATTCTTCCAGCGCGCCGTCATGACCGACATAACCGGCCACCGCCTTGGCGATATCGATGGCACTGCCGCCACCGACGCCGATCAGGCCGTCGTGGCCACCGTCCCGATAGGCCTTGGCGCAGGCTTCGACGATGGCAATTTCCGGCTCCGGCTCAACACCCTCGAAGATGCCATAAGCGCGCTCGCCCAGTTGCTTGAGAACATGATCGACCGTACCGGATCTGATCAGGATGGCGTCGGTAACGATGAGCGGGTTGGTAATCTTCAGACGAGGCAGTTCGTTCGCCAGTTGCTCGACGGCCCCCTGGCCGGTCAGCAGTTTGTTGGCGATCTTGAATGCAGCAGTACTCATCAGCAGGCCCTGTTATGCGTGGGGTTCAGGCGCTGCCATAGCGATTCCTGTGCCAGCTCGCGCAAAGCCTTGCCGTAGAAGGCTTGCGGCGCTTTGTCACACTTCATTGCAAGACGGCTTTGATCAAAAAATCAATCAGACAGCCAAAATTTGATCCATTTACCAATCAGCCCTGTTCCCAGCGCTTCATCTTCTGCACCAGGGTCGCCTGGCTCAGGCCAAGCACTTTGGCCGCCTCACGGGTGGTCTTGTGCTGCACCAGCGCCTTGCGGATCAATCGTCGCTCGAGGTTCTCCACCTGCTTGCGCAGTGGCAGCAGGCTGTCATCGCCGCTGTCGCTACGGACAGCGCGCATGTCCTCGGGCAGATCGAACAACTCGACGGTCTCCCGGGTACAGGTGACCACCAGGCGTTCGACCAGGTTGATCAGTTCGCGGATATTGCCGGGCCATGGGTAATCGGTCAGAGCATCGAGCGCTTCCAGCCCCCAGCTCAATTCACGCCCATAACGCTGATTGAACTCGGCCAGGTAGAACTCCAGCAGCGGCTGGATTTCCTCGGGACGCTCGCGCAGCGCCGGGATATGGATCGGCACCACGTTGAGCCGATAGTAGAGGTCGGCACGAAAACGCCCCTCGGCGACCATCTGACGCAAGTCATGGTGGGTGGCGGTGATGATGCGCACGTCCACCTCCTTGAGCTCCAGCCCGCCCACGGGAATGAAGCGACTCTCCTCGATGACCTTGAGCAGCTTGACCTGCAACGGCAGTGGCAGGTCGCCGATTTCGTCGAGAAATACCGTGCCCTGGTGCGCCAGTTCCAGCAGACCGCGCTTGCCCTTGCTGCCAGCGCCAGTAAAAGCGCCCGGCACGTAGCCGAACAGTTCGGCCTCGATCAGATTCTCAGGTAGCGCGCCACAGTTCAGCGCAAGAAACGGCTGCGCCGCACGCAAGCTGCTCTTGTGGATGTACTGGGCGATCAGCGTCTTGCCGACACCGGTCTCCCCCTGCAGCAGCACCTTCACATCACTGGCGGCGACCTGCCGTGCCTGGGCGAAGACACGCCCCGATGCAGGCAGATTCGCCACCGGCGAGGCATCGAGCAGATCGTCGCGCTGGCCGGCATGCAGTTTGGCCGTGCTGCTGCGCAGTTGCTTGAGCTGCTGCAACTCGTCGCGCTCGTGCTTCATGCGCAGCAGTTCGGTCATGTCACGCACGGTGCTGACCACATGACGCACACGCCCGTCTTCGGCGAAGATCGGCTTGCCGCTGACCAGCAGACGCTTGCCCTGGCTGACGCTTTGCATGAGCGACAGCGCCCTGCCTTCCTTGAGCACCCGCAGCGACACCGACTGCGAGATGACCCCCTGTTCCACCAGCGCCTGCATGTGCTGGCCGACCACATCCTGGCTGCGCAGGCCGGTCAGGCGCTCGTAGGCGCTATTGATCGCCAGCGTGATGCCATCGGCATCGGTGACATAGAGGCCATCGTGCAGCGCATCGATCAACTCGCGAAATCCGGGATCATCGAAGTCCATCTGGCCTCCTCGGCTGGCTTAAAGCACGAATTCTATCGCTGCCTGCCGCCGCCCGCCTCAGCGTGATGCCCATTGCTCGAAGCGCGCCTCCAGCTCGGCGCCGTGCTCGATCCAGAATTCCACGCCCATCGACAGTGCCGGCTCGAGGTTCTGCGGCGCGGTCGGCAACCTGACCAGGCGCTGCGCGTCGAGCCCGGCCTGTGCATCCCGACGGATCGGCCCATAGGGAATCAGCTCGGAAAAGGCACGCTGGGCGTTGGCCTGGCTGGCGAAGCGGATGAACGCCTGCGCCTGCGGCGTGTTGACGCTGCCCTTGGGAATCGCCCAGTAATCGAAGTCATAGATGCTGCCGGCCCAGATCAGCTGTAGGGGGTCGCCCTGATCCTGCGCCGCGGCGATGCGTCCGCTGTAGGCCGTGCTCATCGCCACGGAGCCATCGCGCAGGCGCCGCACCGGCTCCTCTCCGGCCTCCCACCAGTGGATATCGGCCTTGATCTGATCGAGCTTGGCGAAGGCCTGCCGCACACCGGCTTCGCTGGCCAGGCGCGCGTAGATCTGCTGCGCCGGCACGCCATCGGCCAGCAAGGCGAATTCGAGGTTGTACTTGGCGCCCTTGCGCAGGCCGCGCTTGCCCGGGAATTTCTGCACGTCCCAGAAATCGGCCCAGCCGCTCGGCGCCTGGCCGAGGCGCTGGCTGTCGTAGGCCAGCGCCATGGACCAGACGAAGATGCCCACACCGCAAGGCCGTATCGCACCCGGCAGATAACTTGAGGTATCGCCCAGCACACCGACATCGAACGGATGGAACAGTCCTTCCTCGCAGCCACGCACCAGTTCGGGCGCCTCGACCTCGATCACGTCCCAGCTGACGTGTTGCATCGCCTGCATCTTGCGCAGCTTGCCGAAGTCGCCGTTGTAGGAGCCGCTGACCACAACGACATCGGAGGCCTCGCGGAAAGGCCGATAGAAGGCCTCACGCTGGGCATCGCGCACGGAGCCACCGAATGAAACGACCCGCAACTGCGATGCGGCCTTGGCCGCATCGATCGAAGCCACGCAGCACAGGGCGAGTGCCCAGCACAGATTGCATTTCCACAGCATCCTTCACTCTCCCTATGAACGGCCTGCATGCACTCACGGGCCATGCAGGCATGCATCCGCTGTTGGTGACCAAGGCATGCGGCCCCAAGTGGCCGCATCAGCGTACTTACTCCGCTTGCTGGGTACGCAGGCGCTCGCTGCGGCCACGCAACCACTCCAGGGTCAGCAGGAGCAGCACGGAGAAACCGATCAGCAAGGTGGCGGCGGCAGCGATGGTTGGCGACAGGTTCTCGCGGATGCCGCTGAACATCTGCCGGGGCAGGGTCGCCTGCTCGGGGCCGGCGAGAAACAGGGTCACCACCACTTCGTCGAACGAGGTGGCGAAGGCGAACAGCGCACCGGAAATCACGCCCGGAGCGATCAAGGGCAGCGTCACCCGACGAAACGCCGTCAATGGCGAAGCACCCAGACTGGCGGCGGCACGCACCAGGTTGTGGTTGAAGCCCTGCAAGGTGGCCGACACGGTGATGATGACGAACGGCACGCCCAGCACCGCATGCACCAGGATCAGCGACAGGTAGCTGTTACCCATGCCCAGCGGGGCGAAGAACAGGTAGCTGGCCACACCGATGATCACCACCGGCACGATCATCGGCGAAATCAGCAGGCTCATGACCAGCGCCTTGCCCCGGAATTCGCCACGGGTCAGGCCAATGGCCGCCAGGGTGCCGAACACCATGGCCAGCAGGGTGGCAGCCGGGGCGATGATCAGGCTGTTCTTCAGCGAACGCATCCAGTCGGCGGACATGAAGAAGTCCTCGTACCAACGCAGCGAAAAACCTTGCAGCGGGTAGACCAGAAAGGTGCCGGAATTGAACGACAACGGCACGATCACCAGCACCGGCAGGATCAGAAACAGCAGCACCAGGCCGCAGATGATGCGCAGGCCGTAGTACCAGAGGCGCTCGACGGGTGACATGTAGGGGCTGAGCATGGGTGTGACTCCAGTGAGCTTTCAAGCCCCCCTCTCCCATGAATGGGAGAGGGGGGCT
>Ga0209699_100392_pt1 | contig 26455 bp, 18 predicted proteins | sample SynthPrep_1_END__FD_187204 | JGI IMG/M metagenome (GOLD analysis project Ga0209699, IMG submission 187204) | Synthetic microbial communities from Ohio, USA - SynthPrep_1_END_DS7_MetaG (SPAdes) (version 2) | ecosystem: Engineered > Bioreactor > Aerobic > Activated sludge | place: USA: Ohio...
CCTAACGTCTGAAATGAGCGGCCTCGCGCGGCTTTATGCGCGAGGTCCGCTCGATTGATGGGTTGGGCCACATTTCAGACATATTTGACCGAATACGGAAGTGAATCCCAGAATGCCTTCAATGTTGCCAACAGCTCCTCGAATTGCGCACGAGTGACACGAATGAGGGCGGGATCGCCGGGGACTGAACCGGCGCAAAAGAACTCCGGGTGTTGCTTTTTGGCGGCCTCAAAACTGTGCCCAGGGCCGTGTTTATAGGCGTTCACAATGCGCCTCGCCCGTTCAAGCGATTGCCAGAGTGAGGTGTCGGGTAGTTCTGCGTTTAGCCACTTGGCCAGTACATTCCGAACGTAGGTGGTAAATGACTCTTTGGCTCGCGGCGGCAAACTCAGACCAAGATTTTTTACTTGGCTTGAAATGAGTGAGTGCGATTGTCTTTCCCACAGGTGGTAACAACTCACATACCCCAACACAAGCAACTCGTCTTCAGCCCAAGTACCAAAGGATTCTTCAAGGAAGGACAGATCGGCGTCAGATTTCTGTAGCTGTTGCGCGATTGATGGCAACAAGAAATTCAGAAAGAGTGTCTCCTGATGCTCCGTATGGACTCGCCAACGGAGCACGTCGTCATGAAGATAGCGAACCGTGATCAGTGATGCCATGGGGCCCAACGTTATAGGTAAGGGGCGCTGCGCGGCGGTTTATCGCGCAGCGTCCAGCGACCGAAGGCAGCGGCCTTGACCGCATTGTTGGGCGATTTACAACTCATCGCGATGGGGCTTTCGCACATGAGGTAAATCTTTGCGTTGAGATGCTCCGAATTCGCGAAAATTTGCGCGCCCTTGAGTAAGACTGATTGACCCATTTGGACCACCAAGAACTTCGTCGGCATCCTCGTCGTCCTGGCCGTCATCTTCCCAAAAACAAACTGCGCAAATCTCATAACCACCGCGCTCCCCCAGTGTTTTGTATCCGCAACAGGGACAGCGAAGCGAGAGTTCATCGATGCTTTTCATGAGTGGCCCAACGTGTTTTAGCCCGCAGTTCTGCGGACTCATCTTTAAGCTTGCGGTATAACTCAACCAGCCCCGCGAGCGTAAGGCTTTGGTATGTAGATGGTTTTATCCATCCTCCAATTTATATACAGCGTTAAATCCGAAGTGAAACCCGGCAGGTATCGCCGTTTTGACAAACCGGTCACCTTCCATGCTGAACGGATGGAGTGTAACAGCGGCTGACGGTCTTGTTTCTGTGCGGAAGATGGCTTCTCCGCTATCCGGATGGCAACCCACCTTCATCACCAAACCTGTCAATCTACTTAACAACAATTATCATTAAGTTGAACTTTCGCGTTCCGATCGGTCTGATGGCGGCCTTTGAGCTTCCGCTTTCCGTACAACGTTGGAGACACCTTGATGAAAGCCGTGCAACTGTTCCGCCGTGCCACGCTGGGCGCCGCCTGCGCCAGTGCCTTCTTCTCTGGAGCGGCCGTGGCCGAGGAGATCAACCTTTACACGACTCGTGAGCCGGGGCTGGTTCAGCCGCTGCTGCAGGCTTACACCGCCAGGACCGGGGTGAAGGTGAATACGGTGTTCATGAAGGATGGGCTGCCGGAGCGGGTGGCCAGCGAGGGGGCGCGGTCGCCGGCGGATGTGTTGATGGCGGTGGATGTGAATGCGCTGGTGGACATGACCGAGAAGGGCGTGACCCAGCCGGTGAAGTCCGCCGCGCTGGAGGCGGCGGTGCCGGCGAATCTGCGCGACCCGGCGGGCAACTGGTTCGCGCTGTCGATGCGTGCGCGCACGCTGTACGAGGTGAAGGGCGGGCCCTCCAGCTTCACCTACGAGGAGCTGGCGGAGCCGAAGTACAAGGGCAAGGTCTGCCTGCGCTCCGGCCAGCATCCCTACAACACCGCGTTGATTGCCCACCTGATCGCGCGCGATGGCGAGGCGGCGGCGGAGAGCTGGCTGCGCGGCGTGAAGGCCAACCTGGCGCGCAAGGCGGGCGGCGGCGACCGCGAGGTGGCGCGCGACATCATGGGCGGGCTGTGCGACTTCGGCCTGGCCAATTCCTATTACGTCGGCCTGATGCGCAGCGGCGCCGGCGGGCCGGAGCAGCAGAAGTGGGGCGAGGCCATCGATGTGGTGCTGCCCACCTTCAAGAATGGCGGCACCCATGTGAACGTGTCCGGCGCGGCAATCGCCAAGCACGCGCCCAACAAGGAGCAGGCGGTGAAGCTGCTGGAGTTCCTGGTGTCCGACGAAGCCCAGGCGATCTATGCCAAGGCCAACTTCGAGTACCCGGTGAAGCAGGGCGCGGCGGTCGATCCCATCATCGGCAAGATCGGTACGTTGAAGGTGGACGCGCTGCCGCTGGTGGAAATCGCCAAACATCGCAAGGCGGCCAGCCTGCTGGTGGACAAGGTTGGCTTCGACAACTGAGATCCTGGGCGCGGCGGGGCACTCCGCCGCTACCGCTGAAGACGTGGCGCCGGCGCGGCGCCACGCGCTTTTGTTCAGCGCCGGCGGCGCGGGCCTTGGCTGGCTGCTGGCCTGCGCGCTGGTGGCGGCGCTGGTGCTGCTGCCGGTGCTGTCGCTGGCCGGCCATGCGCTGCAGGGCTCCGGCGAGTTGTGGCCGCATCTGCTGGCCTATGTGTTGCCGCAGGCGCTGCGCGACAGCCTGATCCTGCTCGCCGGCGTGGGCGTGCTGGTGGTGCTGGTGGGCAGCGGCACCGCGTGGCTGGTCACCGCCTACGATTTTCCGGGGCGGCGGGTGCTGGGCTGGGCGCTGCTGCTGCCGCTGGCGGTGCCGACCTACATCGTCGCCTTCGCTTACCTGGACCTGTGGCATCCGGTGGGCGCGCTGCAGACCGGCTTGCGCGAGCTGCTGGGCTACAGCAACCCACGGGACTTCCGCCTGCCGGACATCCGCTCCATGTGGGGCTGCATCCTGCTGCTGGGCTGCGTGCTCTATCCCTACGTCTATCTGCCGGCGCGGGCGCTGTTCCAGATGCAGGCCAGCGGGCTGATAGACGCCTCGCGCACCCTGGGCGCCGGCCCCTTCCGCTGCTTCTTCGGCGTTGCGCTGCCGCTGGCGCGGCCGGCCATCGCGGTGGGCGCCAGCCTGGCGCTGATGGAAGCGCTGAACGACATCGGCGCCGCCGAATTCCTCGGCGTGCGCACCTTCACCGTTTCCATCTATTCGACCTGGGTGAATCGCTCCAGCCTCGCCGGCGCGGCGCAGATCGCGCTGGTGATGCTGGCGGTGGTGTTGTCGCTGATCGCGCTGGAGCGCTGGGCGCGGCGGCACCAGCGCTATGCCGCCGGTGCCCGGCAGGCGGCCCGGCTGGCGCCGCGGCGGCTGTCCGCCGGCCGCGGCCTGCTGGCGGCGGCGGTGTGCGCGCTGCCGGTGCTGTTGGGCTTCCTGGTGCCTGGGGGCTATCTGCTGGTGGAGGCCGCCAAGCGCTTCAGCTACGCCGGGCTGGAACAGATCATCCTGCGCGAAACCTTCAACACCGTGCTGATCTCCGCCATCGCCACGCTGGCTGCCACTGCGTTGGCCTTCCTGCTGGCCTACACCCTGCGGCTGGCGCGCACGCCCTTCGCCAACGCGCTGGTGCGCTGCGCCAGCCTGGGCTACGCCGTGCCCGGCACGGTGCTGGCCATCGGTCTGCTGGCGCCGCTGGCCTGGTTCGATGCGTTCATCGACTCCGCTTCGACCAGCCTCTTCGGCCTCTCCACCGGGCTGTTGCTGTCCGGTTCCGGCGCGGCGCTGGCCTACGCGTATGTGGCGCGCTTCCTGGCGGTGGGCAGCGGCGGCATCGAAGCCGGCTTCAGCAAGATTCCGCACTCCATGGACGATGCCGCGCGCTCGCTGGGCGCCAGCGCCGGCCGGGTAGCGCGGCGGGTTCACCTGCCGCTGGGCTGGCCGGCGATTGCGGCGGCCATGCTGCTGATCTTTGTCGACTGCATGAAGGAACTGCCGGCCACGCTGCTGCTGCGGCCGCTCAACTTCGAAACCCTGGCCACCCACCTCTACGGCGAGGCCGCCCGCGGTACTTACGAGAGCGGCGCCATCGCCGCGCTGCTCATCGTGCTCGCCGGGCTGCTGCCCATTGTGCTGCTGGCGCGGGTGGGGCAGGGCTGCGCCACCGCGCCCCAGGCCGGCGCCCCAGGCCGGCGCCGCGGCGGCGGTGCCCTCGGTATGAGACTCCCCTGATGAACATGCCCGATCTTCCTTTCAGCGCTCGTCCGTCTGCCGCCACCGCACGCGCCGGCGATAGCCACCGGCTTGCCGCCGACGGCCTGTGGCACAGCTTCGGCGATGCCAGCGTGTTGCGCGACGTCTCGCTCAGCCTCGCGCCCGGCGAGATCCTCTGCCTGGTCGGCCCCTCCGGCTGCGGCAAGAGCACCCTGCTGCGGCTGCTGGCCGGGCTGGAGCGGGTGCAGCGCGGCAGCATCGCCCTGGATGGCAAGGTGATCGCCGACGCCAGCCGCCATGTGCTGCCGGAGAAGCGCGGCGTGGGCATGGTGTTCCAGGATTTCGCCCTGTTTCCCCACCTCAGCCTGCTTGACAACGTCGCCTTCGGGCTCGCCGGCCGGCCGGCGGCACAGCGCCGCGCGCGGGCGCTGGAGATGCTGGCGCAGGTCGGCCTGGCTGACCGCGCGCAGGATGCGCCGCATGCCCTGTCCGGCGGCCAGCAGCAGCGCGTCGCCCTGGCCCGCGCGCTGGCGCCGCAGCCACGGCTGATGCTGCTGGACGAGCCCTTCTCCAACCTGGACGTGCGCCTGCGCCACCGCCTGCGCGCCGAAACCCGCCATTTGTTGAAGGAGGGCGGCGTCGCCAGCGTGATGGTGACCCACGACCCGGACGAGGCGATGTTCATGGCCGACCGCATTGCCCTGATGCGCGCCGGCCGCATCCTGCAGGCCGGTTCGCCGGCCGAGCTGTACCGCCATCCGGGCACGCCCTTCGCCGCCGGCTTCTTCGGCGAGGTGAATCGCTACCGTGGCTGCGTGCGCGCTGGCCGGGTGGCCACGCCGCTGGGCGAGATCGCCGCGCCCGGCCTGGCGGAAGGCGCCCAGGCCGAAGTGCTGCTGCGGCCGGAGGCCATCCATCCGCTTGCGGCCGGCACACCCGGCGGGTTTGTCGCCGAGGTGGTGGAGGCCCACATGCTGGGCGCCTACTCCCAGCTGACGCTGGCCTTGCCGGATGGAAGGGGCGGGAGGGTGTGCTGGCAGGCGCAGATGCCCAGCGCCGCTTGCCCGGCGGCGAGCGGCCATCTCACCGTGGGGCTGTATCCGGACGGGGTTTTCGTGTTTCCGCCGGAGGCGGAGGCCTGATCCGCCACGGGTGGCTGCGAGGCCCCAGGCCTGCGCGGATTTCGCCGCCGGGGCGGGTGAGCTTCAGGAAGGCGCGCCCGCCGCTTCATCCCCGGCAAACAAGCGTGGTACCCAGTGCAGGAACGCGACCATGCCGAACAGCTCCACCAGCGACTGGAACACGATGACCACCACCGCCGCCTCGTAGCCGGCCGGCAGCGCCAGGGCCAGCGGCAGCACGACGAAGGAATTGCGGGTGCCGAAGCCGAAGGCCAGCGTGCGCCGCCGCGCGGCCGGCAGACCAAAGGCGCGGCCAAGCAGGGCGGCGGCCAGCAGCGCCAGCGCCAGATAGGCGAGGAAAACCGGCAGCACCACCGGCAGCAGCGGCAGGGCGCTGCGCACCGCGCCCACCTGGGCCGCCGCGATCAACAGCAGTACCAGCGCCAGCAGCGGCACCGGAAACCAGGCGAGGCGATCGCGCAGCGCGGCGCCCGCCGGCCGCGCCTGCGCCCAGCGCTCGGTCAGGGTTGCGAGCACTAGCGGCACGACGATCAACAGCAGCGCGGTGGCCGGCAGTTCGCCGCCGCCCAGCGCGGCAGCCGCCTCGCTGCCTAGCATCAGCCACAGGTAGAAGGGGAGCAGCGCCAGCTGCAGCAGCAGGTTGGCCGGGGTGATGGCGATGGCGCGGCTGGCGTCGCCACGGCCGAGCTGGGTGAAGGTGATGAACCAGTCGGTGCAGGGCATCAGCAGCACCAGCAGCGCGCCCAGCCGCAGCGCCGGCTGCGGTGGCAGCCACTGGGCCAGTGCCCAGGCCGCCAGCGGCATCAGCACGAAGTTACCGAGCAGGGCGGCGGCGGTGAAGCGGTGGTCGCGAAAGGCCGCCGGCAGTTCCAGCAGCGGCACCTGCACGAAGGTCGCGTACAGCAGTAAGGCAAGCACCGGCCACAGCAGGGATTCGAAGGTCGCGGCGGCGGCGGGAAAGGCGCTGCCGATGGCGAGGCCGGCGGCGATGGCGAGCAGGTAGAGCCAGACCTGCCGGCGCTCCAAGGTGAGGCGATCGAGGAACATGTTCTATTCGTGCGCAAGCCGCCGGGGCGCGGCCTGCTGCGTGTTGGAGAAGACCGAATCTAGGGGCTATGCGGCGCTGCGGCAAGCGGAGCGCAGCAGGGAAGGCTGCGCTGGGTATTCCCGGTCTCGCCCTTCCTCTGGATTCCCTCCGTGGGGAGAGAGAACGCCGCAATGGCCGTGCCTCCGGGCCTGCGTTGCGCAGGGTGTCGGCGGGCTGACCGCGCGCGGTCTCAGGATGAGGGCGGCGTGTCCTGCGGGGCTGCTGCTTGTCGTGGCAAGACCAGTTCCGCCTCCAGTCCGCCGCCTGCGGCGTTGTGCAGCGTGAGGCTGCCGCCGTGGGCGAGGGCGACGGTGCGGGCGATGGAGAGACCGAGACCGACGCCGCCCGAGCTGGCGTTGCGTGAGGAATCCAGGCGGTAGTAGGGCTCGAAGACCTGTTCCAGCATGTCCTCCGGGATGCCCGGGCCCTTGTCGGCGATGCGCAGGCGCAGGCGTTCGGCGGTGTCGTCCACCTGCACGCGGGCGCTGCCGCCGTAGCGCACCGCGTTCTCCAGCAGGTTGGCGATGCAGCGGCGCAGGCTGCGGGCGTGGCCGCGCAGCGGGGCGCGGGCGTGGCCGGCGATGCTGACCTGGCCGCCGGATTCCTCGATGTCCGCCTGCAGGCCCTGCAGCAGCGAGTCGATGTCGATCTCCTGGCGCAGCTCATCCGTTTCGGCGCCGCGAATGAAATCCAGCGTGGCGGTGACCATGCCCTCCATGTCGTCCAGGTCCTTGCGGAACTTGGCGCGCAGGGATTCGTCGGCGAGCAGTTCGGCGCGCAGGCGCAGGCGGGTGATGGGGGAGCGTAGGTCGTGGGAGACGGCGGCGAGGAAGCGGGTGCGTTCGGCGATGCCGGCGCGCAGGCGTTGCTGCATGAGGTTGAAGGCGGTGGCGGCCTTGCGTACTTCCACCGGGCCGGTGACGGCCAGCGGCGGGCTGTCCAGGTTGCGGCCAAGGGCGTCTGCGGCGGCGGACATGCGCGCCAGCGGACGCAGCACCAGGCGCACCGCCACCAGCGCGATCAGCACGACGACGACGATGCGCAGCGCGTAGATGCGGGTGATGTAGTCCAGCAGCGCGGCCAGCGGCTGGGTGTTGCCGCCGCCCTGGCTTTCCTCCGCCTCTACCGCGAGCCATTGGCCGTCGGCGAGGCCGAGGTCGAAATGGTAGTGGCCGCGCGGCTGGCTGGCGGTGAACAGGGTGAGCGGGCCGGCCTCCTGGCCTTCCTCGTCGCGCAGGCTGATCTCTTCGACGACCAGCGGCACCGGCCGCCCGTAGCGGCTCTCCAGCACGCCGGCGAGCAGGCGCTGCAGGTTGTCGCGGCGCGCCGGCGCGGCTTCGGGCAGTGGCGGGTCGGCATGCGCGAGGGGGCCGGGATGCAGCGCGACATGGAAGCCGGGGCGGGAGAAGGCGGCGAGCAGCGCCGGGCGGTCTGCCGGCGCGGTGGTGTCCAGCAAGGCGAGCAGATCGGCGCTGCGGGCGCCCACCAGCCGGGTGGGCACTTCCAGCACCTGGCTGTAGCGCATCTCGAACCAGATGGTGCTGGTGAGCATCTGCGCGGCCAGCAAGCCGGCGACCAGGATGAGCACCAGCCGCCCGAACAGCGAATCCGGCCAGAGCCGAGGCGCGCTCCGCGGCCACCAGCGGCGCACGCTCAGGTGTCCTCCTGCATGACGTCGGCGGCCAGCAGGTAGCCGATGTTGCGCACCGTCTTGATCAGCTGCGGGCTGCGGGCGTCGTCTTCCAGGTGGTTGCGCAGGCGGCTGACGCAGACGTCGATTGCGCGGTCGAAGGGGCTGCGCTCCTTGCCATAGACGCGATCGACCAAGAAGTCGCGCGACAGGGTGCGGTTGGGGTGGCGCAACAGGGTGTGCAGCACCCGGTAGTCCGAGCCGCCGAGGCCGATCACCAGGCCGGTGGGCGAGTGCAGCTGGCGGGCGTGGGTGTCCAGCCGCCAGCCGGCGAAGCGCAGGATGGGGGCGCTGTCCAGCTCGCTGCTCACCGGCATGCTGCGCGCCCGCCGCAGGATGACCTTGATGCGCGACAGCAGCTCGCGCGGGTCGAAGGGCTTGGGCAGGTAGTCGTCCGCGCCCATTTCCAGGCCGACGATGCGGTCCAGCAGCGCGCCGCGGGCGCTCAGCATGATGACCGGCACGTTGCTGCGCACCCGCAGGTTGCGGCACAGGGTGAGGCCGTCCTCGCCGGGCAGCATCAGATCGAGCACGATGAGGTCGATGCGGCAGCCCTCGGCGATGCGCATCATTTCCTCGCCGTTGGCGGCGGTGTGGGTGTGGTATCCGGCGGCGCCGAGGTAGTCGGACAGCAGCTCGCGGATCTCGGGATCGTCGTCGACGACGAGGATGTGGTCGGGCGTGGACATGGGCGGTTTTTTACCGGCTCGCCGGCGCCTGTGCCAAGCGAGTTTGTAATGGATTTGTTTTGAACCGCGGGAGAAGTTTCCCGGCCCGGGGCGGCCGGGGCGCCGCCCTCATTGCGCCGGCGGCATGCCCAGGGCCTCGCGGGCACGCTGTTTGGCGGCGATGTAGTCGCCGTGCTTGAGGTAGAGCAGGTCGGCGATCTTGCGCAGCAGGTGCTGCTCGTGGTGGCTGAGGTGGCCGTCGGCGAAGGCCACCCGCCACAGGTATTCAACGATGCGCACTTTCTCGGCGGCGTCGTAGCCCTTGTTGAGCTGGGAGGTGAAGGCGTAGAAGTCCGGCGCCTCGCTGGCCTTCTCGCCGGCCAGTTCCAGCAGGCGTTCGAGTTCATCGTCGCTGAGGCCGAACTGCTCGCGCAGCACTGCCGCCGTGGTCTCGCGCTCGGCGCGGTCTATGTTGGCGTCGGTGCGCATCACCTCGATCAGCAGCACTGCGGTGGCCAGCTGCAAGGTGTGCTCCGAGGGGCCGCCCTGCTCGCGGGCGGGCGTTTCGGTGAGGCTGGCGAAGAGTTCCTTCAGGTTGCGTAGCATCGTTTTCCGTGAGGTAGTGGGGGGAGGGGGCTGGCTGGCGTTGGGCACCGCCTGTAGCCGGCTCCAGGCGGTTGCCCGCCGGTGCCCGCTCCCTGTGGCACCGGGCGGCCGGCCCGGCCAGCAATATTTCCCTTTCGCTTGCCCGGGCGATGACGAGGGCCGGTGGGGAGCCGGCAGCGTCCGGTAGGACCGTGCCACCCCGGCCGGAGGTTCCCGGCGCCGTGGCGCTGTGCTTCAGTGGCTGGCCGGCGACGCCAGCGGCAGCCGCAGGGTGAAGGTGGTGCCGGCGCCGGGCTGGCTTTCCAGCGTGATGTTGCCGCCCAGCCGGCCGACGATGCGCTTCACCAGGTACAGCCCCAGCCCGGCGCCGGCGGTGCCGCCGGCATTGCGGCCGCGCACGAACTTGAGGAAGACGTTGGCCTGCTCGGCTTCCGGGATGCCGGGGCCGGCATCGGTGACGCTGATCTCCACCGTGCTGCCGCCATTGGCGATGCGCAGCCCCACCTTGGCGCCGGCGGGAGAATACTTGAGGGCGTTGGTGACCAGGTTGTCCACCACGATGCGCAGGTAGCTGCGGTCGCTGGTAAGGGTATCGGGCGCGCTGGCGAGCTCCACCTCCACCCGCTCGCGCTGCGGATCGATGGCGTCCAGCGAGTCGGCGACGAAGCGGTCCACCGGGAAGGTGCTGGGCTGCAGCTCGCGCTCCTCCATCAGGATGCGTTCGTTGCTGAGGAAGCGTTCGATGAGGTCGGCCATGCGGTCGGAGGCGGCCTGGATCTTGTCCACCCGGCGCAGGTTGTCCGCCGAGAGGTTGGCCTGGGTGCCGCGCAGCATGTAGCTGCTGGCGTCGATGATGGCCAGCGGCGTACGGAACTCGTGCGACACCATCATCAGGAACTCGTGCTGTTCTTCGCGCGCATGGCGTTCCACCTGCAGCGCGGCTTCCACCCGGTTCTTGCTCTCGCGCAGCGCCTGCTCGGTGGCGAGGCGGTGAGCGATCTCCTCGTTCAGCTCGCGGGTGCGCACCCGCACCCGGCGTTCCAGCATCGCCTCCGCCGACAGGGCGGCCTCCAGCGCGCTCTGCTGGGCGGCGCGGTGTTCCACCTGCAGGTCGTGGAAACGCTTGGCGAAGCCGGCGCTGAGGAGCAGCAGGTGGATGGCGGCGCCGACGATGTAGCCATGCTCGAACAAGGGATGGCTGGGCAGCAGGCCGAGGTTCATCAGCAGCCGGCCGTAGATGGCGCCGTAGAGGATGGCGAAGGCGAAAAGGTAGAGCCCGGCCATTGGCACCCGCCGTACCGCCAGCCTCACCGCCGCGCTCAGCATGAAGGTGATGCTGAGCACCGCGCCGGCCTGTATCACCGGCATCACCCGGCCGAATTCGCCCAGGGCGAAGCCGATGCAGCCCAGCACCGCGGCGGTCCACGAGCTGTATTCGTAGATGCGCGCGGCATTGGGGAAGTAGCTGCGCATGTTGAGCAGGCGCGCGCCGAAGGAGGCGCCGGCCGCGAGCGAGAGGGCGATGGAGATGCCGAGCAGGGCATCGCCGGTGTCCGCCAGGTCCACCCGGAAGAAGGGGGAGGACAGCCCCAGGCTGTGGATCACCGAATACGCGCTGGGCAGCGCATAAGCCAGGTACCAGCCGATGGCCGGGTTGCGGGTGTAATACCAGACGAAGCTGGCGGCCAGGCACAGCGCCAGCGCGATGCCGACGAAGGTGCCCAGCAGCCCGGAGATGGTGCTGCTGGAGTCCAGCAGCGCCAGCGGCTCCCACAGCCGCAGATGCACCGCCAGCGAGTTGCGCGAGACCAGCCGCAGGTAGAGCGTGGGCGGGGTGCCGTCGAGCAGGCCGTCTTCCAGCTCGATCTGGAACACCGGGTTGCGCAGGCGGTAGGGGTACTCGTCCGCCGGCACGTTCTCGCCCCGGCGCAGTTCGCGGAAGCTGCCGTCCGGCAGCGGGAGGTAGAGGCGGGCGTCGTCCACCAGCGGGAAATCCACCTCCAGCAGCAACACCCGGGGCAGTTCCTCTATGCCCTCCAGCCGCAGGCGCAGCCACACCGCGTCCGCGATATAGCCGAGGTTGAAGGTGGGCGAGGCGGGGCGCAGCGCATCCGGCCGCTGCGCCACTTCCTCCACGGTCAGCTGACGGCTGGCGTCCCGCAGCATCTCGACATGCCCGTCCAGCGGAATCTGCCCGGCGCGCTCCCCGGGCGCAGCGAGGCTGGCGCCGCCGGGCAGGGCGGCGAGCAGGCCGAACAACAGCAGGAAACGGAGCAGGGCGGGGAGCATCGTCGTGGGAAGGCGGGCGGCGCGACGGGGGATGGACGGAAGGCGCGGAAAGGCTGCTGGAAGCGGGGCTGAAAGAGCGCCGCGGGCGGACGGGGATGGACGTCCTGCGCCGCGGGGCAGGTATTATCGGCCGATAAACCGCGATTACGACAAGGGAGACGCCCACTCATGGCTTTGCTTGCGCTGCTGGAGGATGAAACCGACCTCCGCGAAGAACTGGAGGCCCACCTCTCCGCCTCCGGCCACACCGTGCTGACGGCCGGCTCCATCGCCGAGTTCGAGCTGGTGGCCGCCAGCGCCCGGCTGGACATCGCCGTCATCGACCGGGGGCTGCCGGACGGCGACGGCATCAGCGTGGCCGATTCCCTGCGCCGCAGTTCGCCTACCACCGGCATCATCCTGCTCACCGCCCGCGGCTCGGTGGACGACAAGATCGCCGGCCTGCAGGGCGGGGCGGACCACTATCTGGTGAAGCCGGTGAAGCTGCCTGAACTGAGCGCCCATGTGGCCGCCCTGCTGCGCCGCCTGCCGGCGGGCTGGCGCCTGGTGGCGCATGAGTGCTGCCTGTACGCCCCGGACAACGCCAAGCTGGTGCTCTCCAACCGCGAATTCGATTTCCTCGCGCTGCTCGCGCGCGGCGGCAGCCGGGTGGTGACCCGCCGCGAGGTGGTGGAAGCCTTCGGCGAGGACTGGTTCTCCTACGACCTGCGCCGCCTCGACACCCTGGTAAGCCGCCTGCGCCGTCGCTGCCGCGACGAGGCCGGCCACGAATTGCCGATCCGCACCGAGCATGGCCGCGGCTACCTCACCGCCGAACTCATCGAAAGCACCTGAGGCCGGGTCGTCGCGCCTGGTCCCGCCGCTTTTGTTGACGCCGTAGCTCGATTTAGCACGCCCCATGTAAGGAGTTGACAGCTTTTCGCCCCGACCCGCTTCCTACAATCGCCCACCGTTTGTTAACAATCTCCTGAATCCTGCCTCTTGCCCGGCGGATCGGGAAAGGGCGAGAGGTTCGTTGTGAAGCAAAAGTCGAGGAGTGTGGGATGTCGCCTGGGTGTACTGGCTGCGGCGCTCGGTAGCCTGGGAGCTGGCCTGGCGCAGGCGCAAACGACGCTGACGCCCGGCGCGATCATGGAGACGGTGCCCAAGGAGGCGCCGCAGATTCCCCAGCCGCGACGCGATGCGCCGGTGCAGGTGACGCCGGTCGAAGGTGCCCGCAATCTCGATCCGAACGCGCCGCGCTTCGCGGTGAGCAGCTTCAAGATCACCGGCAACTCCGCCATCGACGCCGCCGAACTCCAGGGCGTGGTCGCCGAACGCGTCGGCAAGTCCTACAACCTCTTCGAACTGCAGAAAGTCGCCGACGAGCTGACTGCCTACTACCGCCAGCGCGGCTACCCGGTCGCCCGCGCGGTGCTGCCGGCGCAGAAGGTGGAAGGCGGCGCGGTGACCATCGAGATCATCGAAGGCCGTGCCGATTCGGTCACCTTCGAAGGCAACGAAACCTACAGCGAATCCCTGCTGCAACGCTGGGCCGCGCCGCTGATCGGCAAGCCGGTGAAGCTGGACGCGGTGGAAGAGCGCATGCTCGCCATCGACGACCTGCCGGGCGTGACCGCCTCCGCGGTGCTCACCCAGGGCGCCCTCTACGGTGGCACCAACCTGGCGGTGCAAGTGGATGACAAGCCGGTTGAGGGCCAGGTCAGCCTGAACAACTACGGCCGCAAGGAAGTGGGCGAGGGCCGTATCGACGCCAACCTGGCGCTGAACAACCCCCTCGGCATCGGCGACCAGATCGGCGTGCGCACCAGCTACTCCGACGGCGGCCTGCTGCGCCTGTACGGCGCCAGCTACAGCCTGCCGCTTAACATCTACGGCACCCGCCTGGCGCTGAGCTACACCACGGTGGATTACCGCATCGGCGGCGATCTGCGCGACCTCGACCTCAACGGCAAGAGCGAGATCGCCTCCGCCACCGTGCTGCACCCCTTCCTGCGCAGCCAGCGCGAGAACCTGTTCGGCACCGTGGCGGTGCGCAGCTTCTCCGGCCGCCAATACACCGACGACCTGCGCCTGTCCGACAGCGATGTCACCGTGCTGGAGCTGGGCGTGGCCTGGAACCGCATCCACGACGACTTCAGCTACACCGCCGCCAGCATGCGGGTGAGCAGCAACTTCCGCGACAGCGACAAGGGCACCCGCAACGACGCGCACAAATTCAAGATCGAGGGCGAGGCCACCCACCTGATGCCCCTCGCCACCAACTGGGATTTGAAGCTGACCGGTGCTGGCCTGTGGTCGCCGGACGCGCTGATCGACGCTGAGCGCTTCAGCCTCGGCGGCCCGACCTCGGTGCGCGGCTACCCGGCCGCCGACGTGCTCGGCGACCGCGGCATCTTCGGCAGCGTGGAGGCGCGCTACCGGGTGAGCCTGGGCACCGCCCCCGGCTTCATCTCCGCCTTCGTCGATGGCGGCCGCACCGCGCGCAAGTACGCCGCCGCAGGCACCGCCGAAGCCCGCAACCTCGCCAGCGTCGGCGTCGGCTTCACCATCCAGCCGAGCGAGCATTTCAACGCCCAGATCATGGCCGCCGTGCCCGTCACGTCGACCGACCCGGGCGACGACCGCAACTACGGTCGTCTCTGGGTAAGCCTCAACGGCGCGTTCTGACGCGCGCACGACCGCAAGGAATTCCGCAATGAGCACAAACATGCAAAAAGAAACCCACCCGGCCGTCCGCGTCTTTCGCCTGAACCCGGTGACCCAGGCCCTGGCCGGCGTCGCCGCCGCCATCCCGGCGCTCGCCTTCGCGCAGATGCCCACCGGCGGCAACGTCGTCTCCGGCGGCGCCACCATCACCGCGCCGGACGCCAACCACACCGTCATCCAGCAGACGACCGGCAAGGCCATCATCAACTGGGACAGTTTCTCCATCGGCCAGAACGGCTACGTGCAGTTCATCCAGCCGGGCAGCAGCGCCATCGCGCTGAACCGGGTGGTGGGCGCCGATCCGTCCTCCATCCTGGGCAACCTGTCCGCCAACGGCCAGGTCTTCCTGGTGAACCCCAACGGCATCTTCTTCGGCGCCGGCTCGGTGGTTAACGTGGCCGGCATCGTCGCCACCACGCTGAACATCAGCGACGCCGACTTCCTCGCCGGCAACTACCGCTTCGTCAAGGGCGGCTCCGACGCGCGGGTGGTCAACGCCGGCACCATCAACGCCGCCAACGGCGGCTACGTGGTGCTGGCCGGCGACTATGTTTCCAACGCCAGCGGCGGCGTGGTCGATGCCCAGCTGGGCACCGCGCTGCTGGCCTCCGGCAACGCGCTGACGCTGGAGCTGGAAGGCAACAGCCTGGTGCGCTACGCGGTGGATGAAGCCACCGTGGCCCACCTCGCCGGCGTGGACAACGCCGGCAGCATCCTCGCCAACGGCGGCCGGGTGATCATGACCGCCAAGGTGGCGGGCGACCTCGCCTCCATGGTGGTGAACAACACCGGCCTGGTGCAGGCCCAGAGCACCGTCGAGCGCGACGGCATCGTCTACCTGGTGGGCGAGGGCGGCAGCGTGGCCAACGCCGGCAAGCTGGATGTCTCCGCCCAGGCCGGCGCCAACGGTGGCCATGTGGACATCGTGGGCGATGGCGACATCGTGCATGCCGCCGGCAGCGTGATCGACATCAGCGGCGCCGCCACCGGCAGCTCCAACGCCGGCAGCGTCTACACCTGGGCCGACGGCGCCAACCGCTTCAACAGTGGCGCCACCATCGTCGGCAAGGGCGGTGCGGAAGGCGGCAATGGCGGCTTCGTCGAGCTGTCCGGCAACAAGGTGGTCTACCGTGGCCTGCTGGACCTGACCGCGGTGGCGGGCACCGCCGGCTGGCTGCTGGTCGATCCGACCGAGATCACTATCAAGAGCGGCAGCGGCAGCGGCGACGCCGCAACCTTCTACGAGACCGACCTGGAGTCCGCGCTGGCGGGCACCAGCAACGTGGTGCTGCAGGCCAGCAACACCGGCGCCGGCAACACCGCCTCCATCACCATGGAAGCGCTGAGCGATGGCGAACTCACCGGCACCGGGACCGCCGGCCTGACGCTGGCGGTGAATGCGCAGAACGGCGCCACCGGCAGCATCACCTTCCAGAACAAGAGCGACACCATCAACATCGGCGGCGACCTGGTGCTGTCCGTCACCGATGGCAACGGCGTGGGCGCGGGCGCTGGCGTCGGCACCATCGACGTGGGCAATCTGACGTCCAAGAGCAATATCGACCTCACCGCCGGCAGCATCGCCACCCGCAACCTGACCGTCGCCAACAGCGCGGCGAACGGCAGCAACGCCGCCTACGCGATCAACGCCGACGCCACCACCGGCGATCTGACGGTGGATGGCGATGTTTCCCTGATCGTCAGCAACACGGCTGCCGCGGGCGTCAAGACCTCGGTGGACCTGCAGGCCGCTGGCGCGGTGAACATCACCGGCGACCTGGTGTCCAGCGCCACCGGCGTGGGCTACTACCACTACAACTACACCACCCCGGGCAGCGCGGCCACCAGCTACTACAGCACTTACGCTGACCGCAGCGATCCCTGGACCCTGGTCGACCAGGGCGATCACAAGATCGAGAGCTCCCTCAACGTGGGGGCGGGCGGCAACCTGACCATCGGCGGCACCACCACGGTGACGGCCACCGACAACAACACCGCCTTCACCGGCGGCAACGCCGGCGGCTACTTCCAGACCGCGACCTCGACCACGCACAACTTCTGGCGCCCGACGGCGGCCACCGCAACCGCCAACGTGACCGCCGGCGGCGCTGTCACCCTGGGCGGCCTGACCACGGTGAAGGCGGACGGCTACGCCACCGCCTCCTACAGCGAGGTCGAGTCCTGGAACGACATGGTGTTGCAGTACAACTACACCACCAAGAACCAGTCGGTCTCCAGCAACTGCAACCCGACCTGCACCTACAACAACTACACCATCACCAACGTCAAGGGTTCGGCCACCGGCAACTACGTGTGGAGCTTCACCTACAACGATGGCCCGAGCACGGCGAGCAACAGCCCGTCCTACTCCTCCTATACCGATAGCCACAGCGCCAGCGATTCCACCCAGCTCGGCTACAGCGGGCAGACGGGCGTTACCGCGTCGCTGAATGTGAACGCGGGCGGCAGCGTCACCACCAACGGCCTGGATGTCGCCATCGTCAATCGCTCCAGCACCGGCTCCACCTCTTACACCGACACCAACTGGGGCCACCAGGACTCCAGCAACGTCGGCGCATCCGTCAGCGGCGCGCGCGAGGTCAATTACAGCGACAGCTTCAGCAGGAGCTGGGCCGCCGCCCGTTCCACCGCCACCACCACCATCAGCTCCGGCGACAACCAGGCGGTGACGCTGAACGGCAACAGCAACACCTCTGCCAGCTTCACCGAGTTCACTCCGCTGAACACCGCGCTGGCCGGCGCCACCATGACCGTCACCGCCGGCCAGAACGGCGGCGACAGCGGTAGCGGCCACATCAACGTCAACGGCAACGTGACGGTGAGCGGCGGCGACGGCACCAATCCGGTGGCGCTCACCCTGACCAGCCTGGACGGCAACGTCGTGCAGTCCGTCGGCACCAACATCACGGTGAACAACAGCTACGTTTCCGGCGATGCCAGCGCCACGCTGGACGCCTCCGCCGGCAGCCTGCTGCTGCAGAACATCAGCGTGGCCGCCGGCAACACCGCACGGCTCACCGGTACCGCGCTGGACGACATCACCGTGGCCGGCACGCTGACCGCCCATGAAGCCGCCGGCACCAACAACTCGCTGAGCCGCATCGCACTGCAGACGACCGCTGGCGACATCACCCTGGAAGACACGGTGCGCTCCGAGTCGGCCGTGTCCGCGGTGGTGGATGTCGATGCGGGGCGTGACCTCACCGTCAACGGCGCGACCAGCGCGGTGGCGGACGGCGCCGGCAACACCAGCGATTCGTCCAGCACCAACGCCTCCATCATCTTCGCCAGTGGCGGCGACATGACCATCAACGGCACCACCACGGTGGATGTGGATGCCGCCAGCTACGGGCATCTGGGCCCCTACTACCCGTACTACAACTACCCGTATGCCACCACCACCAACGGCGTCATCCAGATGTCCAGCGGCGGGAACCTCCTGCTGAACAACACGGTGACGGCGACGGCGAACAGCGTTGGCTACAACGGCACCTCCAACGGCACCTACACCGGCAACGCCACCACCAGCATCACCATCAGCAGCGACGGCAACCTCACCGTCAATGACGTCATCAGCGCTACCTCCGGCAGCACCAGCAACGCGACTGCGGTCGGTGGCGGCAATGCCGGCAGCACCAGCGCCGCCGTCCAGCTCTCGAGCGACGGCACCACCGAGATCAACGCGGTGGTCCGCAGCGATGCGACCAGCATTACCAACCAGGCCAGCGCCGCCACCGTGGTGGGCGGCGGCAACCTGCTCACGCTGAACGAGGATGTGCTGGCGACCGGCGTTTCCGCCGCCACCGTCACGCTGAACAGCACCAATGCCGGCGGCGAGATCGTGCAACTCGCCGGCAAGACGGCGCGCGCCACTGCCGCCTCCGCGACTGCCAACGTGAACACCGCGGCGACCGGCTCGGTGGACCTGCGCAGCGTGCAGGCGCTGGGCAGCGCCAGCGCCAACCTGAACATGGACGTGGGCGGCGGCACGGTGGATAGCCTGGTGAGCACCGCTTCCGCCGGCTCCGCCACTGCCACGCTGACCACCCGGGACGCCGATGGCACGCTGACCCTGGCCGATTCCCTGACGGTGACCGGCAACAGGACCACCGCCGGCGAAAGCGCCGCCCTGGTGGTGAACGCCGCCGGCGGCCTGGATGCCTCGACCTCCGTCATCGCCGTCAGCAACAACTCGACCACCGCGAGCACCGGCGCACGCGCCCAGATCACGGCCGGCGGCTCGGTGACGCTGGACGACATCCTGGTGACGACCGTGGGTGCCACCGGCTCCGGCTCCACCGCCAGCCTCGTCCTGAACGCCGGTGACGCCACGGTGACCGACTTCACCGCCAGCTCCGACCATGGCGCGGCCTCGGCCAGCTTCACCACCACCAGCGGCGATCTGACGCTCAATGGCAACGGCATGGTTTTCGGCAACGGCGTGGGTAATTTCGCCGGCCTGTATGCCGCCGTGGCCGGCGATCTGGACGCCTCCGCCGCCTCCCTGGTGGTGAACAACCAGAGCACGCTGTCGTCCGCCCATGCGAACGCCACGCTGGCGGCCGACGGCACCGCGGCCGTCAGCGACCTCAACGTCACCAGCAGCGGCACGAACGGCGCCGTCACCGTCAATCTGTCCGGCGCGGACGGGCTGACGGTGAGCGGCGAAGTGACCGCCACCTCGCTCGCCACCGGTGGCACCGCCACCGTCTCCCTCGGCTCCGCCGACGGCAGCGTGAACGTGCTCGCGGATGCACTGGTGCTGGCCAACAGCCACGGCTTTGCCAGCCTGTCCAGCGGCTCGGCCACTGGCGGCGCGCTGGATGGCGCACTGCGGGCGAACTCGACCAACAACGGCGCCCAGCTCTCGATCGAAGCGGATGGCGGCACGCTTTCGCAGGGCGCGGCCGGCGTGCTGCGCGCCGAAGGCGCCACCGGCAGCCTGCTGGAGGTGCACGCCGGCGACAGCGTGCTCGACCTGAACGGCACGCTCCAGGCGGTGGCCACCAGCGGCCCCGCCACGCTGGACCTGATCGGCGCTTCCGGCAGCGTGGGCGACTTCGAAGTCAGCAGCGCTTCCGGCAGCGCTTCCGCCTTCATCAGCGGCAACAACGCCGCCGGCACCCTGGTGCTGGATGGTTCCGGCACGGTGAGCGGCAACAGCGCCAGCAGCACCGGCGCCCTGCTGTCGATCGCCACCGTGGGCGCGCTCGACGCCAGCACCGGCACGCTGAACGTCGCCAACACCAGCACCAGCAATGGCGCGGGTGCGAGCATGGCGGTGGATGCGAACGGCAACGTCACGCTGGGGCAGGTGGATCTGGCTACCGCTGGCGCCAGCGGCCTCGCCGAGCTCACGGTCATCAGCAACGCCGGCAACGTCAGCTTCGTCGATGAAGTCAATGTCACCGGCAACGGTACCGCCAGCAACACGGTGGTCGATGCCACCGCCGCCGGCAACCTGCTGGTTGGCAACGGTGCTGCGATCAGCGCCAGCGCGCCCACCGGCAATGCTTCGGTGACGCTGGCCGCCGGTGGCAACGCCACCATCAATGGCGACGTCGGCGCGGCCGGCTCCGGTTCTGCGGCGGTGGCCATCACCGGTGCCACCGGTGTGGGGCAGGGCGCGGCGAGCGAGATCGTCGCTGACGGTGGCACGACCGCCACCACCACTCTCACCGGCGCCGGCGTGCAAGTGGCCGGCCTGGTCAAAGCCAACGCCGATAGCGGCGATGCCAACTTAAGCCTGGTGCCGCAAGGCGGCAACATCACCGTCGCCCAGGGCGGCCACGTGCTCGCCGCCTCGTCGGGCGCGGATGCCAAGGTGACGCTGGATGGCGCCAACAACCTGGTTCTCAACGGCGCGCTGGAAGTTTCCGCGCTGTCCGGCGAGGCCAAGGTCAGCATCGACGATATCGGCACCTCGCTGACCCAGGGCAGCACCGGCACCATCGTCGCGACCGGCAATGATGTCGAAGTCGATATCGACGGCGGCGACAACCTCGCCAGCGTCGTGCTGGGCGGCTCGCAGACGCTGCTCGCCGACCAGCAGAAGGCGGTGTTGAAGGTCGCCGGCGGCCAGGTCCGCGTCACCAACTTCGATGTCCGCAGCCAGGGCAACAACGCGGGGGCGCTGGTGGTGGGCAACAACGTCGTGTTCGACGGGACCGGCGTGATCGATGCCGGCGGCTTCATGGCCGCGCTTTCCAGCACTGCCACGACTGGCAACATCGACAGCCGCAGCGCCGACCTCAGCGTGACCAACAGCGGTAGCGGCACGGCGGACGTCCTTCTCGAGGCGCAGGCGGGCTCTGCGCTGCTGGGCGACACCGACGTGGTGGCGGCCGGCGGTTCGGCGGGCCTGGACGTGCAAGCCGCCACCGGCATCGAATCCAACGGCAACGTGCTGGTGCGCTCCACCGGCGGCGACTCGTCCATCGAACTCGTCACCAGCGGTGCCACCGCCCACATCAAGGTCGCCGCTGGCACCACGATGGTCGCGGAAAGCCTGGGCAACCACGCCGGCGACGCCGACATCTACATGAAGGCCGGTGATTGCTGCAAGGCGGAAGTCCAGCTCAATGGCAACGTCACCGCCAACAACACCGGCAGCGGCGACGCAACGGTGGCGGCCTACGCTGGCAAGATCACGGTGAACGGTGTTACCACCGCCCACTCCGCCGGCGGCAGCACCGGCATCGGCCTCGCCACCGCGGGCGACCTCATCGTCGCCGGCAAGCTGGTGTCCAAGGCCGACTCGGCCAACGAGGAAGCCCACATCGTGCTGGTCTCCGACAAGCTCAACTACAGCGGCACCGCCGAGCTGTCGCAGGGCAATGGCCGCGTGCAACTGGCGCCGTTCAGCACCGATGAGATCATCGGAGTGAACTCCGCCCGCGATCACGACGCCATCATCGGAGTGAACTACACCACCGGCACGCTGAACAAGTTCGCCGGCTACGGCGCCGAGATCCGCATCGGCGGCAGCTTCGACCGCAGCAACTGGGCGAACGGCTCCGGCTGGTGCATCCCGGACATGGCGAACTGGACCGATGTGACCCAGCACACCGCCGACATCCATGTCGCCGGCTCCAGCAACATCGTGCTGGCAGACACCACCATGGTGTTCGACACCACCGGCATCACCTACTACCACGACCAGGGCATGAGCCCGTGGAGCGTGCCGAACGGCCGCACCGCGATTTATGTGCCGCGTGCGGAGAAGGTGAGCATCGACCGCTACGTGGATCGCACCGACAACTCGCTGCACACCGTCAGCAAGGCGCCGGACACCACGCTGGCGCTCGTCACCACCGGCATCCCGCCGGAAGGCACCACGCCGCTGGGCGGCAACTTGTTCCTCGCCGGCGACGGTGTGAACATGGGCGTCTATGGCGGCGCTGCCGGTGTCGGCCAGAACGGCGCGGGCAGTGGTGGCAGCGCGACGGGTGGCGGCGAGCAGGGCGGCGGCGCCAACGCGGACGACGACGAGAACCGTCGCAACCGCGGCCAGAACTGAGCGTCGGCCCGCAAGTCGCAGCAGGACCGCCCCGGCAACGGGGCGGTCTTTTTTTCGAGGAGATGAACAATGAGTGAAACCCAGGCCGCCAGCGGCGGTGTCAAGGTCACGCCGCCCTTCGCCTACGGCGAAATCGTGCCGCTGCTGAAGCAGCACCGCGTCGCGGTCGAGGACGGCATCGTCGCACCCGCGCTGCGCAAGGTGCAGGCGGTGCCGATTTCCATGAGCGAAATGGGCCGCGCCGCGCGCGACTACCCCATCGCCTTCAGCGGTACGCCGGATGGCAAGCGCTTCGGCGTCATCGCGCTGCTCGGCCTGCGCCAGGGCGAAAACCGCCTGGTGGACGACGCCGGCCGCTGGCGCGAAGGCTGGTACGTGCCCGCCTACATCCGCCGCTACCCCTTCTGCATGGCCTCGGTCACCGACAACGGCCAGCAGCGCGACGAGCGGGTCGTGTGCGTGGAACGCGGCGCGCTGGCCGAAGGCGACGGCGGCCGCGCGCTGGAAGACGAATCCGGCAAGCCGCAAGCCTGGTGGGAAGAGCGCCTCAAGCTCACCCAGGAATTCGAGGCCGACCTGCTGCGCACCGCCCGCATGTGCGACACCCTGAGCAAGTTCGGCCTGCTGGTACCGTTCTCCGCCCAGGCGGTGAGCAAGAGCGGCGACACCATGAACATCACTGGGCTGTTCCGCGGCGACGAAGGCCGCCTGGACAAGCTGCGCGCCGACGACCTGCGCATGCTTATCCGCACCGGCACGCTGGGCCGGCTGTACGCGCAGATGTTCTCGCTGGACAACCTGGGGCGCTTGCTGGACCTGGGCTGAAAGCTGATACCACCCGCCGCTGATGTGGCGGTGGCGGCGAATGCTTGGACGAGAACGGGCCGTAAGGCCCGTTTTTCATGTCTGCAATACGGCTGCTTCGTCTGAAGGCGGCCCAGCGGCAGGCTCGCGTCATGATCTACGTCATCCGGGAAGAATAGTCATATGGTTTATGCTCCCCGGGTTAACGCAAAGCCTTGCAGCTCCAAGACGGAAGCCTCCCTGTGCCAGCCAGAAACCGGATGACAACTCAACTGCGACTCGCGTCAGCAATTGTGGCGCTCATCATCTCGTCATCGGCTTCCGCCGAAAGGAAACCGGAAATCCAGTTCCTGCACGGCAGCGAGTTGATGCAATGGTGCAAAGAGGAAGCCCAGGCCCACTTTGCCGGTAAGGAGGTTTCGACCTACCAGTGGAGTGGGCGCCATTACGAGAGGGGAAACATCCTCCATGTGAAAGGGCAGATCAGGGCGGGTGACAAGGATGTCCCGGTCAATTGCCGGGTGGCCAAGGGCGCACGCGAGCATCTTGCGGCTATTGAAATACTGGAAGGCCGATGACTATGTTTCGGTGCCCCTCACGTAAAAGGTCAGACAGTGTCAACAACGCCAGAGAAAAAAACCTCTCCTTTCACTCGAAATGAATGGCTGGGGCTTGCGATTGGAGCTTGGTTCATTGCAGGTCTTTTGTTTTATCTTTTTGGATTCAATGCACTGGGTCGTTATTCCTTGATCGTGCTCATCGGCGGTCCCTGCTACCTCTCCTTTAAGTTTCTCTCTAGCAGGTCAGAGTAGTTTGTAATTTTCTAGCGCTTGTTGCCCAGAATCTTGGTCAAGGCGCTCCCTTTGGTCATTGGACGCTGCGCAATAAAGCTGCGCGGCGTTGGTTAACGCTAGGTTAGGTCGCACATGCGCATTCGGTATGCATTCGTTGTTATTGGGCTTTTCATTTCCAGTGTTCATGCTCAAACGGTTTCCTTCAACCGATTTACTGATGATCTTCCACAATTATTGGAGACAGATGCCGTAACGGTCATGGTTCGTAGCCTTATGCATGATTTCGCCGGGAAATTGTGCGCACGATTGAGCAACGCTACGGGAGGCGAGGCACAGGAGGAGGCCGAGAAATGGAGAGCAAGAAACGATGCGTTCATTCGTGGTGCCTCAAGCGTGCTGAACGAATTCGGCGATCGTTATCTCCAGGTTGGTGGCGAATCGGCCAAACAGGAGTATTCCCAGATGATCTTGCTGACCGCAGTGAAGGAAGCCAATCGGCGAGTAATGCGACAGTTGGACGGTGCAAACCTTGACAACGCTATCGTCCCGCCTGAGCGTGCCTGTTACGGCCTAGCGCAACTGCTTAATGACAGAGTTGCTGACTTCGAGCGCTCGCCAGAGACAACGCGCGCCTTGGTTCCTTACATGGAACGGAAGGGTATTCGCTAAGGCAGCCCGACCCTTGGCTCAACCGGATTTGAGCTTCTTCGCTCTTTAGATCCGACGTTAGCCGGTTTGAGCACGGCATTAGCACTGAATGAAATCGGGCCGCGGCGAGTCTCCTCGCCGCGGCCCGATTTCATTCCGCGGAACACTCGCCCTCAGGCTTCCTGCACTGCCCCGATGAAGCCTGCCAGTTCCGGCGTCTGGGGCGCGGCGAACACCGTCTTCGGATCGCCGCTTTCATGTATCCGGCCCTGGTGCATGAAGATCAGCTTGTTGCCGACGTCGCGGGCGAAGCGCATTTCGTGGGTGACCATGATCAGCGTCATGCCCTCGCTGGCGAGCTGGCGGACGACGGCGAGGACCTCGTTGACCAGCTCCGGGTCCAGCGCCGAGGTGATCTCGTCGCACAACAGCACCTTGGGCTTCATCGCCAGGGCACGGGCGATGGCGACGCGCTGCTGCTGGCCGCCGGAGAGCTGGTCGGGGAAGCTGCTGAACTTGTCGGAGAGGCCGACCTTCAGCAGCATTTCCTTGGCGATGTCCTCGGCCTCGCGCTTGGAGGTGCCCTTGACCACCGTGGGCGCGAGCATGACGTTCTGGCCGGCGGTGAGGTGGGGAAAGAGGTTGAACTGCTGGAACACCATGCCGACTTTCTGGCGCAGGGCGCGCAGGTCGCCCTTGCCGTCGTGCAGCGCGGCGCCGTCCACCACCAGCTCGCCCTTGTCTATGGTTTCCAGGCCGTTGATGGTGCGCAGCAGGGTGCTCTTGCCGGAGCCGCTGCGGCCGATGAGGGCGACGACGTCGCCCTGGGCGACTTCCAGGTCTATGCCCTTGAGGACGTGGTTGGCGCCGAAGTGCTTGTGCAGGCCGGTGATCTTAACGAGCGACATGGAATTTCCTCTCCAGGCTTTTGGCGTACAGCGAGAGCGGGTAGCAAAGGATGAAGTAACCGGCGGCGACCAGGCCGAACACCAGGAAGGGCTGGAAGGTGGCGTTGGCCAGCATGGAGCCGGTCTTGGTGAGTTCGGCGAAGCCGATGATGGACGTCACCGCGGTGCCTTTGACCACCTGCACCGAGAAGCCGACGGTGGGCGCGATGGCGATGCGCAGCGCCTGCGGCAGCACCACGTAGCGCATCTGCTGGGTGTAGGACAGCGCCAGGCTGGCGGAGGCCTCCCATTGGCCGCGCGGCACCGACTCCACGCAGCCGCGCCAGATCTCGGCGAGGTAGGCGCTGGTGAACAGGGTGAGGCCGACGGCGGCGGCGATCCAGGGCGACACGTCCAGGCCGACCAGCGACAGGCCGAAGAAGACGATGAAGAGCTGCATCAGCAGCGGCGTGCCCTGGAAGACTTCGATGTAGCCCTTGGTGAGCGCCTGCAGCAGGCGGTTCTTGGAGATGCGGGCGAACAGGATGGCGAGGCCGACCAGGCCGCCGAGCACGAAGGCGATGAGCGACAGCGCCAGCGTCCATCTGCCGGCTTCCAGCAGGTTGCGGACGATGTCCCAGGTGGTGAATTGGACGAACATCAGCGCGGCCTCCCGACGATGAAGCGCTGGCCCAGCCGCATCAGCAGCTGGCGGATCAGCAGGGCCATGACGAAGTACATCGCCGTGGTGACGAAGTAGGTTTCGAAGGCGCGGAAGTTGCGCGACTGGATGAAGTTGGCGGCGAAGGTGAGTTCCTCCGCGGCGATCTGGGAGCAGACCGAGGAGCCGAGCATGACGATGATCACCTGGCTCACCAGCGCCGGCCACACGCGGGTCAGTGCCGGGCGCAGCACCACGTGGCGGAAGGTCTGCAGCCGGGTGAGCGCCAGCGAGGAGGCGGCCTCGATCTGGCCGCGCGGCGTGGCCTGGATGCCGGCGCGGATGATCTCGGTGGAATAGGCGCCGAGGTTGATCACCATCGCGATCACGGCGGCATGCCACTCGGTCATCTTCACGCCCAGCGAGGGCAGGCCGAAGAAGATGAAGAAGAGCTGCACCAGGAAGGGGGTGTTGCGGATCACCTCCACATAGAGCCCGAAGAGGCGGTCGAAGGGGCTGATCTTCCAGGCGCGGCAGAGCGCGCCGACGATGCCGAGGCCGATGCCCAGCACCGCGCCGACGGCGGTCAGCGCCAGGGTGAAGGCGGCGCCGGTGAGCAGCAGGTCGGTGTGCTGCAGCACCGGGGCGAAGTCGAACTGATAGGCCATCCAGGGTCTCCATGGCCGGCGCCGGGCCGGCTCGTGGCCGCGCGGGGCGCTGTGGGAGGGGC
>Ga0209699_100394_pt1 | contig 26331 bp, 10 predicted proteins | sample SynthPrep_1_END__FD_187204 | JGI IMG/M metagenome (GOLD analysis project Ga0209699, IMG submission 187204) | Synthetic microbial communities from Ohio, USA - SynthPrep_1_END_DS7_MetaG (SPAdes) (version 2) | ecosystem: Engineered > Bioreactor > Aerobic > Activated sludge | place: USA: Ohio...
GCCCCCAGGGGCCGCCCCCAGCGGCGCCCCCCCGGAGGCAGGCCTCATCGGAGACACTGTCCATGACAGACAGCGCAAGCACCGGCGCGGCCAGCGCGCGCCGCTATGACGACATCCTCGTCGTCACCATCGACCATCCCCCCGTCAATGCCCTGAGCGCCGCCGTGCGCGGCGATCTGGCCGCGGCCGTGCGCGACGCCCAGGCCGATCCGCAGGTCCGCGCCATCCTGTTGATGGGCGCCGGCAAGAACTTCATCGCAGGCGCCGACATCCGCGAATTCGGCAAGCCGCCGCAGCCGCCCATCCTGCCCGAGGTCTGCAACCAGATCGAAGCCAGCGCCAAGCTGGTGGTAGCTGCGCTGCACGGCGCGGCGCTGGGCGGCGGACTGGAAGTGGCGCTGGCCGCGCACTACCGCGTCGCGCTTGCGGGCGCCAAGCTGGGCCTGCCCGAAGTGAACCTGGGCCTCTTGCCCGGCGCCGGCGGCACCCAGCGCGCGCCGCGCCTCATGGGTGCGCAGGCGGCGCTGGACCTGATGCTGACCGGCAAGCACCTCTCCGCCGGGGCAGCCCTGGAAGCTGGATTGGTGGACGCGCTGTCCAGCGAATCCGACCCGCTGGACGCGGGCCTCGCCTACACCCGGCAACTGCTGGCCGTGGGCGCGGGTCCGCGCCGCACCCGCGATGCCGGCGCGCTCGCCGACCGGGCCGCAGCGCTGGCCCAGGTCGACGCGGCGGCCGAACGCGTAGCCCGGACCACCCGCGGACTGTACTCGCCCGGCAAGATCGTGGAGGCCGTGCGCGCCGCCATCGAGCAGCCGTTCGACGACGGCCTGCGCACCGAACGGGCGCTGTTCCTGCAATGCCTGGACAGTCCGCAACGGGCGGGCCTGGTGCATGCCTTCTTCGCCGAACGCGACACCGCCAAGATGCCGGGCCAACAATCGGCCCGGCCGCGGCGCCTGGAACGCATCGGCATCGTCGGCGGCGGCACCATGGGCGCCGGCATCGCCGTGGCGGCGCTGGACGCCGGCTTTCCCGTGACCATGGTCGAACAGAATGAAACCGCGCTGGAGCGCGGCCGCGGCCGCGTCGTGCAGGTCTACGAGCTGCTGGTCAAGAAAGGCAGGATCAGCGCCGACGAGCGCGATGCCCGCATGGCGCGCTACACCGGCTCGACGCAATACGAAGCGCTCGCCGACGCCGACCTCATCATCGAAGCCGTGTTCGAGGACATGGCGGTGAAGCAGGCCGTATTCGCGCAGCTGGACCGCGTCGCCAAGCCCGGCGCGGTGCTGGCCACCAATACCTCGTACCTGGACGTCAACCTCATCGCCGCTGCCACGCGCGGCCCCGCCGACGTGCTGGGCCTGCACTTCTTTTCGCCCGCCAACATCATGAAGCTGCTGGAAGTGGTGGTGGGCGAGCATACCGCTCCTGACACCGTGGCCACCGGCTTCGAGCTGGCCCGGCGCCTGCGCAAGATCCCGGTGCGCGCGGGCGTGTGCGACGGCTTCATCGGCAACCGCATCCTGGCCGTGCATCGCCAGGCCGCGGACATGATGATGGAAGACGGCGCCTCGCCCTACGAGATCGACGCCGCCGTGCGCGACTTCGGCTACCCCATGGGGCCCTACCAGATGGCCGACCTGGCCGGCGGCGATATCGGCTGGGCCACGCGCAAGCGCCGCGCGCCCACCCGCGATCCCGCGCTGCGCTATGTGCAGATTCCCGACCGGCTGTGCGAACGGGGCTGGTTCGGCCAGAAGACGGGCCGCGGCTTCTACCTCTACCCCGACGGGGCGCGCCAAGGCGAACAAGACCCCGAAGTCCTCGCCATCATCGACGCCGAACGCACGCGCGCCGGCGTCACGCCGCGCGCCTGCACGCAAGAGGACATCCAGCGCCGTTACCTGGCCGCCATGATCAACGAAGCCGCCAACGTGCTGCACCAGGGCATTGCGCAGCGCCCCTCCGACATCGACGTGGTGTTCCTGTCCGGCTATGGCTTTCCGCGCCATCACGGCGGTCCCATGCACTACGCCGACCGCCTGGGACTGGACTGCGTGCTGGCCGATATCCGCAGCTACGCGCAGGAGGATCCCGCCTTCTGGAAGCCCTCGCCGCTGCTCGTGCAACTGGCCGAATCCGGCCGCAATTTCGCCAGCCTGAACCAAGCCGCCTGACCCCGACACCCCACAGGAATACGCCATGCGCGAAGCCGTCATCGTCGCCACCGCCCGCACCCCCATCACCAAGGCCGGACGCGGCGAATTCAACCTCATCGCCGGCCCCACGCTGGCCGCGCACGCCGTGCGCGCCGCCGTCGACCGCGCCGGCATCGACCCCGCCCTGATCGAAGACGCCTTCATCGGCTGCGGCTATCCGGAAGGCGCCACCGGCCGCAACATCGGCCGCCAGGCCGTGATCCGCGCCGGGCTGCCCGTCAGCGTGGGCGGCGCCACCGTCAACCGTTATTGCGCCTCCGGCCTGCAGGCCATCGCCTCGGCCGCCAGCCGCATCGTCATGGACGGCGCCCCCGCCATGATCGCGGGCGGCGTCGAACTGGTGTCGCAGATCCGCACCCGCGACGACGGCGTGAGCGGCATGGATCCGTGGATCGTGGCCAATAAGCCCGAACTCTACCTGCCCATGATCGAAACCGCCGACATCGTCGCTGCCCGCTACGGCATCAGCCGCGAAGCCCAGGACCATTTCGCCGCACAAAGCCAGGCGCGCGCCGAAGCCGCGCAGGCCGCGGGACGCTATCTTGAAGAGATCGTTCCGGTCACCACGGCCATGTCCGTCACCGACCGCGCCACCGGCGCCGTCAGCGAACGCGAAGTCACGGTGGATCGCGACACCTGCAACCGCCCCGGCACCACCTACGATGCCCTGGCCTCGCTGGCCCCGGTGCGCGGCGCCGGCCAGTTCGTCACGGCCGGCAACGCCTCGCAATTGTCGGATGGCGCCGCCGCCTGCGTGCTGATGGAAGCCGCCGAGGCCCGGCGCGCCGGCATCCAGCCGCTGGGCGCATTCCGCGGGCTGGCGATCGCCGGCTGCGAACCCGACGAGATGGGCATAGGCCCGGTCTACGCCGTGCCCAAGCTGCTGGCCCGCCACGGCCTCAAGGCGCAGGACATCGACCTGTGGGAACTTAACGAGGCCTTCGCCTCGCAAGCCCTGTATTGCCAGGAAAAGCTCGGCATCCCGATGGACCGCCTGAACGTGGACGGCGGCGCCATCGCCCTGGGCCACCCCTTCGGCGTCACCGGCGCCCGCCTGGCTGGCCACGTGCTCATCGAAGGCCGCCGCCGCGGCGCCCGCTATGCCGTCGTCACCATGTGCGTGGGCGGCGGCATGGGCGCGGCCGGCCTGTTTGAAATCTACTGAGGATCCCCCATGGACCTGGAATTCACTCCCGAAGAAAACGCCTTCCGCGATGAAGTGCGGGCTTTTCTCGCCAGCAAGCTGCCCGAGCGTCTGTCCGCCAAGGTCGCGCAAGGCAAGCTGCTGACGCGCGCCGACATGGTCGAATGGCACGCCATCCTCAACCGCCAGGGTTGGCTCGCCAGCCACTGGCCGGTGGAATACGGCGGCACCGGCTGGAGCGCCGTGCAGAAGTACATCTTCGAAAACGAATGCGCGCTGGCCGGCGCGCCGCGCATCGTGCCCTTCGGTCTGAGCATGCTGGGCCCGGTGCTGATCAAGTACGGCAGCGAGGCGCAGCGGCGCCATTGGCTGCCGCGCATCCTGGACGGCTCCGACTGGTGGTGCCAGGGCTATTCCGAACCCGGCGCGGGCTCGGACCTGGCCTCCGTCAAGACCACCGCCGTGCGCGACGGCGACAGCTACGTAGTCAACGGCCAGAAGACCTGGACCACGCTGGGCCAGTACGCCAACATGATCTTCTGCCTGGTGCGCACCTCGCAGGAAGGCCGGCGCCAGGAAGGCATCAGCTTCCTGCTGATCGACATGGCCAGCCCCGGCGTGGAAGTGCGCCCCATCATCACGCTGGACGGCGAGCACGAAGTCAACGAGGTGTTCTTCTCCGACGTGCGGGTGCCTGCCGCCAACCTGGTGGGCGAGGAAAACCGCGGCTGGACCTGCGCCAAGTACCTGCTGACCTACGAACGCACCAACATCGCCGGCGTCGGCCAATCCACGGCAGCGCTGGAACGCCTGAAGACGGTGGCCGCAAGCCAACGCAAGAACGGACGTCCGCTATCCGAGGACCCGGACTTCGCCGCCCGGCTGGCCCGCGTCGAGATCGAACTGGCCAATATGCGCACCACCAACCTGCGCGTGGTCGCGGCGGTTGCCGGCGGCGGCGCGCCCGGCGCGGAAAGTTCGATGCTGAAGATCCGCGGCACCCAGATCCGCCAGGAGATCAGCGCGCTGAACCGCCGCGCCATGGGGCCTTACGCCCGCCCCTTCGTGCCCGAGGCGCTGCACGACGGCTACGACGCGCCGCCCATCGGCCCGCAAGGCGCCGAGAGTGCCGCCGCGCAGTACTTCAACAACCGCAAGCTGTCGATCTTCGGCGGCTCCAATGAAATCCAGAAGAACATCATCTCCAAGATGATCCTCGGACTGTGAGGGCCGGCCATGAACTTTGAACACACCGAAGACCGGCGCATGCTCTCCGACATGCTGCGCCGCTTTGTCGCCGAACAGTGCGACTTCGCCACGCGCGACCGCAACGCCCGCTCGGAGCGGGGCTACAGCCTGGAACTGTGGCAGCGCTATGCCGAACTCGGCGCCATCGGCGCGCTGTTTGCGGAGGCCGACGGCGGGCTCGGCGGAACCGGCTTCGACATTTCCGTCGTGTTCGAGGCGCTTGGCGCTGGCCTGGCCGTCGAACCGCTGCTGGACGCGCTCATGGTCGGCAGCGCCATCGCCGCCGCCGGCACGCCAGGCCAGCGCCAAGCGCTGGAAGGCCTGATAGCCGGCACCATCACCGCTGCGCTTGCCCATGCCGAGCCCGGCTCCGGCTATGAACTGGCGTACGTCGAAACCCGCGCCGAACGCAACGCAGACGGCTGGGTGCTCAACGGCGCCAAGGCCGTGGTCGCGGCCGGCGAACACGCCGACCTGTTCCTGGTCCCGGCCCGCAACGCGGGCGGCCCGGACGACGAGGCCGGCATCAGCTTGTTCCTGGTCAGCGCCGGCACGCCCGGCCTGAAGGTGCGCGGCTATGGCCTGATCGATGGCGGCCGCGCGGCCGAACTCGTGCTCGACGACGTGCAGCTTGCTCCAGAGGCGCTGCTGGGCGAGGCCGGCGCAGGCTACCCGCTGCTGGAACGCGCCGCCGGCCGGGGCATCCTGGCGCTGTGCGCCGAAGCGGTGGGCGCGATGGACTGCGCCCGCGACGCCACCCTGGAATACCTGCGCACGCGCCGCCAGTTCGGCGCCCCCATCGGCAGCTTCCAGGCGCTGCAGCATCGCATGGCCGACGTGCTGCTGGAGATCGAGCAGGCGCGTTCGGCCGTGATCAATGCCGCGGCCGCGCTCAACCATCCCGACCGCGCCACCCGCGAACGCGCGCTGTCCGCCGCCAAATACACCATCGGCCGCATCGGCACGCTGGTGGCCGAAGAGAGCATCCAGCTGCACGGCGGCATCGGCATGACCTGGGAACTGCCCCTGGCGCACTACGCCAAGCGCCTGGTCATGATCGACCACCAGCTGGGCGACGAAGACCATCACCTGCGGCGCTACATCGCGCTGGGGCAGGCCTGAGCGGAGGACCACGCCATGATGACCCAGGTCCATGCCGCCCCGCCCCTCTCGCCGCCTTTCGCCGCCCCGTTCCCCGTACGCAGCGCGGCGGACGTGCAGCGGCTGCAAGCGCGGCCGTTGGACGAGACTCTCACGGTGCAGAGCACCTACGAGATCTTCCGCAACTCGGCCGCGGCCTTCGGTGACAAGACCGCGCTGACCTTTCTGCGCAGCGCCGACCCCGGCGACGCACCGGTGCGCTGGAGCTACCGTGAACTGCTGGCCGGCATCCACCAGACCGCGAACCTGCTGCATGAGCTGGGCGTGGGCCCGGACGACGCCGTCGGCATCCTGCTGCCCGGCTGTCTGGAGTACCACCTGGCGCTATGGGGCGGCGAGGCCGCCGGCATCGTCCAGCCCCTGAACCCCTTGCTGGCCGAAGACAAGCTCGCCTCGCTCATGAACACGGCACGCGCCAAGGTGCTGATCGCCTACGGGTCCGACCTGGAATGCGGCTCCTGGTCCAAGGCGCTGCGCCTGCGCGAGCGCGTGCCCACGCTGCACACGCTGCTGCGCGTGGCGCCGCTGGATGAACCGCCTTCGAACCGCCCGGCGCTGCCGGACCATGCGCTGGACTTCAACACCGCGCGCGCCGCCCAGCCGGCTGACCGCTTGCTCAGCGGCCGTGAGATCCATGCCAGCGACGTGGCCGCCTATTTCCACACCGGCGGCACCACGGGCGCGCCCAAGCTCGCCATCCACACGCACGCCAACCAGGTCTTCAGCGCCTGGGCCGCGGTGCAATTGCAGAACGCCGGACCGGACGACGTTGTCATCAACGGATATCCGCTGTTCCATGTGGCGGGCGTGCTGCCGGCCTCGCTGGCCGCCCTGTCGGCGGGCGTGGAAACCGTCATCCCCACCACCCTGCTGCTGCGCAACCGCGACGTGCTGCGCAACTACTGGCGCCTGGTCGAACACCACCGCGCCACCTCGCTGCAAGGCGTGCCCACCATCCTCGCGGCGCTGGCCGAAGTGCCGCTGGCGGGCGCCGACATCTCGTCGCTGCGCTACTGCCGCACGGGCGCCGCGCCCCTGCCCGCCGAACTGGCTACCCGCTTCAAGCGCCTGTTCGGCCTGCACGTCAATGAAAGCCTGGGCATGACGGAGATGGCGGGCATCTCGACCATCTCGCCGCCGGGCTGCGAATTCCCGGTGGGCTGCGTCGGCTTTCCGCTGCCCTACGTACAGGTCCGCATCGTCGGCCTGGACATGCCGGCCGGCACGCCCGCGCGCGACCTGGCCGCCGGCGCGCCCGGCATGGTGCTGTTCAAGGCGCCCAACGTCATCCCAGGCTTTCTCGACCCCGAGGACACGGCGCGCGCCTTCACCGAAGACGGCTGGCTCATCAGCGGCGACGTGGGCTACCTGGACGAGGACGGCCGCCTGCACCTGCAAGGCCGCGCCAAGGATCTGATCATCCGCAGCGGCCACAACATCGATCCCAAGACCATCGAAGACGCGCTCGCCTCGCACCCGTCGGTACAGCTCTGCGCCGCCGTCGGCGCCCCCGACGCCTATGCCGGCGAACTGCCCATCGCCTTCGTCACGCTGGCCGAAGGCGCCCAAGTTCAGGAAGCCGAACTGCTGGCCTACGCCGCCGAGCACGTGGATGAAAGCCCGGCGCGGCCCAAGCGCGTCATCGTGCTGGACAGCATGCCCATGACCAACGTGGGCAAGATCTACAAGCCTGATCTGCGCCGGCTGGCCACCGCCGTATCGGCCCAGGCCGTGGTGGCGCGCACCCTGCAGGAAGCCGGCCTGATCGACGACGGCGCGCTGTTCCGCGTCCAAGCCGACGCGCAGCCCGAGGTCGCGGTCCAGGCCGACGCCCGCGCGCCCGAGGCGCTGAAAGCCAGCCTGCGCGACGCGCTGGCCCGCTTGCCCGTAAAGGTCGTCCTACGCGACTAAGCAGTCCCACACACAACAACACCCCAGGAGACAAACCCATGACCCACCAGCCCCTGCGGCGCGCCTGCCTCGGCGCCGTGCTGCTCTCGATTGCGGGCGTTGCATTGCCCTTCGCCGCTGGCGCGCAAGGCGCCTACCCGTCCAAGCCCATCACGCTGATCGTGCCCTTCCCGGCCGGCGGCTCCACCGACCGCCATATGCGGATCGTGGCGCAGGACGCCTCCAAGACCCTGGGCCAGCCCGTCGTCGTGGAAAACCGACCCGGCGCCGGCGGCACCCTGGGGCCCGCCACCATGGCCAAGACCGCCAAGCCCGACGGCTACACCATCACCCTGTACACCCTGGCCATGCTGCGCATGCCCTATATGCAGAAAAGCAGCTGGGACCCCATCAACGACTTCAGCTTCATCCTGGGCCTGTCCGGCTATACCTTCGGCTTCACCGTCCGCGCCGATTCGCCCTACAAGACCTTCAACGAATACATCGAGGCGGCGCGCAAGGCGCCTGGCACCATCGACTACGGCTCCACCGGCATCGGTTCGTCGCCGCACCTGCTGATCGAGGAAGTCGCCATCAACGCCAAGGTGAAACTGAACCACGTGCCCTTCAAGGGCAACGCCGACATGCAGCAGGCCCTGCTCGGCGGCCACGTCATGGCGCAAAGCGACGCCACCGGCTGGGACCAGTTCGTCGACTCCGGCAAGATGCGCCTGCTGGTCACCTTCGGCGAAAAGCGCACCACGCGCTGGCCCGACGTGCCCACCGCGCAGGAGCTGGGCTACAAGGTCGTGTCCACCTCGCCCTACGGCCTGGCCGGCCCCAAGGGCATGGACCCCGCAGTCGTGAAGACGCTGCACGACGCGTTCAAGAAGGCGCTGTTCGACCCCGCCAGCATGGACGTCATGAAACAGCTGAACCAGGAACCCGCCTACCGCAACAGCCAGGACTACAAGGAATGGGCCCAGGCCACCTACGTCAAGGAAAAAGGCCTGATCGAGTACCTGGGATTGATGGCGAAGGATTGAACCGGCGGCATGGCACCCACCGCCCTCGCGGGAGGGGGGTGCCGCCGCCGAAAGCCGCGGGAATCGAATCCTTGCCGCGAACAGTCTTGGCAACGCCGTGGCGTGTACGCCAGGCTGACAAGAAAAGCTCCCCCATTTCATCAAGAAGACTCCCTGAAGCCTCTTGGCGCACACGGCCGTTCCCAGGGATATCAATTTAATCTTGATTGACGCAGACAGCCGGCCCGCTCGACGATGGCGCGCTGTTCCGCGTGGCAGCCAACCTGCAATCCGATATCGCAGTCCGGGCCGACGCCCGCGCGTCCGAAGCGCTGAAAGCCAGCCTGCACGACACGCTGGCCCGCTTGCCGGTCAAGGTCATCCTGCGCGGCTGAACAGCCCCACACACAACAACACCCCAGGAGACAAACCCATGACCCAGCAGCCCCTGCGGCGCGCCTGCCTCGGCGCCGCACTGCTCTCGATCGCCAGCGTTGCATTGCCCTTCGCCGCCGACGCGCAAAACGCCTACCCGTCCAAGCCCATCACGCTGATCGTGCCCTTCCCGGCCGGCGGCTCCACCGACCGCCACCTGCGCATCGTGGCGCAGGACGCCTCCAAGACCCTGGGCCAGCCCATCATCGTCGAAAACCGGCCCGGCGCCGCCGGCACCCTGGGCCCCGCCACCATGGCCAAGACCGCCAAGTCCGACGGCTACACCATCAGCCTGTACACCCAGGCCATGCTGCGCATGCCCCACATGCAGAAAAGCAGTTGGGATCCCATCAACGATTTCAGCTTCATCCTGGGCCTGTCCGGCTACACCTTCGGCTTCACCGTCCGCGCCGACTCACCGTACAAAACCTTCGGTGAATTCATCGAGGCCGCTCGCCAGGCGCCCGGCGCCATCGACTACGGTTCCCCCGGCACCGGCTCGTTGCCGCATCTGCTGATCGAGGAAGTCGCGATCAACGCCAAGGTCAAGCTGAACCACGTGCCCTTCAAGGGCAACGCCGACATGCAGCAGGCCCTGCTGGGCGGCCATATCATGGGGCAAAGCGACGGCACCGGCTGGGACCAGTTCGTCGACTCCGGCAAGATGCGCCTGCTGGTCACCTTCGGCGACAAGCGCACCACGCGCTGGCCCGACGTGCCGACCGCGCAGGAGCTGGGCTACAAGGTCGTGTCCACCTCGCCCTACGGCCTGGCCGGCCCCAAGGGCATGGACCCCGCAGTCGTGAAGACGCTGCACGACGCGTTCAAGAAGGCGCTGTTCGACTCCGCCAGCATGGACGTCATGAAACAGCTGAACCAGGAACCCGCCTACCGCAACAGCCAGGACTACAAAGAATGGGCCCAGGCCACCTACGTCAAGGAAAAAGGCCTGATCGAGTACCTGGGATTGATGGCGAAGGATTGAGCGCCAGAGCGCCAAGCCGCCCTTCGCACGAGCGGCTCGGCGCAGGCTGCACGGACCTGGACACGAACTTCAATCAATCACACGATCCGCCCTTGCCAGCATTGCCTGCGGCACCGTCAGCCCCAGCTGGCGGGCAACCTTGAGGTCGACAGTGAGCTCCCGCCGCGTGATGACTTCCACAGCCATGTCGGCGGGCTTGGCGCCCTTCAGGATGCGATCGACGAACCCCGGAACGCTACGCCAGGTATCCGCGACGTTGGTTCCGTAGCTCATCAGCCCGCCCGCGTCCGCCGAGCCGGCCGAAAACGCCGCGGGCAGGTTCTGGGCGGCGGCAAGTAGGGCGATACGCTTGCGGTGGGCCAGCGTGACCGGCACCTCCAGCACCAGCAGCGCCTCGGACTGCTGGTTGGCCATGGCCTTGAAGGCAGCATCCAGATCGGGCGCTGGACCGCGCAGCTTCAGCACCTGGGGTTCCATGCCCTGCGCCTTGGCCGCAGCCACATAGGTCCGCTCGATGGGCGCCAGGCCGCTGGCATCGGCGCCGGGTATGTCCTGGTCGCTCAGGAGCGTGACCCGCGCCAGCTTCGGCATGACTTCGCGCAGCAATTCAAACTGGCGGCGGGCCTGCTCCGGATCGTTGCTGGTGATGCCGGTCGCATTGCCGCCGGGGCGGTCCAGGGTCGCGGCAAAGCCCACGGCCACGGGATCGGCCACGATGGCGAAAACGATGGGTATCGTCTTGGTGGCCCGGACCGCCGCGCTGGACGCCGGCCCGCCGAAGGCGGCAATCACGTCGACATTCAGCGCAACCAGCTCCGCCGCCAGCGCGGGCAGGCGGTCAAGCTTACCTTCCGCGTAGCGGCCTTCGAGGATGAGATTCTTGCCCTCGGCGTAGCCGAGTTCCGCCAACCCTGCCCGCACCGCCCCGACGGCGGGATTGTTGGCGGCGGCGCCGTTGACCAGCAGACCGATGACGGGTGGCCCGGCCGGCTGCCGCGCCGCGCCGGACTTGTGCGTCAGCAAGCCCGCCAAGGCTGCGATCGACACAAAAAGCATGCTTCTGCGATTCATGATCCACCCTCCATCCGCTGTACACGGTGACTCGGTCAGCAATGTGATGAGCAACAGCGGTCACGCCGGATGAAATCGGGGGCTATGAATGAGGGTGCAGGCTGCGGGTCAGTCCTGGAATGCGCAGTCAGGCGCCCCATCCGATCCATGGGGCAACGCAAGTTGCAGACTGCTTAATTTCGCACTAAAGCGCCCGCGCCGCTAGCGCAAGGCGGCAATCTCGACGCTGTGGGCGCCGCAGGCCTCTACCAGCTCGGGATCGTGGCTGGCGAACAGCACCACCCGATCCTGCGCCCAGACCTTGAACTGCTCGGCCAGCACGCCGCGCGCCTGCGCGTCCAGCCCGTTGCTGGCCCCATCCGCAATGATGACAGCCGGGTCGCCCAGGGCGGCGGCCGTCAGGTAGACCTTGCGCCGCGTGCCCGTGGACATCTGCTCGAAGCGCTTGTCCAGATGCGGCGCCAGCCCCAGGCGGAACGCCAGGTCGAGCACGCTGTCCGTCAGCGCCACGTTCTTCTCGGCCGCGACCTGCTCCAGCAATCCGCGCCCCGTCTGCGCGGGCAGCGCCATGCAATTGTCGGGCACGTAAGCCAGGCGGGCCCGGGCTTGCGCGGGCGATTGGGTCCACGAATGGCCGTCAATCCAGACTTCCCCGGCATCCGGGGCGATGGCGCCCGCGATGATGCCCAGCAGCGTGGATTTTCCGGTGCTGTCTTCTTCGCACAGCGCCACGCAGCCGGGCGTGAACGTGTGGGTCAGGCCCTGGAAGACGAGATGGTCGCCGTAGCGCTTGCCGAGATTGTCGATTCGTAGCATGGCCGGGAGTGTACGCAGGAACGCGGCGCTCGGCCATCGCCGCCCTGGCGTGGCGCCAGCGCAGCAAATGTGAACTCAATTCAATTTTTTCCGCATTGACGATGTGGGAATCCGCATTTTTGCCGTACATTACGCGGCGTAAATAATTGTTAATTTTTAGCAAGAATATTTCGAATTTCGTAACGGTTGCACCGCCCGCACCTGCTATTGGCCCGCTGAGCGACCCTCCGTTAAGACGCATTTAGTTTCATTTAAATCAATATCACGTCCCATTTTGCCGGCCCGGCATTGGCGCCGGCATGGAAGAGATCAATGAATCACGTCTATCGAGTAGTCTTCAACGCCGCCGCTGGCGTGTGGCAGGCCGTCAGTGAAATCGCCCGCGGGCCGGCCAAGAGCAGCAGCCCTGCCCGGCGCCTGCGCCGCAACGGCGCGCAGCTGGCGGGCGCGCTGGGCATGGCGCTGGCCGCCACGGGCGCGCATGCGGTTCCCGTCGTCAGCCCGCAACTGTATTGGGACGGCGGCCACTCCGTGGCGAACGGCTCGGTGGATGGGGCCGCCGGCATCTGGGACTACACCAACACCAACTGGACCTCCGCCGACGGCGCAGTGAATCAATCGTGGACCGGCGGCAACGCGGTGTTCTCGGGCGCGGCCGGGACGGTGGCGGTCGGCGGACAGCACCAGATCACAGGCCTGGAGTTCCAGAGCGACGGCTACACGCTGGTGGGCGGAGCCAATGGTCAGTTGAATACCAGCGGCGTTACCACGATCCGAGTCAATCCCAACGTGACCGCGACCCTGGGCGTAGCCATACTCGGCAGCGGCGTCCTGAACAAGCAGGACAGCGGCACGCTGGTACTCAACGGGAACAACACCTATCTCGGCGGCACGACGCTCGCCGCCGGCCGCCTGGTTGTCGGCAGCAATGCGGCTCTGGGCAGCGGCAGCCTGACGGCGTTCGGCAACGCTGTGCTCGACGCCAATAACAAGGTGGTCCTGAACAACGACGTGAATTTGCTGGGCGCCATGGGGATAGGCGGTGGCGCCGACCTGACGCTCAACGGCGCCGTTTCCGGCCCAGGCTCGCTGATCAAGAACGGCGCGGCCAACCTTACCTTGAACGGCGCAAATACCTACGCGTCAGGCACCACGTTGAATGCCGGCACCCTGACGGTGGGCGACAGCCAGGCTCTGGGGTCCGGCAACCTGACCGTGGGCGGCAGCTCGACCTTGACGGCAAGCAGCCAGATAGGGTTAGGCAACGCCATCATCCTGAATGCCAAGTTGACGGTTGCTGGCGACAATGACCTGAGCCTGAATGGCCCGATCTCGGGCGCTGGCCAATTGGTCAAGACAGGCAACGGTACGCTCAACCTCAACGCCATCAACATCGGCCACACCGGCGGCATCGCCCTCAGTGGCGGCACCTTGGCGTTCAGCAACGCCAATGCCCTGGGGGCTGGCCCGCTGGTCACCAGCGGCACGGCCACCCTGAAGAACACCCAAGCCACGTCCCTGGTGAACGCCATCAGCGTCAATGGCGACCTGACCCTGGAAACCCAGTCGGGGTTGACCATGGGAGGCTTGCTAAGCGGGAGCGGCAACCTGACAAAGACCGGCGCCGACGAATTGGTCGTGCTCGGCAACAACGTCTACACCGGCAACCTCAATATCACCGCAGGCACAGTCACCACCCTGGGCAGTGCCGCCCTGGGCACCCCCACCAGCGTCAACCTGGCTACGGGCACCACCCTGAAGCTGAACGGCAGCACCAGTTTGGGTTCCCTAAGCGGCAACGGCACCACCAGAGTGGGTCTGGGCAGCACACTCACGGTAGGCGCCAACAATTCCGACTACGTGTACTCCGGCTCGCTCACCGGCAACGCTACGTTGAACAAGGTCGGCAGTGGCGCAATGGAACTCGCGGGCGTCAGCGCCCTGGGCAACAGCCAGGTCCTCGGCGGCACGCTGAAAGTCAGCGGCACCGTCAATGGTCCCGGCCTGTTCGTCGCTTCCGGGGCGACGCTGAGCGGTAGCGGCTCCGTCAATGGCTCGGTCATCGTCGCCAACAACGGCCACCTGGCCGGGACCAGCGGCAGCACGCTGAACCTCGGCGGACTCACCCTGTCACAGAACTCAAACATCGACGTGGCGCTGGGTACTCCCGCCACGGGGAATGTTCCTCTCTTCGCCGTCAACGGCTCCATGACCCTGGACGGCATCCTGAACATCACCGACGCCGGCGGCCTCGGCGACGGCATGTACCGCCTGTTCACATACAACGGTCTCCTGACCAACAGCATCCTCGACTTCGGCACCTTGCCGAACACATTGACCGCAGGCGAACTGAGTGTGCAGACCGCGATAGGCAATGAGGTCAATCTGCTGGTCAGCTCGTCGAACCGGCGCACCCTATTCTGGGACGGCGCCACAACGGTGCCCAACGGCGTTGTCGCAGGCGGCTCCGGCGTATGGAACGCCGGAGCCACCAATTGGACCAATTTCGACGGCACGGTCAATAGCAACTGGAGCGGCCAGTTCGCCGTCTTCCAGGGCAACTCGGGTGTCGTGTTGGTGCAAGGCACGCAGACCGTCGACGGCATGCAGTTCATGGCCGATGGCTATCAACTGCTGGCCGGCGCCGGCGGCAAGCTCAATGCGGTCAACCGCGACGGCGGCAAGTTCGCGTTACGGGTCGACCCAGGCGTGACGGCCTGGATCAACGTGGACATCAATGGAACCGGCACCCTGCAGAAGCTGGACCAGGGCACCCTGGTGCTCAATGGCAACAACGGCTATCAGGGCGGCACCGTGCTCGCGGGCGGCACGCTCGTGGCCGGCAGCAACAGCGCGCTGGGCACTGAGTCCCTGACGGCTGCCGACGGCACCACGCTGGACAACAACAAGGCGCTGACGGTGGCCAACGGGATCATTGCCGAAGGCCAGTTGAACCTGGCCGGCAGCAATGACCTGACCCTGAACGGCAACATCGTCGGCGGCGGCCTGAACAAGAACGGCACCTCCACCCTGACCCTGGGCGGCGACAACTACTTCGCCGGCACGATGGCGCTGAACAATGGCAAGCTGGTGCTGGCCTCCAACAATCCGCTGGGCCACAGCACCCTGAACGCCGCCTCCGGCACGCAGCTGGACAACAGCGTGGCATTGAGCCTGGGCAACACGGTCAACCTGGCTGGCGACCTGAACCTCGTAGGCAACCAAGACCTCACCTTGGGCGGCCTGGTCAACGGCCTCGGCGGCCTGACCAAGCGCGGCACTGGCAAGCTCACGCTTAACGGCAACAACGCCTTCCAGGGCGGCGTCACCCTGATGGGCGGCAACCTGGGCGTGGGCTACGACACCGCGCTCGGCGAGGGCACGCTGACCGTGCGCAATGCGGCGACCCTGGACGCCAGCCGCGCGGTGACCCTGGCCAACAAGGTGCAACTGAGCGCCTCCCTGACGCTGGACGGCAGCAATGACATCACCCTGAACGGCGTGATCGACGGCTATCAGGAACTGACCAAGAACGGCGCCGGCCGACTCACCCTCAATGGCGAAAACCGCCACAGCGGGGGCACCACGGTCAATGCCGGCAACTTGAACCTGGGCAATGCCGCGGCGCTGGGCACCGGCATGCTGACCGTCACGGGCAACACGCAGCTGGATACCGCCGGCCCGATGCGCCTGGGCAATACCGTCAATGTCGACGGCGTGCTCACGGTGGCGGGCAACAACAGCCTGATCCTGGACGGCCTGATCAGCGGCAACGGCACGCTGCGCAAGACCGGAGCGGACAGCCTCTTGCTCACCGGCGGCGCCAACAGCTTCAGCGGCACGATCGATCTGCAAAGCGGCAGCCTGACTACCGCGGGGACCAATGCGCTGGGCCAGAATGCCACCGCGAACGTGGCGGCGGGCGCCAATCTGTTCGTGACCGATCTGGTCCGCCTTGATCGCCTGAACGGCGCAGGCGCCGTGACGGTATCGTGGGGAAACATCCTGAGCGTCGGCGCCAACGGCGGCAACAGCAGCTTCAGCGGCCAACTCAACGGCAAGGGCAGGCTGACCAAGACTGGCGCGGGGTCGATGGTGCTTTCGGGCGCCAATACCCTTGCCGGCTCGACCTCCGTCACTGCGGGCAGCCTGTGGGTTGATGGCTCGCTGGCCAGCAGCGACGTGGTGGTCTACAGCGGCGCCACCCTGGGCGGCGCCGGCAGCATTGCCGGCAACGTGGAGGTCCTGGACAACGCCACCCTGAAACTGATGGCCGGCCACACCCTGTCGGTCGGCAGCCTGGCGCTCGACGCCAACTCGATCGTGAATGCCAGCCTGGGCGCCCCCGCCCTGGGTGGCGGCGCGGCCTTGGTGAACGTGGCCGGCGACCTGACCCTGGGCGGCACGCTCAATATCAGCGACGCCGGCGGCTTCGGCACCGGCGTGTACCGGCTCATGAACTATGGCGGCAGCCTGACCGACAACGGCATGCGCTTCGGCAATGTTCCCGGCAGCGTGCATCCGGCCGACCTGGCGCTGCAGACCGCTGTCGACAAGCAGATCAACCTGCTGGTCGCCGCGCCCAACGTCACCGTGCAGTTCTGGGACGGCTCGCAAACCGTCGGCAATGGCGCAATCGAAGGCGGCAGCGGCACCTGGGACGGCGCCAACGCCAACTGGACCGGCGTCGACGGCAACGGTAACCGCTCCTGGGCCGGCAAGTTCGCCGTTTTCCAGGGCGCGGCAGGGACGGTCACCGTCGCCGGCGCGCAAAGCACGACGGGCATGCAGTTCATGACCAACGGCTATGTCCTGGAGCGCGGCTCGCTGGGTTCGCTCAATCTGGTCAACGGCGACCAGGGCTACGCCTCGGTGCGCGTCGATCCCGGCGTGACCGCGACCATCAACGCCCCGCTCGTTGGCAGCGGCACGCTGGCCAAGCTCGACGCCGGCACCCTGGTGCTCAACGCGTCCAACGGCTACACCGGCGGCACGGCACTCAACGGCGGCACGCTGGTGCTGGGCAACGACAAGGCCCTGGGCAGCGGCCTGCTGACTGCTGCCAACGGCACCACGCTGGACAGCAACACGGCAGTCACCGTGCGCAACAAGATCGCGCTGAACGGCGCGCTGACGATCGCCGGTTCCAGTGCCATGGACCTGAACGGCACCGTCGGCGGCGACGGCGGCCTGATCAAGAACGGCGCAGCCAATCTGACCCTCAGCGGCGTCAACATCTACGCCGGCGGCACGCTCCTGAACGCGGGCGGCCTGATCGTCGGCAACGGCGCCGCGCTCGGCTCCGGCACACTGACGGTGGGCGGCGCCGCCACGCTGGACAACACTCAGGCGCTGGCGCTGGCGAACAACATCGCCCTGAACGCCGGCCTGACCGTGCAAGGCAGCCAAGACCTGACGCTCAACGGCAACATCGCGGGCGCGGGCAGCCTGACCAAGAACGGCGCCAGCACGCTGACGCTCAACGGCGCCAACACCTACACCGGCGGCACCTACGTCAACAGCGGCACGCTGGCGCTGGGCGCGGGCAGCAGCCTCGCGGCCACCGGCACCGTGACCGTCGCCAGCGGCGCCACCTTCGACCTGTCGGCAGGCCAAGGCGCCCAGGTGTTCGGCACCCTGGCGGGCGCCGGCAACATCAAGATGGGCAGCAATTCCCTCTTGGCAGGCGGTTCGGCCAACGGCATCTTCGGCGGCTCGGTCAGCGGCACGGGAACCCTGGTCAAGCAAGGCTCGGGCACGCAGACCCTGACCGGCGCCAACAGCTATACCGGCGGCACGCTGGTCGCGGACGGCACACTGCGCGCGGGCTCCGCGACGGCACTGGTCCAAGGCACCGCCTATCAGGTGCTGTCGGGCGCCGTGCTGGACCTCAACGGCAATGCGCTGCAAGCCAGCAGCCTGAGCGGCGCCGGCACCGTGGCGCTGGGCGCTGGAACCTTGACCGTCAATTCCGCGGCTGGCAGTACGTCCTACTACTCGGGCATCGTCGTGGGCAGCGGCGGCCTGGTCAAAACCGGCGCCGGCGCGCTGGCGCTGACCGGCGGCAGCGCCTTCTCGGGCGGCGTGCAGCTCAAGCAGGGCAGCATCGGCCTGGGCCATTCCCTGGGCCTGGGCACTGGCATGCTGTCCATGGACGACGGCACCGTCATCAGCCTGATCGCCAACGGCATGACCATCGCCAACAACCTGCACATGACCGGCACCAACGACCCGGTCATCGACACCGGCGCCAACACGGCCACCTGGGCCGGCGCCATCACGGGCGGCGGTTTCCTCACCAAGCAAGGTAGCGGCGTGCTGACCCTGACCAGCGCGGGCAACAGCTACACCGGCGCGACCGATGTTGCGCAGGGCACGCTCAAGGCCGGCGCCGCGAACACATTCAGCAGCGCCTCGGCCCACACCGTGACCAGCGGCGCGGTGCTGGACCTGGCGGGCTACAGCCAGACCGTGGCCAGCCTGAACAACAGCGGCACGGTCAATCTCAGCGGCGGCACACCGGGTGCGACGCTCAAGGTCACCGGCCCCTACGTCGGCAACAACGGCAAGCTGGGCGTGTCCACCGTGCTGGGCGCCGATGGCAGCGCCACCGACAAGCTGCTGTTGAGCGGCGCGGGCGCCATCGCCAGCGGCAGCACCACGGTGCAGATCACCAATGCCGGCGGCCTGGGCGCGCAGACCGGCAAGCGGGGCATCACAGTCATCGCCACCGAGAACGGCGCCAGCCTGCAGCCTGGCAGCTTCACGCTGGCGGGCGGCCATATCGACGCGGGCGCCTACGAGTACCGCCTGACCCAGACGGCGCAGGGCGCCGCGCTGCATTCGACCAACACGCAAGTGAACCCCGGCCCCGGCACTGGGCCCGGCACTGATCCCGGCACAGGCCCCGGCACTGGCCCTGGCACTGGCCCCGGCACTGATCCCGGCACAGGCCCTGGCACTGGCCCTGGCACTGATCCCGGCACAGGCCCCGGCACCGGCCCCGGCACTGATCCCGGCACAGGCCCCGGCACCGGCCCCGGCACTGATCCCGGCACCGGCCCTGGCACAGGCCCTGGCACAGGCCCCGGCACACCGGCTCCCGCCTACCGCGAGGAAGTGCCGCTGCTGTCCGCCCTGCCCGCGCAACTGCGCCAGGCCGACATGGCAATGCTGGGCGACATGCGCAAGCGCATGGGCGACGAAGCCGCCCAAGGCGCCATCGACCTGGACCCCAGCCACCGCGCCTGGGCCCGCGTGCTGCGCACGGCTCCCACCATCACCCAGCAAGGCACGGTCAACCCCGAAAGCAGCGGCCACCTGACCGGCTTCCAGGCCGGCGTGGACGTGTACGCCAGCCGCAACCTCAGGGCCGGCCTGTACGTCGGCCAGCTGGACGGCGACATGGGCGTGCGCGGCTTCTCCAGCGGCATGGAGCGCAAGTACGCGGGCTACAACAACCTGCGCGGCCGCTACGTGGGCCTGTACGGCACCTGGCAGCACGACTCCGGCCTGTACGCCGACGCCGTGATCCAGGGCGCCGACTACCGCAGCAGCCTGCGCACGGCCGACACCGGCGCTGGCGCCACCACCAAGGGCCACGGCTGGCTGGCCTCGCTGGAAGTGGGCAAGCCCATCGACCTGGGCAACAGCTGGCAGCTGGAACCGCAGGCGCAGATCATCTACCGCAAGCTCAACCTGGACGACACCACGCTGAGCCTGGCCAAGGTGAAGAACGATGCGGACGACGACTGGACCCTGCGCCTGGGCGCCCGCGTCAAGGGCAGCTACAGCATCGGCGGCACCGTGTTGCAGCCCTTTGCGCGCGTCAATCTGTACAAGGCCAGCAACACCACCGACGTGGCCAGCTTCAGCGCTCCGGCCGGCACCACCGACATCCGCGCCAAGGGCGGCTATACGTCGACCGAACTGGCGGTAGGCGCCATGGTGCAGCTGACCAAGAGCACCAGCCTCTACGGCGACGTCGGCAAGCTCTGGGCCAACAGCGGCGACAGCCGCGTCAAGACCGGCGCGCAGGGCTCCATCGGCTTGAGGGTGCTCTGGTAAGCCTCGTGGCATGGGCCGGGTGACCGGCCACTAGCCTGACCAAGCCCGCAGCGGACAGACCGCTGCGGGCTTTTTTACTGCTACCAGGTGTACTTCACGCCTATCCCCGCTGCGTACTGGTGGTAGTCCTGTTTGTCCATCCGCGGCAATCGAGAGCCCAGCCTGACGTTGCAGCTCACCAAAATCAGTGATTACCCCAGCCGAGGTTTTGTCTTACATTTACACTCTGTAATTAGGTGTTAAGAGCACAAACACACCGCTCAGGTTGCTGCGGGCCGCTGTCTGTGCTGATGGCAATCGTTTGCCCGCTCCCCGTGATCTTTATTGCTGTTCGGGCAAGGCCGAATCCGGATTCTTGCCTAGCTAGCATTCGCTCAAACATTTGAAGGCATCAATGAATCACGTCTATCGAGTTGTGTTCAACGCCACCACCGGTGCGTGGCAAGCCGTCAGTGAAATCGCCCGCGGGCCGGGAAAGAGCAACCGCCCCGCGCGGCGTGCGCGTCGCAAGGCGGCGCAAACCGCGCTGGCGTTCGGCGCCGCCCTGGCGATTCCAGCAAGCGTTCACGCGCAACTGCTCTGGGACGGCAGCCATTCCGTCGCGAACGGCTCGGTGGACGGCGGCGCCGGAATCTGGGACGCCGCCAATACCAACTGGGCTTCCGCCGGTGCGCAGCCCAACCGGGCCTGGAATGGTGGCGACGCGGTGTTTTCGGGCGCCGCGGGCACGGTATCGATAAGTGGACAGCAGAACTTCACAGGTTTGGAGTTCCTCACGGACGGCTACAACTTGGTAGGGGGAACAGCCAGCCGCTTGAACGCGATCAACGGCCTGGGTGGAACGGTGGCCTTGCGGGTCGCCCCCAATGTGACCGCGACCATGGGCGTGACCATAGGCGACATCGGCACCCTGGAAAAACTCGGCAGCGGCACCCTGGCGCTCAACGGGAACAATGGCTATGCCGGCGGCACGCGGCTCAGCGCGGGCCGGCTGGTGGCAGGCAGCAATACGGCGCTAGGCAGCGGCGACCTGACCGCGATGAACAACACCGTGCTCGACGCCAACCGCGCCGTCACCCTGGCCAACAACGTGCAACTGCTGGGCGCCATGGGGATAGGCGGCAGCGCCGACCTGACCTTGAACGGCAGCATCGCCGGCATCGGCTCGCTGATCAAGAATGGCCCGGCCACCCTGACCCTGAATGGCGCCAACCTCTATCAGGGCGGCACCACGCTGAACGGCGGCGCCCTGGCCGTGGGCCACAATCAGGCGCTGGGCGCCGGCGGCCTGACGGTCGGGGGCAACTCGACCCTGACCGCCAATCGCGCCACGGCCCTGGCCAACGCCATTGCGCTCAATGCCAATCTGGCCATCAACGGCGCCAACGACCTGAACCTGAACGGCCAGATCAGCGGCGCGGGCCAACTGGTCAAATCCGGAACCGGCACACTCAGCCTGGGCGGCAACAACAACTTCACCGGCGGTATCGCCCTGAGCGGTGGCGCCCTAATGCTCAACAGTAGCAACGCGCTGGGCGCCGGCGCACTGATCACGTCCGGCACCGCCACCCTGAAGAACGCTCAACCCTTGGCGCTGGGGAACGCCATCAGCGTCAATGGCGACCTCACGCTGGAGACCTCGGCGATGTTGAGCGCGACCGGCCTCCTGAGCGGAAGCGGCAACCTGACCAAGGCTGGCGTTGACGAATTGGTACTGATCGGCAACAACACCTATAACGGCAGCCTCAATATCACCGGAGGCACAGTCACCGCCTTGGGCGGCTCGGCCCTGGGCAACCCCACTGCCGTCAAACTGGCTGCGGGCACCACGCTGAATCTCAACGGCGCCACCGCAATAGGTTCCCTGAGCGGTGGCGGCACCGTCAACACCGGGTCGCTGACTACCTTGACAGTAGGCGGCAGCAACACCGACAGCGTGTATGCAGGGGCACTGACCGGCAGCGGCATGATGCGCAAGACCGGCACCGGCACGCTGGAGTTGGCAGGCAGCAGCACGTTGGGCGACGCGATAGACGTCAACGGCGGCACCTTGAAAGTCAGCGGCTCCGTGAACGGCGGCGTGGCGGTTCATACTGGCGGAACGGCGAGCGGCAGCGGCTCGATCGGCGGCCTGCTGAGCGTCGACGACGGCGGCCATCTGGCCGGCGTCAGCGGCCGCACGCTGACCGCCGGCAGGATGGTCTTCACGCAGAATGCCAACATCGATGCCGCGCTGGGTTCTCCTGCCACCGGCAACACCGCCCTCTTCAGGTCCACCGGCGACCTGACCCTGAATGGCGTGTTGAACATCACCGATGCCGGAGGTTTCGGCAATGGCGTCTACCGCCTGTTCGACTACACCGGCGGTCTTACCAACAACATCCTCGACTACGGCACCTTGCCGGGCTCGATGCTCACGTCAGACCTGACATTGCAGACCGCGATCCCACACGAGGTCAACCTGATACTCGCCTCGCCTAACCGGGCGGTGCAATTCTGGGATGGCGGCAACACGGTGATGAACGGCGCCATCGAGGGCGGCAGCGGCGTGTGGAACGCCACAAACACCAATTGGACGGCTTCCGACGGGAATGGCAATCGGACCTGGCTTGGCCAGTTCGCCGTTTTTCAAGGCGCGGCCGGCACCGTGACGGTGGAAGGCGTACAGACCGTCGACGGCATGCAGTTCATGACCGACGGCTATCAGTTGGCGAACGGCGCCAACGGCTCGCTCAATGCAGTCAACCGCGATGGCGGCAAGTTCGCCGTCCGGGTCGATCCGAACGTCACCGCGACGATCGGCCTGGACATAAACGGCAGCGGCACCTTGCAGAAGCTGGACCATGGCAGGCTGGTCCTCAACGGCAACAACGGCTACGCCGGCGGCACGCTGCTGGACGGCGGCACACTGGTAGCGGGCCGCAACAGCGCGCTGGGCGCCGGCGCCTTGACCGCCGCCGCAGGCACCACGCTGGCCAATGAGGCGGCTATCACGCTGACCAACGACATCATTGCCAATGGCCAATTGACCCTGGCCACCGGCAACAACCTGACGTTGAATGGCGCCATCAGCGGCAGCGGCGGGCTGACCAAGATTGGCGCCGACGTTCTGACCCTGGGCGGAACCAACAGCTTCCACGGCCCGACTGTGCTTAACGCAGGCACACTCATGCTGGCCTCCGCCAATCCGCTGGGCAGCGGCGCCCTCGACACCGCCCACGGCACGCAACTGAACAACAGCCTCGATCTGAGCATGGGCAACCAGATCAACTTGGCAGGCAATCTGACTCTGCGGGGCGACAAGGCGCTGACCTTGAACGGCCAGATCAACGGCGCAGGCAGCCTGACCAAGGTGGGCAGCGGCACACTGACCCTGAACGGCGCCAATGCCTTCGCGGGCGGCGTCAACCTGATGGGCGGCAGTCTGAGCCTGGGCAATGCCGCCGCGCTGGGCAGCGGCACGCTGACGGTAGGCACCACCGCATTGCTGAATACCAGCGGCGCACTGGCATTGGCCAACAACGTGCAGATGAATGCCAGGCTCATCGTGAATGGCGTTGGCGACCTGAATCTCAATGGCGTGCTAAGCGGCTCCAGCGGCCTGACCAAGAACGGCCCCGGCGGGCTGACCCTCAATGGCGCCAACCTCCATCGCGGCAACACTTTTCTCTACGGCGGTGAATTGACGCTGGGCAACTCCTCGGCGCTTGGCACCGGCACACTGTCCGTCGAGGGCGCGTCACGGTTGACGGCCAATGGTCCGCTGAGCATCGGCAATCAGCTCTACATCAACGACACGCTGGAGATCGCGAGCGACAACCACCTGAGCCTGAACGGCATAGTCCAAGGCGCGGGTACCCTGGTAAAAAGTGGTTCGGGCAGCGTGATGCTCGGTAGCAACGCGTTCAGAGGCACTTTCGACGTGTCGAGCGGTAGCCTGATTCTTTCGAACCAGAGTACGCAGTACACCAGCGCCAAGGCGATCATTGCGGCCAACGCCGATCTTCAATTGGCCAACTCGGCCAACCTGAGCGGCCTTGCTGGCGCCGGCACCCTGATCATCGGCGCCGGCCATACGCTGACTCTCGCCCCTGGCGGCCTGCCACAGGTCTTCAACGGCCGCATCACCGGTGCCGGCGCGCTGACACATGGAGGCAGCACCATCCAGACCTTGTCCGGCGAGAACGATTTCACGGGCCAGACCACCCTCAAGTCCGGCACCTTGCTGATCGACGGGTCGCTGACCCGCTCCAATGTCCTGGTCGAGAACGCCGGCACACTGGGCGGCAGCGGCAGTATCGGGGGGACGGTGACGTTTGCCGGGGGAGGCAGCATGACCCTGGCCAGCGGCCGCACCCTATCGGTCGGGGCGCTGGCGCTCGCCGCCAACAGCTACCTCTATGCCGCGCTGGGCGCACCCACGGCAGGCGGCGGTAATGCCCTGCTAAACGTCAACGGCGATCTCATCCTGGACGGCACGCTCGACATCAGCAACGCGGGCGGCTTCGGCACTGGCGTGTACCGGCTGATGAACTACACCGGCACCCTGACCGACAATGGCCTGAAGCTGGGCAGCCTGCCGGGCATCGTGGTGCCCGCCGATCTCCAGCTGCAGACTGCCGTGAACAATCAGATCAATCTGCTATATACAAAGCCAGACACCAGCGTGCAGTTCTGGGATGCCGACGACGCCGGCAGAGACGATGGCGTGATCGCCGGTGGCAGCGGCACCTGGGGCACCCGCAGCTTCTTTCCTGAACAGACTAACTGGACAGACGTCAACGGCACATCGAATCGGCGCTGGGACGGCGGTTTTGCCGTATTCCAAGGCACCGCGGGCGTGGTATTCGTCATAGGCGAACAACGCATTACTGGCATGCAGTTCCTCACCGATGGCTACAAACTCTACCCGATTTCGCTAGGAGGCATCGAGCTGGTCAACGGTCCTCTCGGCGATACCCCGATCCGGGTAGAACCCGGCGTGACCACAACCATCGACGTGGGGCTCTTCGGCAGCGGCACATTGGGCAAGTACGGTGCCGGAACCCTGGTGCTGAGCAGTAATTCCTACCAAGGCGGCACAGCGCTAAACGGCGGCACATTGGTGCTTGGGACTGGCCTATCCCTGGGCAGCGGCACCCTGACCGCGGCCGGCGGCACCACGCTCTACAGCAATGCGGATATTGCGGTGAACAACAACGTCGTGCTCAATGGCGCGCTGACCATCGCAGGCTCCAAGGCCCTGGCCCTCAACGGCTCAATCAGCGGCGGCGGCGGCCTGGTCAAATCCGGTACATCCAGTCTTAGCCTCAACGGCAGCAACACCTACAGCGGCGGCACCCTGCTCAACGCCGGCAGCCTGATCGTGGGCAACAACAGCGCGCTGGGCAGCGGCACGCTGATGGTGGGCGGCGCCGCCACGCTGGATGCCAGCCAGGCGCTCTCGCTGGCGAACAATGTCGCGCTCAACGCCGGCCTTACCGTGCAGGGCAGCCGGGACCTCACCCTCAATGGCAACATCTCGGGCCCGGGCAGCCTCACCAAGAACGGCGCCAGCACCCTGACGCTCAATGGCGTGAACGCCTATACCGGCGGCACCTATGTCAATAGCGGCCGACTAGTGCTCGGCGCCGCCGGCAGCCTTGCGGCGACAGGCATCGTCAACATCGCCAGCGGCGCCACCTTCGACCTGTCTGCCGGCCGGGGCACGCAAGTCTTCGGCACCCTTGCCGGCAGCGGCACCGTACTGATGGGATCCAACTCGCTGATCGTGGGCGGTGCCACCGACGGCAGCTTCGACGGCTCGGTCAGCGGCACGGGCACCCTGATCAAGCAAGGCGCGGGCACGCAAACGCTGACCGGCGCCAACAGCTATGCCGGCGGCACGCTGGTGGCCGAAGGCACCCTGCGTGCAGGTTCCGCGACGGCGTTGGCGCAGAACACCGCCTATCAGGTGCAACCGGGCGCCACCCTGGACCTGAACGGGAATGCACTGCAAGCCAGCAGCCTGGACGGCGCCGGCACCGTGGCGCTGGGCAGCGCGCGCCTGACCACCGACATCGCGGCGGGCGCTCTCTCCAGTTACGCGGGCATCATCGTGGGCAACGGCACCCTGGTCAAAACCGGCGCCGGCGCGCTGGCGCTGACCGGCGGCAGCGCCTTCTCCGGCGGCGTGCAGCTCAAGCAGGGCCGCATCGGCCTGGGCCATGCGCAAGGCCTGGGCAGCGGCACGCTGGCCATGGACGACGGCACCGTCATCAGCCT
>Ga0209699_100395_pt1 | contig 26313 bp, 15 predicted proteins | sample SynthPrep_1_END__FD_187204 | JGI IMG/M metagenome (GOLD analysis project Ga0209699, IMG submission 187204) | Synthetic microbial communities from Ohio, USA - SynthPrep_1_END_DS7_MetaG (SPAdes) (version 2) | ecosystem: Engineered > Bioreactor > Aerobic > Activated sludge | place: USA: Ohio...
CCTTGCCTGGGTTAGATAACGAGTGTTTGATCCCCAGCGGGATATAGGTCGATTGATTCTCCGATAGAATCATCTCCCGGTCGCCGCATATAACCTTCGCAGTCCCCGAAACGACGATCCAGTGCTCCGCACGATGGTAATGCAACTGAAGGGACAAGCATTCACCTGGCAATACCGTGATGCGCTTGACCTGATAGCGCTCACCCTTGTCGACCGTGTCGTAATGGCCCCACGGACGACTTACCAGTGGATGGCTGGCGAACTCCTCGCGCCCCTCAGCCTGGAGCTTCTGAACCACCTGCTTGACCTGCTGGCACTTTTCTCGATGGGTGACCAGCACAGCGTCCTTGGTTTCCACAATGACCAGGTCTTCGACACCGACAGCCGCCACCAACCGGTGCTGGGAGCGTACCAAGGTATTGCGAGCGCCTGCGATCATCGTATCGCCCTGTACACTATTACCCTGCGCGTCCCGCTCGGAAATGTCCCAGATAGCGGCCCAACTGCCAAGATCATTCCAGCCCGCATCCAACGGAACCACAACACCCGAATGGGTGTGCTCCATCACGGCGTAGTCGATAGATTCATCATCGCAGCGCGCGAATCCCTCGGCTGCTACATGGATGAAATAGGCATCTTCTTCAGCCTGCTGCCACGCTTCACGACAGGCCTCGAGTATGTCGGGTCGCAGGCGCCTGAGCTCATCGAGCAGAACCGATGCACGGAACATGAACATTCCGCTGTTCCAGAGATAACGCCCATCCTGAACATACTGCTCAGCGACATCGGGCGCAGGTTTTTCCCTGAAGCCTTCGATCGCAAATCCCTCGGGCATTATCCGCGCGCCACACTGGATGTAGCCGAAGCCCGTCTCGGCCCGTGAGGGACGAATACCGAACGTCGCCAACCGACCGGCCTGCGCATGCTGCAGCGCAACCTTCACGGACTCACGAAAAGCAGCGTCATCCTCAATGTAATGATCGGCGGCAAGCACCAGCAATACCGGGTCCTCACCACTGCTGCTCGCCTCCAATGCGGCCAGCGCAATAGCGGGTGCCGTGTTACGAGCCAGCGGCTCGAGAATGACCCGGCGTGCCGACTGCCGCTTCAACTGCAACTGTTCGGCGACCACGAACCGGTGCTGCTCGTTGGTAACCACCAGCGGATCGCCGTGTTCGAGTCCCTGCAGCCGTGACAACGTCCTCTGCAGCATTGTCCCGCGCTGCTGGCCATCAAGAGCGAGGAACTGCTTGGGGTACTGCTGACGCGACAATGGCCACAGCCTGGAGCCGCTGCCACCTGCAAGAATTACCGGGATAAACATCGTGGATCCGTCCAAAGGAAAAAAGTAGCGTCACATGCCAGGCATTATCAATTGCCCCCCTGAGAGGCGCAACCAACCAGGGCCAAGCGCAGACCATGGAGCCTAGGCCTGATAAACTCCGCGACCGCATTTCAGCGCCGACAGGCCGCGCCGGCCAATAGGACATCCCAACCAATGAACCTGCTGCTCAATACTGAATCCATGCGCCCTCCCTTGACGGGCATCGGTAACTACACCTACCACTTGGTTCAAGAGCTGAGTCGGCGTGGAGAAATCAAGGACTTCCGCTGCTTTGATGGCCAGCACTTCCTGAGCCCCGAACAGATGCTGCAGCAATGCGACGAGGCCGCAGCGAATTACCATCAGGCCAGTCCTGTACGTAACGCTGCATCCAGCGGACTGGTATCGTTCATACGCAAGATTCCTGGCGCTTATGGCGCCCGTCAGGCAGTTCGCGACCTGCGCCTCCTTCAACAGACACGCCGCCATCGTGGATACCTCTATCACGAGCCCAACTTCATTCTCAAGAATCATCCCGGCCCCAAGGTGGCGACGATTCATGACCTTTCCTTCATTCACTACCCACAATTCCATCCGACGGAGCGCGTGGAATGGATGATGGGCGGCCTGAACGACACCATCAAGCGAGCAGACATGCTATTGACAGTCTCAGAGCTGGTGCGCTCGGAGCTGATCGAACGGCTGAATGTAGAACCTGAGCGCGTCCGGGCCATTCACCTAGGTGTGGATGCCTCCTACCACCCAAGAAGCGCTGAACAGACTCAAACCGTCATGACCCGCCATGGCCTGCGTCACGGCAGCTACCTGTTGTTCGTGGGTACGCTTGAACCACGCAAAGGCGTGGACCTGCTCATGGATGCCTGGGCTCGGCTACCAGGCGAGATGCGTCGCGAATTCCCCTTGGTCCTCGTGGGCTCGTCCGGTTGGCGCAATCAACAGATGCTTGATCGCGTCCGCGAATTGGAAAGTAGCGAAGGATTACGCTGGCTGCGGTACGTCCCCTCAGAAGAGCTGCCGCAGATTTATGCTGGAGCCGCCACCTTCGCCTATCCATCGCTTTACGAGGGTTTTGGCCTGCCTGTACTTGAAGCCATGGCCAGTGGCGTTCCTGTCGTCTGCACCGCAGGCACCTCCATGGCAGAATTCGCCGGTGAGGCGCCATTACTATTCAGTCAAGGCAGTACCGAAGCACTCAGCGACTGCCTGCAACGCCTGTTCGCAGACAGCGCTCTCCGTAACCAGCGCTCCGACATCGGCCTGCGCTTGGCCGGCTCGTTTACCTGGTCGCGCTTCGCGGCACGTACTTGCGACGCGTACCGCACTGTCGCCAGCTACTGAATACAACGAGGCCGCCCCGGAAGGCGGCCTCTTCTATTAGGCGAACTCACATCCGCCACTACTCTCACGCAACGTGACTGATCACACCATTGCTGAATTGCAGCTCATCCGCGCTCACACCCGTCAACGTGATCACGGCGGCATCAGGGGAAGCCGTAATGCTTCCATTGGTACCGGCAGTTACGGAGCTGCTAGCAAACGGCGTCGTTTCGATAACGATCTGTGCACCAGCTGCGCCCTGAACGATGAAAAACTCGGAGACATTATTGTCGCCAGCACTCGTAGCCCCTTCGTTGTAGGCGAAAGCGCCGCCGATCACCAGACTGTCGTTGCCTTGGGCACCAAAGTTCGCTATCGCGAAATCCGCAGTCGTAGGCGCCTCGGCAAACACGAAGACGTCGTTGCCTGTCGATCCTGCGGCGGCACCATCATCCAGTTCGTCGTAGTTCACGTTCGGGTTAGCGGCCAGGTAAGTCGAGAATGCAGTTTCAGCAGTGTCAACAGCGCGGTCCAATGAGCTGAACTGGTCGACAATCGGCTGAATAGCTGCAACAGCCGCATCAGCCTCCTGAGCGTCCTCAAGTAGATCCATCGCAACGATGCGTGCCTGGCTGGTCGCCAGATAGCTCGTGCCGGCAGAGCCAAGCGCCGTCACGGCGCCCTCGGTAGCAGTGACAGCCGCGTCGGCTTCGGTAATTGCCAGATCGTTGGCAGCCAACGCGGCCACCTGCTGGCCGAAGCTCAAGCCGCTGACGGCCTCCACCAGATCGGCCCTTTCCGCGCTCGCAGTAGCCGGGTCGGAGAGCGCCGCATAGAGCGTTGCGTAGTCCGTAACGGCAGCGGACGTCAATGCGTCCAGTGATGCATACGAGACAGTTGCACTACTGCCAATGGCCGCGTTGAAACCGGCTTGCGCGGCAGCCTCGTCGGCTGGATCATTTTCTTCCAACGCCAGGGATGCCTCAACAGCGGCCTCGTATTCGGTCACAGCCTGGTTTCCGCCCTGCTGCGCAACCGCAGCCGCACGGGCATTGGCATAGTTGGCCTCGGCTGTATCCAGACGGGCGGCCAGAACATTGGTAGTCTCGCCTCCGCCGATAGCAGCGCGAGCCGCAATCGCACTATCCAGCGCACCCTGTGCTTCAGTGAGACTTACCTCTCCGCTATCGTCGGCATCCCAATCCGGAAAATCGGTGGCAAGTTGCTCGCCATAGCCAGCCAGTTCAGCCTCGGCAGCAGCAATTGCATTGAACAATGCCAAGCCAGGAACGGCACCCGGCAACGAGCCGTCTTCCAGCATCTCAAGTGCTGCGCTTACCGATGCCGGATCGGAACTAACATCCGCAACGATTCGCGCGCCAGCAGCAGGAGTGTAGTTATCTCCCGCCGCTACCGTATAGGTATTGGCGACAAATATCTTGTTATCGATAGTGCGCTGATCCACCTCACCCAGACTATTGATCATCGAGGCTACAAGCGTATCGGCCGAAATCACACCATTTCCAATTTCATTAACCCAGAAAGTCAGCCCCTCTTCATCCGGGTCTCGCCCCAACACATTCCTATAAACCGTTGCAACAAACTCCTCGACAGGAAGGCCACCATAGAGTCCCTGATACTCCTCGCTAAGAGTAAAACCCAAGGCAACGGATTCGAGAGTCGACACGTCATTGCGGATGGCATCGAGCCAGAAATCCAGCCCTGCCTGATCTCCCGCGCGGCCCAAATAGCCTACATAAAGCGCTTGTACCTGCGATACGGTAGCGGTCGCCATACGAACATCTCCAATTCCAGAACGATTTATTGTGCTAAGGCATCTTAGGGCTTGGCCCACTCCAACTTGATGCCCAAAGGCATAGCCTGTTCCAAGCTGGTGAATCTTTTTTAGCTGAAAACGCTGAACAAAAAAGAGAGAAAACGATAATTGCAGTACCGTCTGTCGCACCGTAGCAGCACTTTAATATCAAAAACTACCGAATATCAGCTCCACGACTAATAGCTTTTATCCCTGACATCACATGTGCTATTGGAAATTATCAAGCACAAGCCCCTTCTCACCGCCCACCCGCAAACCGCTTAAGCTCAATCCATTTAAGTAAACGGCAACAAATAAGGCGGTCGCTAGCCATGCATTGCGAAGCCCGAGACACTGATCAGGTCATTGCCGCCACGCGCGACGATGAGGTCGTTGCCCCCGGCGCCGACGATGACGTCGTGGGCAGCGGTGCCGGTCAGTACGTCGTCACGGGCCCAGCCGACCTGGGTCAACCGATTCTGTGCCGCATCCCAGGACCAGTTGCTGACCTGCTGCCCCTTCTGCTCAGGACGGCCATACAGCACCTGGATCGCGGCAATATCCAGCTCGCCGAGTACGCCAGGTCCGCTCGCGCCACCGTTCACGTAACTCAAGGCCGTATAGCGGGAATGGTCCAGATCCGGATGCAGGATGGGCTCACCATCATGGGGGTGCTTGAGACCGAGGGCGTGACCAAGCTCGTGCAAAATCACCGGAAGGTTCATTCCGCCGCCATCGAGGTACACCCGGCCGGCGCCCGGCACCTCAACCCCGGCTAGGCGCGCATTTCCCGCCTCGACAAACCAGCCGGCCCAAGGGTAGCCCGCCTGGCCGATCACCCAGGACGGGCTCAGGTCGTAGCCTGCCACCTCGATATCACCGAGGCCGGGCGCGGCTTCGAGAAAGGTAATGCCACTCACCGCGCCCCAGGCCTCGATACCCTGCCGCAAGAGCGCCTGCTGACCGGAATCGAGCGGCCGGAAATTGCTCGCATTGTCCGGCGGATCATCGAAGGCCGTGCCCGCGAATGAATAAGTGAGGAAAACCGGTGCTCCACGAGGCGCTTCGCCTTGACCGGCATTCCATGCAGTACCGCTGAGCAGGGCGGTGTAATCGCGAACAACCATCATCAACTCCGTTTTAGTGCCGATGACGACCCCGTCGGCTAGCGCCGTTCGGTCATCGGATCCTGAGGCATACGGCCTTTTCGGCACGCCTGGCTACTGGCCGATCGCCAGTTTCCCACGAATTCTACTGGGCCGAACGGCCGATGCCGCCAGGCAAATGCGACAGGCAAATGTACCTGGGGAAAACGGGGCGGCCCCTTTTTGACCAAGGTTAGCCCGCGCGCCTCGTCCCATCCCCACTGAACACCTGCCGCGCGGCCTGCATGCCGCGCAGGTACTTCGCTTGCCGCCGTTCACATAGGTCGACCAGACTCGCCGGCACCCCGACTGCGCTGCCGAACGCTTTCAGGAAGCGGCTGGAATAGGCTATGAACGCCTCGGCATCCAGCCCCAGCCGCACCAGGATCTTCGGCTGGCGCACGTCGATGCGGCCTTTCTTCCTAGGATGCTGAGCCCTGCCGGTGTATTCGACCAGCTCCACGTAATCCGCGAAATCGAAAGATATCGCCCATGGCGCCTGGCTGGTGGCGTCGAAGGGCATCAGCGCGGTCGCCGGCTCGGCTGCTGTGAATGAAGTCGGTGCGGTGGCGGTTCTGGCGTCTGCCAGCCTTTCCTGGATCGAGGTGTAGTCCGAGTCTTCCGGTGTCTCGGCGATGCCGGCGCGGATCGGGTTGAGGTCCACATAGGCCATTGCAGCGAGCAGCGCCTGTTCATCGAGCAGCGCCTGGCTTTTGAAACGCCCCTCCCAGAAGCGCCCGGTGCACTCGTCTTCGGCGTTGGCCTGGCGGGCGATGGACTCGTTCAGTACGCGCATGAACCAGGACAGGTCGTGCAGACGTGCGCGGTAGCATTCAGCGTACTCCGCAATGCGCGCAAGCTCCGCGGCGCCCAGGGCTGCTCGCTCCGGTGACAAGTAGCGCACCACCAGCGGCGGACCGCTGAACAGGCGCGTCCAGCGCGCCAGCACGTCGTCGGTGCTCCAGCTCAGCGCGCGGGCGCGGTCTACGTGGGCGACCAGATGGTAGTGGTTGCTCATCACTGCGTAGGCCGCGATGTCGATGGCGAACACCTGCGCCAGTTCCTTCATACGTTCGGCTATCCAGCCGCGGCGATGATCGTAGTTCTGGCCGGACAGGCGGTCGTCGCCGCAAAGAAATGCTCGCCGCACGCAGCGGCAAACGCAGTGATACCAGGAAGTGTCGTCAAGGCTGACGAGGATAGAGCGAGGCTGTGTCATGTCGGCGATCCCTGCCGGGCCCGCTCGATGCGGGCAATGAATGAAGCGTAGCGCAGAAGGCTAATTCAGCAAAACAAAGTGGGTGTCCTTTTGCTTTGGTCACAGCTAGACAGTGGCAGCAACCTGTTCCAGGTAGCCGACGGCTTCGTAAGCAGCCCCGAGTTCGGCACGCTCTACCCCGATCTCTCGAGCGACACCGTCTTGAACAACTACTACCTGAACGTACTCGACCGCCCGGCCGACGCGGAAGGCTTCGCCTACTGGAGCGCGCAGATGGCAAACGGCCTTTCGGCGAGCGAAGTGCTGGTCTGGTTCGCCGAAAGCCCCGAAAACATGGCTCGCGTCAGCCCCGATATCGAAGCGGGCATCTGGCTCGTATAGCCAGCGCCGGCCGGGGCTCATTGCGAGCCCCTAGCGCCATAGCGCCTAACAGGCAGTGCGTACAAGGCAGGCGCACTTTAAGTGTCGGACATGCCGTACCATGTTGCCCGGGGCCGGGCCGACCGGCTGGCCGTGCGCCTCGACCGGGCCTGCCACTTGCCTACCTGACCGAACCCGAGCGATACAGCGTTCACCAGGGTGTCGGCATCCAGGCCTCGCGCCTTCTGGCCAACGCATCCACCGTCTTCTGATTACGCCTCAAGCAGGGCGGCACTGAGCAGGCTGGCCCAGAACCTCAACCACACCAATGTGCCAGCCATCATGCCCGGTGCGCCGTGATGGGCACGACCACCCTTTGACAAGCTGCTTCATGGCAGGCCCGCTCGGCCATGCTCGAGCTGAAGCCGGTACGAGCCGGCAGGCTCAGCATGCCCCAGCCATCATCCATGGTGCGCCTGGCAGGCGAAACATCGGCAACCATCAGCCGCGAACCGCGAGACCACGGAATGGATACGCCAGGCTGAGCGAGACGACCGAGCGGCACGAGCGATACCGAGCATTGGTATTAACGGAGGAGCATCGTGCGGCGGACAGGCTTTTTGCACCAAGCGTCCCAGCTAAACGCCGCCTTTTGTTCGGAGCGCTGCGCTACGCAAATCAAGCGGATGCTCCGTAGGAATTCGCGTTCCGGCTCACGAGAGCGGCCGAAGAAATGCTTAAAGAGCAGGGAACAAGAAAACGAAAAGAAAAAGTAACGGAAGGAGAACCAAGAAAGAGGCCTAAACTCTTTTACACCCTTTTTTCATACGTGAAAAACAAAACCCTGCCAGTAGGCAGGGTTTTGCATGGCCCAGCAGGCAAGGTGCAACCGCGCGGTTTCACCTGCCCTATGGGGATCTCGGTATACCTTAGGCGAACTGAATCAGACCGTTCTCCAAGGTAAGTGCAGAGGCATCTACACCAACCAGAGTAATAACAGAGACCGCGTTAGCGTTGGCAGTATCACCAAACGCCTGGGTTTCGATAGTTACGTCAGTGTTGGCGCCGTTCTGGGTGAAGAATACTTCCAGAACAGCGTCGTTGCCTTTCTGAATGTCAGTCGCAGTGCCGAGAACATACTTATCTCCGACAGCCAAGACATCACCGTCTGCAAAGCTGTAAATGCTAGCAGCACCATCCTTGACAGCCGCACCGGACAGAGTTGCTTCCAACTGGAAGACATCAGACTTGGCAGTAGCAAACTCGACATCACCGTCAGCTACCGAGACAACATTCAAGCCTGCATCAGTAAGCACCTTATTGGCTGCCGCTACTTTTGCTTCAAGACTAGCAAGCTCAGCAGACTCAGAACGAGCAGCGTCTACAGCGGCAACCAGCTTGTTCAAGCCGTCGACCTTGCTCGCGTAGTCGGTAACTGCTTGCTTAGCATCAGCGTATGCTTTGGCTTCGGCTGTCAGCCCAGTGGGCACACTGCCATCAACCCAGCCATCCTTAGGAGCGGCGTCTGTTTCGTTTACAGGATCGGTAAGCGCTACACCATCAGTCTGAGTCGCATCCAGCTTCTCAACAGCCAGCATACGGGCAGAAACCAGGGCTTCGGCATTTTTAACCGCAGCGCTTGCAGCCAACTGAGCAACGGCCTTGGCCTGGACATCCGCCAAATTAACGCTGTTGAGAGCTACGTCGCTATTGGTCCAAGTCTTGGTAGTAGCGTTGTAGGTAGAGGTGTAAGCATTGCCATCGACAGTTACCGAGATAGTATCGGTATCGTTAAAGCTGGCAGCAGTTACGGCATCACTTGCGGCAACAAGGGCACTAGCAGCAGAATCCGTGGCCGCTTCAGCATTAGCCTCAGCTTTTTTCGCAGCAGTAACCCCAGCCTGAGCGACCAGAACAGCGTCGACGGCAGCCTTCAGCTGAGCACCATTGGTCAGATTTTGCAGAGTAGTGGTAGTGGTGCTTACCGAAGCTTCCAGCACAGCTTTCTGAGCAGCAATCTTGGCCTTAATAACAGCCAAGTTAGCGTCTTCCAACGCGTTTTGCTGGCCGTATGCGGTAGCTGCATCGCCTGCGGTGTAAACATCAGAGGCAGCAGTACTGTCATAAGAGTTGGCAGCGACAGCAGCGCCGGTCAACACAACCCCATTTGCAACCAAAAAGTCATCTACTGCTTTTTCAGCAACGTCTACGGCCGAGTGAACATCAGCAACAGTTGCTACACCAGCAGCTTTAGCTGGGGTCTGCGCAGCCCCCCAAGCATCAACGTCCGCCGTGACAGCAGCCTGCGCATCAACTACAGCGGCGAGGCTTTCGGTGATGGTCTCGGTGCTGGTCGGCAGAGTGCCGATGGCCTTGGCAACGGAAGCGGCAGTGCCGTCTACGCCTTCCAGAATCTTAGCGCCCGCTTCGGCCTTGTAGTCAGCGCCGGCAGCGGCGGTGTAGGCATTAGCAACGTACACTTTGTTGTCGATCACCTTCTGGTCAACTGCACCGAGGCTGTTGATCATGGCAGCCAGCAGGGTCTCGGGGGTCTGAACGCCCTTCTCCAGCTCGCCAACCCAGAAGGCCAGGCCGTCGGCATCGGCCGCGCGACCGAGAACGTTTTGGTAAATGGCGGCGACCAGCTCTTCGTTGCTCAGACCTTCATACTTGCTGGTGTATTCCTGGCTCAGGGTGAAACCCAGGGCAACGGATTCGATGGTCGAGGTGCCGTTGACGATAGCGTTGGTCCAGAAGTCCAGGCCGGCCTGATCCGCGGCGCGGCCCAGGTAGCCTACGTACAGCGCTTGTACTTGCGATGCGATAGCGTTCGCCATTTCCTACTCTCTCCAAATATGTAGTCGAGTCGACAGGCAGGCTTGGTGTGTCGGACCCGTCGGCCCGGCCTGCTTGCCATGCCCCATCGGGGCATGGCCCCCCTTGATGGGTAACGTCTAATACCGTTTCAGATCGATTCCGCCCTACTCCTCGGCACGAACCAACGCTTGTCGGTATTAAGCGAAGGCCATGCTATACATTTTCCGCGACCTAAACAAGGACATATGACCCTCAAAGCGGGGGCATTGTATTTAAAGATCGCAATTGCCAACTAACCGGTCGCCCGAAAGTATGGCGTCGTTATCGAGGCTCGAACCAAAGAACGCATCAAAGCTTTGGAATAGCTGCAGGTTTCCATAGCCACTCAGGTGGTCGCCGTCTAAGTACAGCGGCGACTCGCCGCGCCAGGCGCTGCAGACTTCTGCCGGGCAGAGCGCCGGCAGCGGGTCCCATACCCTCAATGAAGGTAATGTCTGGGCGAGTTGCGCATAACCGTTGATAACCGGCGCACGAAACTCTTCGAGCAGCGAGCGGGGCATCTCGAACCCCGGCGCACAGACCGGGTTGGCCTCGTTGAACCAGTCCGCACAGCGAAACGGTGGCGCCTTGAACAGCGGCTTGGGCGCCTCGAACACCACCTTGACACCCTGTTCGACAAACGGCTGCAGCACTTCGATGGCATCGGCGATGGCGCGTGCGCGGCCGGCATCGGCCTCGTCACCAAACATCTGCGCGCGGGCAGATGCCTCGCCGAAATAGGCCCACTGGTCGGAGAACCGCGGGATGCGCAGCGACGGCAGAAAGAGCACGTCGCCCGGCTGGATGCGCGCGCGTATATGTCGCAGCGCGGCGTCGGCATAACGTCGGCAGTCAGCGTTGTCCAGGTCGCGCCAGGGTTGCAGGCTGATGAACGGACAACCGCCGTTGTTATAGGCATTAATCCGCACCGAGCGAGCAATGGCGTACTGCTTGAACAACCCTTCGTACGCCAGTGCGTGGGAGTCGCCTATCACATAGAGGGCGTTCGGCGATAACGGGCGCGGCTCGGCGCAGCCACGCGGCTCGTAGCTCAGCAACAGCCCGCCTTCCACATCGTGGTATTCCGGCTCGGCGGTGCACCCAGGGAAGCCGTCACGCGTGGCCGGGCCATGGGGGTACCAGACGTCCTGATGCGCACTGAGGGTGCTCAAGGAAAGCCGATGGAGGTTGTCGGCCATGCGCGCGGCGAGCCACCAGCCACCGGCGATTACCAGCAAGCCACAGACAATGACAGCCGCCTGGGGGGCGCGACGCAGGACCCCATGCCGGAAGGGATTCTCGACAAAGCGGTAGGAAAGCACCGCCAGCCCGAAGGCCAGGGCCACGGCCAGCAGGCGCAAGGGCGCACTATCCAGGCCGGCTGTCCAGCGAAACAGGACGAAAACCGGCCAGTGCCAGAGGTACAGCGAATAGGAAATCTTGCCAACGGCAACCAGCGGCCGGCAACCCAGCAGCCGGTGCAACCGATGCAGGTCGTCACGCAGGTGCAGACTGTAGATCACGCCGAGTGTGCCCAGCACGGCCAGCAGCGCTCCGGGCATTGGAAAGCGCTGCGGCGTGGAAACGAAGAAGGCGGCAAGCAGCAACGCGAGCGAAAACAGGCCGAGCAGGCCGCGTGGTTTTGCCGCGGGCAGTTCGGTCAGCGCGGGCCGCAGGGTAATCAGCTGGTATAGCAATACGCCTGCCGCCAGCTCCCAGAAGCGGCTGGGGCTGAGAAAGTAGGCTGCGGTCGGGCTCGCCACGCTCTGCCATCCGGCAAAACCCACCGATGCGACCAGGCCGACGCCGAACAGGCCGACCGACCACCAACGCCCGCGACGCGAAGCCAACCAGGCAAGGAAAAGGAAAGGAAAGACCAGGTAGAACTGCTCTTCGACTGCCAGCGACCAGGTATGGGTATAGGGATTGAACTCGGTCGTCGGGGCGAAATAGTCGCGTCCGGTACGTGCCAGGATGAAGTTGCTCAGGCCGAAAAAGGCATACAGGCCGGTCTGCTGGTTCACCGCACTCAGCCATGAGGAAGGAATGAACAGCGCCGAGACGTAAGCCGTGATCAGCAGGCAGACGATAAGCGCCGGAAAGATGCGCTTGATCCGCCGGGCGTAGAAATAGGCAAGGAAGGCTCCCAGGCCCCGTCCCCGGAAGCTGGCAATCGACGCGCTGACGACGAAGCCGGAGATGACGAAAAACACGTCGACGCCCACGAACCCCCCAGGCAGCCAGGATGCATGTAGGTGGTAGATAAGCACCGAGAGCACGGCGAAGGCTCGCAAGCCATCGATATAGGGAAAGTATTGGCCTCGTACAGGCGATACGGCGGGAACAGGGGTCATGCTGAGCTCTGATTATCCGGGCCTTGCGGTCATCTGATGGAAGGATGCGTCTGCTTGCGGCGGGCATTCAAGCACAAGGCGCACCAGTGGAGAACCACCGCCCGCGGGTGCTCCCGCGGGCCGCTGCGGGTCAACAGCCTTGCTCGGCCAGGATGCGCACAAGGTTGGCTGCACTCTGCTTCCAGGTCAGCCAGGGCAGCCCTCGCGAAGCTGGCGTGAATCCGTCGGCGATCCAGTCCTGCATGGCTTGGGCGAGGGCGATCGGCTCATCTGCCTGGAAGAAGCGCGCATGGTCACCGGCCACCTCGCGAAAGACCGGTATGTCGCGCGCCAGGATGGGCAGACCATGCTGCGCCGCTTCGATCAGCGGCAGCCCGAAGCCCTCGTCTTCCGAGGCCGCAAGAAGACCACGACAGCATCCATAGACACGTTCGAGGTACTCGTCGCTGATGCCGTCTAGCCAGAACAGTCGCCGCCCCAGTTGCGCATGTTCACGCAGCGTGTGCACGAGCGCAGGGATAGAGCGGCGCTCGGCGTCCGGCAATTCGCGCCAGCCTTCATGACCGACGATGACCAGATTGACCTCGACTCCGCGTGCCCACAGCTCGTCGAAGGCGGCGAGAGCCTGGGAATAGCCCTTGCGGGGCTCCAATGTACCGACCATGAGGATGCTGGGCGCCTGTGACAAACGCTGGACCAGCGCTTCGGCTTCGGCAGGCAAGCCAGAGCTTGGCGCCGAGCTTGCGAGATCCGCTCCGTGATGGGAGTAATCGATACGGAACTGGTCGAGGCGCCAACGCGCCTCGATTCGCATCCAGTAGCGCAGCTCATCGGCCACCGTCCGGGTAACACAAACGGCGCCATCCAGGCGCACAACTGCCTGCAGCCACGCGTGGAAATGCGCTGGCGCGCGGGCAGGAAAAAGCTCCGGCCGGGTTACGGGCAGCAGGTCGTGCAGCAACATGCGGGTGCTCACCCCGTCGGCGCGCATGCGCTCGAACAGGCCTTCTCGCGTTGCGGCCACGAAGCTATCACCGGAGATGTCCAAGGCTATCAGTCGATCTCCGGCGCACGCGTCCACCGCATAGTCCGAAGTTGCCGCAGGCAGGCCGAGCAGGTGGGCGGTGTACTGGCAGGCATACCGATAATGCCAGCGCCCACCGCAATCAGAGAGATAGACGGGCTCGACCCGAATACCCGCTGGCGGGTTAGCCAAAAGCGCCAGGGTGAGCGCTCTGGCTACGCGCTCGATGCCTGTCTGCCGGTCAAGCCGGCAGGTAGCGGTGATATCGAGCAGCAGCTGCGGTTGATGAATTGCCGGCTGACTCGGCGGCAGTCGTGAAGCGAGCGCCTGTAGCGCATCCCGGGAAGGGTACGCTCCAAGCGGCGCCAAGGCTGCAGCCAGGCGCTGTTGATCGGCCTTTGCGCGAGCGACGAAACGCTCGATGGCGTCGGCGTACAGCCAAGCACAACGGGCCGGCGAATGAACCGTCTCGATCAGCTGGCGCGCCCTCTTGCCGAGGGCGACGCGGGCAGGTTGGTCGGCATACAGGGCTTGTAGCGCCTCGATCAGTTGCGCATCGCTGAATTCGTCCGGCAGGCGCCAGACGCCTTCGGGTGGCAAGTCGGCCATGCTGCCGTTGGCGTTGATGATCGTCGGCAAACCGTGGTTCATGCAATCGAGCACCGTGCCCGAGGTTTCGCCTCGTGACAGCGTGCGCAGCTGTACCGCCAAGTCGGCAGCGGCCAGATAGCCTCGGAACGTTTCGACATCCACCCAGCCGGTGATGCGGATGCGGTCCGCCAGGCCGCTGCGCTCGATGGCTTGGCGCAGCTGCATGGCGTAGGGGTCGTCGCCCAGCTCGCCGACGAATACCAGCAAGCCATCAGGTTCAGCGCCAAGGCTCGATGCCAGCCAGGCCGACAGCAGGCGGTCATTGAGCTTGGTCAACCCGAGTAGCCCAAAGCTGCAGACGAGAAAGGCATCCTGCGCGATGCCCAGGCGCTCACGCGCCGTCTGTCGGCTCTCCCGCTCGACAGGCTGCCGCAGATGGGGTACCAGCGCCCAGTCGGCTCCCGCATCAGGTCCGTACCACTGGCGAGCCAAACGCAGGGAAGCCTGCGAGTGGACAATGACGCCGGCAGCGGCGTCCAGCAGGGAGCGATTGAAGGGGTAGGCCATGGCCGCCCTCCCCTCGTCGGCGGCACAAGCCACTTCGGCAACGGCTGTGTGCCCACTGCCGTAATGCAGCTCGCGCCATTTGATGCCGGCAAAGCGGGGATCGCAATCGAGCGCCCAGATCAGCCCGCTGAGGTAGAAATCGTGCAGCACCACTACCCCCGGCACCTGCCGCAGCAGGTTGTACATCCAGGCGTGATAGTGCGAATTGCCGATGTGGTAGATGACCGCGTGGTACTGCCCGGCATGCTGCAGGAGCCATGCGCCATCGCGTATTGCGCAGTGGGCTTGGAGCCACTGCCCGGCAACGAGTGGCTGCTCGACGATGACATCGATCTGGTAGCGCTCAGCCAGCACAGGCAGCAGTTCGGCACTGTAGTCGGCGATCCCGGTACGCTCGGGGGGCAAAGGAGACACGTAGGCCAGGCGGGCTCGCCCCACCGACGGTGCCGGCGCTCCGCTGACGCTCGCCAGCAGCGCCAGGCGCTCGAGAAGCAATGCCGCCCGCGGTGCCATCGCCGCCACCTCCTGGCCGCCTGCCCGGCCTTGCAGCACGCTCAGGTAGCGGACGAAACGGCGATCCAGGCCCGGCCAGGCCTGACGCAGCCGCATCAGTGGTTTTCCGAGGGTGGGACTGCGTTCGGCGACGGCGATCATGCGCAAGACCGGGCGCCTCAGAAGCGTGGCGACCGCGTGTTTTACCCAGCGCATCTTCAGCTGCGGACGGCCAAGGCGCGCAAACAGGCGGCCGAGCCTGGCCGTGGGGGAACGCTCGATCTGGCGAACGAGCCGATCGATGAGCAAGCGGTCTTTGGCCAGTTGCTCGTCGAGACGCACCAGACGCTCACCCTGACGGCGGATGATGACGTCCAGATCCTGAGCCTGGCCAGGAGTCGGTAATCGGGCCTGCAGATCCTCATCATGTCGACAGGCCAACTCCTCGAGCGTGATTCCACTCTTTTGCTCGAACAGCCGTTCGAGCCCATCGCCCTGGGCGATGGGGCCCTTCTGTGCGACCACGGCATAATCGGGGCTGACACCATAAAGGACCTGCCATACACCGATCCGGGCATCGCCTCGGTGTAGTACCGGGTCCTCCTGCAAACGCAGGATTCGACATCGGTCGAACAGGTGGTACTGGCAGAGGAATTCCAGGAACAGTGCGGGCACGGGCCGCTGGTGGGTCGGGTCCAGGTAGAAGTTGTTGGTGCCGACAATCAGGTTTTCGCTGTTCGGCGTTTCGAGGATCAGCAAGCCTGCCGGACGCAACACGCGCCGGCACTCGGGCAGGAGCTGATGCAGGTAGTCGAATTCGAGATGCTCGACCACATGGAAGGCCGTGACCAGATCAAGGCTCTCATCGGCCATGCCTGAGAGCGCTTCGAGGGCGTCCTGGTTCTTTGCCTGCAAACCACGCTCGTGGCAGGCAGCGAGCATCGAGTCATCCAGGTCGACGCCCTCGGCCTTGAACCCTTCCTCGGCGAGCAGCTGTAGCCATTCGCCGCGCCCGCATCCGATATCGAACGCTCGCGGCTGCGGTGTAAGCTCGCGCAGCGCGCGCAGGTAGGGCAGATAACCCTCGAGGCGCCGCCTGATCTCGGCTTGCGGCGCACGGAAGCGCTCCTCCAGAGCGCGGTAGAAATCATTGCTCATGGCGCTTGCCGCACTCCACCCGGGTATCCAGCCAAGCGACTCCGGAGAATTCGCGGCGGCTGCGGTTGATGACTTCGAACATCAATGCCCGTTCCTGCCAGGCATAGTTACGCTCGATATGGCCGACAACGCTGTGCAGGGCGATGGTCACCGAGTAGGTTCCGGGGCCAATGTCGGCGGCAAAATCGAAGTTCCACTCCAGCTCCTGCGCTTCAGGAATGTCATGCAGCACCTGATCGAGCTGCCGTGTATTGGTGCCGAAAACATCCTGCCCGTAGCGGTCCTTGATGAGGAAGCCAAGCACCAGGTCCGGCACGGCCGCAAGGCTCCGCGCACGAATGCGGAGCCGTACCGGCTGTCCCACATCGATCACTTCCACCGGTTGCCCCGACAAGTCCCGCAGCTCAACTCCACTAAAGGTCAGCTCCCCAGTGCCGGACAGCAAGGCGCCACCTTGCCCCGCCTGGATAACCTGCTGTTCCTGGTGGCTCGCGAGCATTGCGTTGTAGAAGTCCATAACCTGATCCGGCTCGCCCTGCATGGCGATACGGCCATTATCGAGCAGGATGGCGCGCGTACAGATGCTCTGAATGGCCTGCTTGTCATGACTGACCAGCAGCAGCGTGGTGCCCTGACGCGTGAACTGTCGAATGCGGTCGAAACTCTTGTGCTGGAAATATGCATCACCCACCGACAGCGCTTCGTCGACGATCAATATCTCCGGGCGCCGTGCGGTAGCGATGCTGAATGCCAGGCGCATTTGCATGCCGCTGGAGTAGACCCGTATCGGCTGCTCGAAGTAATCGCCAATTTCGGAAAATGCATGGACCTCTTCGATGAATTCATCGATCTGTGAACGCGAATGGCCCATCAGGCCGGCAACATGGTAGACGTTCTGCCGGCCTGTCAATTCGGGGTTGAAACCCATCCCGAGCTCGAGAATCGCAGCAACTCGGCCCTGAACGGTCACGCTCCCGCTACTCGGTTTCAGCGTGCCTGTAATGATCTTGAGCAGGGTGCTCTTGCCGGCACCGTTCAGCCCGATAAGCCCTACGGCTTCACCGGGCTCGAGAACGAAGCTGATGTCCTCGAGCACGGAGGTCTGATGAACTCCAGAGGCGTTCCAGCCGAACCAGGACAGTATGCGGTGGCGTTCGTGGCGATAGGTACTGAAAGCTTTGGAAATACTGTCCACACGCAACGCGAAACTCATAGGACATCCACCACTTCATCGATGCCACGCCAATAAAGGTAGGCGGCAAGGGCGAGCACAAGCGCCATACAAGCAGCTGGGTAGATCAGTGCATGCAAGTCCGGGCCGCGGCCGTATACCAAAACCGCCTGATAGGCCTGGACCACTGCAGTCAGCGGGTTGAGGAACAACAGGTGCCTTGCCCGCTCAGGTAGCAGGTCGATGCTGTAGACGATCGGTGTCAACCAAAAGCCGAACTGCAGGGCAATGGTTACGAGCTGACCGATATCTCGCATGAATACATTCAGCATACCGAGCGCCAGCCCCAGCCCAAGCGCCAGGCCCAACATCAGTAGCGTAAGCAGCGGCAACCAGACAATCGACCAGCCCGGGGCATGGCCGAGCAAAGCAAAGATCGCCATGACGGAGAGAAACAGAACCGCATTGTTCAACAAGGCCGAGCCCGCGACGATCACCGGCAGCGCAAGGCGCGGAAACACCATCTTCTTCAAGAGGTTACCATTCTCGATGAAAAGGTTGAGACAACGGCTGACGACCTCGGTGAACAATGACCAGGCGAGAATTCCGGCCGTCAGGAACAATGGATAGGCGTAGGCACCATCGAGGCCGGGAAGCTTAGCGGACATGACCACAGACAGCACGAATGCATAGATCGCGACCTGAGCCAGCGGGTACAACACGATCCAGACCAGGCCGAGCCGGCTGCGCACGACCCTGCTAATGAACTCGTTGCGGATGGAATTACGGATGAAATAGCGCGCCTGCCACAATTCAAGCAGCTGTTTGTTCAAGATCGGTCCCTGTAGTCGACGAACTGGAGCATCTTTACGACTGCTCCAAAAAAGGAAAGGCGTACTTTATATACCTTGACTTGAAGGAGCACGCAGGAGCTCCGGCTCGGTCAGTCCCCTTCTGCTCTTTCCAGCGCCCTGGGCTCCTCATGGGCGGTGAGCCACAGGTTAACCGAGCCAACGCTCTGTTCGGATAGGGCACCAGCCCAACGATTTAGGACGAGCAGATTAGTGATGAAATCGTACTGCGCCTTGAGCAGATCACGCCGAGCCTTGTATTCATTCTGCACCGCGGTCAGCACGTCAACCGCGTTGACGACGCCGAACTCGAAGCCGCGCTCGGCAGCCACGCTGGACCGCTCTGCCGACTCCAGCGCATTACGTGAAGCACGAATTTTTTCAATGCTGGCCTGAGCGGTCAGGTAAGCGCTTGTGGTTTCCTTGACGACTTCTCTGCGCACCGCCTCCATCTGCTGTTCGGTTGAAAGCCGGTCGTTGTAAAGCGCGCGGCTACGAGCCGAGGTGGAGCCGCCACTGTAGATCGGGATCTGCACGCCAAGGCTGGCGACATAGCTATCCGAGCGAGGCGCAAGGGTGTTGTCGTAACCGACATCGCTGCGCTGAGCGCTGAGGTTGAGACTTACCGAAGGGTAATGCCCACCCCGCCCTTCACGAAGGGCGGCCTCGGCGGCCGCCAGAGCCTGTTCCTGGGCCTTGAGCGCAGGGTTCGCGGCGACAGCACGCTCGACCCAGACGCTGACGCTTTCGCCCGGCACCTGCAGCTCGATGTCTTCGCGAATACGACTGAGGCGCTCGGTCACGGGGCGACCGATGATTTCGGACAACTCCTCGCGGCTGACGCGTACCTGATTGCGCGCCTCGACCTCCTGCGCAGCCAATGCATCGACGCGCGCCCGCAAATCGAGTACGTCGGTCACCATGGCGAGCTGTCGCTCGTACATTGCCTCAACGCGGTCGAGATTCTTCTGCGTGGCACGGCGCTCGGCCAGCACCAGCTCCAGTTCGTCGTCCGACGCCAGGGCAACAAAATAGCGCTGAGCCAGGTCAACGGTCGCCTCCGCCTGCGCATCTTCCGCTTCGTACTCGCCCTGCCGCGCCCGGGCCTTGAACTCCTGGTAGTTCTCCCAGGCCTGTTTGTTATACAAGTGCTGGCTTAGCGAGAGAGCGTAGCGCTCGTTGTTGAAGCTTTCGGTGTAGGTTTCCACGTCGCGATTGGTACGGTTGAAGCTGCTGCTGGCGGTGACCTGCGGCAGCAGTCCGCCGAAAGCTTCGCGTTCGCGCTCTTTGCCTGCCTGAGCACGAGCGTAGGCGGCGAGGACACGCGGATCCTCAAGGCGGGACTCACGATAGAGTTGCATCAGGTTGGCAGAGTAGGTCGAGGCCGTAACCTCACCCGGCGGCGCCGCCGGTGATTCGGCGGCCTGGGCATGAACGAGGCCGAAGAACAGGCTGAAGCAAAGAGAAGCGAAGCAGCGCACCATCAGTCCTCGATCAATGATCTGGCAAAGGCATCGGTCGCCGGCTGCATCAAATACTGCAACATGGTCCGAGTGCCGGTATTGATCAGTACCTCTGCCGGCATGCCCGGTTGCAGCGTAAGCGAGCCCAGCGCACGCGCACCCTCCTCGGTCAGCGCGACGCGCGCCAGGTAGTAGGGCATGCCCGTTTCCTCATTGATCAGGCGATCCGCCGATACATGCCGGACAACACCCTTGATTACCGGCGTGGTCGAACTATTGAAGGCACTGAAGCGGATATCGGCGGGCTTGCCCACGCTTACACGGTCAATGTCGATAGGCGACACCTGAGCCTCGACGATAAGGTCGGACACCGAAGGCACGATATCGAGCAACGGCGTGGCCGGGCTGACGACACCGCCGATCGTGTGGACCTTCATGCCCAGGATCATGCCGTCTTCGGGGGCACGGATGACGATGCGGCTCAGGCGATCTTCCAGCGCGGCCTTGCGCTCCTGCAGGTCGAACACTTTTGTCTGCACCTCGGAGAGCTGCGACACCACCTCCGAATTGAAGTCCTTATTCAGCTGGAGTATCTGCAGCTCGGTCTCACTGATCTGCAACCGGGTCTTGGTGACTTCGGACTGATGGTCGGCAATCTCGGCCTTGAGCATGTCGAGGCGGCGCTGCTGTTCGAGCAGGCGCTGCTTGTCGACATAACCCTCTGCCAAGAGCTCCGTCAGTTCGCCAATTTCATCGCGGTAGGACTTTTCCAGATTGCGCTTGGTAGCGACCATTGATTGCAAGCCAGAAATCTGCTCCTGCAGCTGTCCGACACGCTTCTGCAGAACCGCGACTTCTCCAAGCCTTGAACCACGACGGGCATTGAACACCTGGGTTTCCCCGTCCTGGGCCTCGATCGCGCGATGGCTGCTGGTTTCGATCATTCCGCTGAAGTCTATCTGCTCCCGCCCGTCGCGCTCGGCCTGCAGCCGTGCTTCCATGGCCTGGGCAGCCACCAGCTGGCTGAGCGTCATGCCGTATTCGGCACGGACCTGGGTGTCGTCAAGCACGATCAGCGGATCGCCTGCAGCCACGACGTCTCCGTCACGGGCATGCAGCTCCTTGACGATGCCGCCTTCCAAGTGCTGGATGGTCTTGCGATAGGACTGCACGGTCACTACACCGGGCGCCAGTGCGGCGCTGCCTAAAGGGGCGAAGGTGGCCCAGGCACCAAAGAGCCCAAACATCACGAAAACGATGGCAAAACCGATCAGGCGAGCCTTGCGGTCCGACGCCGGCAGGCTGGCAAGACGATCTTCGATGGCGTTGTTCATGCTGGTCATGATGGTCTCGGTTACGAGCGTGCCGCGGATTGCCCAGGCGCTACCTGGGCAATCTTCTGGGCGCTGGCTTGTTGCTTGTTGAGTTCGGCCATGACCTTGTCGCGCGGTCCATACAGGCCGATTGCTCCGTTGCTCATAACCAGCAGGCGATCGAGCTGGGCCAGGATGCTGGTGCGGTGGGTAATGATGAACACCGTGGCGCCACTGGCTTTGAGCTGCTGGATGGCCATGGCCAGTGCGCGCTCGCCGACTTCATCAAGATTGGAGTTGGGCTCGTCAAGGATAATCAGGCGGGGGCTACCATAAATCGCCCGCGCCAACCCAACGCGCTGGCGCTGGCCACCGGACAGGTTGACCCCGTCCGAGCCGATTACCGTGTCATAGCCTTCAGGTAGCTGCAGGATCATCTCGTGCACACCGGCGGCCTTGGCTGCCTGAATAACCTTGTCCGGCTCTACTTCGCGGAATCGGGCTATGTTTTCGCTGATGCTGCCTTCAAACAGCTCGATGTCCTGCGGCAGATAACCGACGTAGGGGCCCAGCTCGCGCTTGTCCCAATTATTGATATCCGCGCCATCGAGCCGCACGACACCATGCTGCGGTGCCCAGACGCCAAGCAGGGCTCGAGCCAATGTGGACTTGCCGGAGGCGCTCGGGCCTATGACACCCACTATCGAGCCTGCCGGTACGGCGAAGCTGATGTTCTTGAGAATCGGCGTCTTGGAACCGGGCGCACTGACGATGAGGTTTTCTACCAGCACATGGCCCTCAGGCGCCGGCAAGGACATGCGTTGCGGCTCAGCCTGCTGCTCGTCCAGGATCTCGTTCAGTCGTGCGTACTGGGAGCGGGCCGAAATGAAGCCCTTCCAGCTGCCAATCATCAGGTCGATCGGCGCCAGCGCACGACCGAGGAGAATGGAGCCGGCAATCATCAGGCCGGGGGTGATTTCCTGCTTGACCGCCAGATAGGCACCAATGCCCAGAATGAGCGACTGCGACAGCATGCGGAATGTCTTGGAGAACGAGGTAACCATTCCACCCTTGTCGCTAGCCTGCGATTGCAACAGCAGAACCTGACGCTGACGCTCGCCCCAGCGCCCCATGAGCGTTTCCAGCATACCCATGGATTCGATCACTTCGGCGTTGCGCAGATTCTTGTTGGTGTGCAGGTTCGCAGCGATGTTCTGCTTGTTGGCATCGGCGATGGCCTTGCCGGTCAGCTTTTCGTTGACTACCGCAAGCATGAGCAGAACGATGGCGCAGCCGATGGCAAACCAGCCGTACCATGGATGGAAGAGGAACATTACGCCGATGTAGACGGGTAGCCAGGGGGTATCGAAAAATGCAAAAAGACCGTTACCCGTGAGGAACTGGCGCAGCCCGGTAAGGTCATTAAGAGGCTGCGCCGACGCATCCATGCCACCGCTGTCCAGGGCCTTTTTGAAGCTCGCCCGGTAGACGTCGCGGCTCAGCAAGACATCCAGCCGGGTGCTCAGGCGCACCATGATGCGCGAACGCACCCACTCCAGCGAGCCCATGGTGCCCATCAGAATGGTCATGATGAGCGTGAGCATCACCAGCGTAGGGATGCTGCCGCTGGTTACGACACGACCATAAACCTGGAGCATGTAAAACGACGGCACCAGCATCAGGGCATTGACGAAGAAGCTGAAGAAGCCGACCGAGAGGAAACTGCCCTTGCACGCCTTGAGCGCGGTCTTCAGGCTGTTTTCGCGAACATTACGCATGGATTCGGTACTGCCTGGCATATTCGAAAGCGGCGGAGTCTACCATCGTTATATCCACCGGAGAATGTAAACCGAGCTGGCACGATGAATGACTCCCTTGTCGGGACACTGGGACGCAAGGTAGATTTCCGGCCCGGGGCCCCATGCCGGCCTCTATCCCTTTTGGCGCCAGCCCGATCGCTCAGCGTATTCAGGCCGCCCTACAACCTGCCTCGAGCCCCCATGCGCGTCCTTCACTTTTTCAAGACCTACCTGCCGGATACCACCGGTGGTATAGAACAGGTCATCTATCAGCTGTGCCAAGGCAACCGCGAACTGGGGGTTGAAAGCCGAGTACTGACACTGAGCCCTGATGCTTCGCCGCAGCGCCTGTGGGTCGCGGACCATGAGGTGATCAGGGCGCGTCAGGATCTGTTCATTGCCTCCACCGGCTTTTCCCGGGAAGCATTCGAGCTGTTCAGCGATGCGGCTAGGCAGGCCGATATCATCCATTTCCATTTTCCCTGGCCGGTAATGGATCTAGTGCACTTCGTGAGCCGGCACAAGCGGCCATGTGTGGCCAGCTATCATTCGGACATCGTCCGCCAGCGCACGCTGCTCGCCCTTTATAAGCCGCTGATGCAGCGCTTCCTGGCGAGCATGGACCGCATCATCGCTTCCTCGCCGAATTATCTTGAAAGCAGCGAGGTCCTGGGCCGGTACCGAGACAAGACGGTAGCCATCCCCTTCGGCCTGGACCGTCGGGCCTACCCCGAGCCTTCGACCGAGCGCCTGACCTATTGGCGCGAGCGCCTGCCGGCGCGCTTTTTCCTGTTTGTCGGCGTACTGCGTTACTACAAGGGGCTGGAGTATTTGCTCGAGGCGGTGGCCGGCACTGGCTGGCCAGTAGTGATCGCTGGCGCAGGTCCTGAGGAAGCCAACCTCAAGGAACAGGCACGCCAGCTCGGACTTGCACATCTGATCTGGACCGGGCGGATCGCCGATGAGGACAAGGCCTGCCTGCTGCAACTCTGCCACGCATTCGTCTTTCCATCACACCTGCGCTCGGAGGCATTCGGCATTTCTCTGCTGGAGGCGGCCATGTATGGCAAGCCGATGATCTCCTGCGAGATCGGCACGGGGACGACATTCGTCAACCTGGACGGCGTTACCGGTATGGCCGTCCCGCCGGCCGACTCGCCAGCATTGCGACGGGCCATGAGCCAACTCTGGGAGAATCCGGCTCTGGCCGCCGAGCTGGGAGCGAATGCGGCGCGCCGCTTCGGGGAGAAGTTCAGTGCGCAGCGCATGTGCGAGCAAACGGTACAGGTCTACCGGGACGTACTGCAGGGCCGCTAGAGCGAAGCTCAGCGCTCGGGGACCAGCACGTCTACCCTACGCCCCTTGGCCGCATAGGCTGACATAAGGCCCTCGCGCAGTTGCTGCTTGGCGCGCGCCTCGCCATGCACCAGCCGCACCTCGCTCGGCCAGCGCCGCATCGTGGTGATGAAGCCAAGCAGCCCATTCCGATCGGCATGCGCCGAGTAGCCACCAATGCTTTCAATACCGGCGCGGATGTCCAGCCGCTGGCCATCGAGCTCGACGTAGCCACCGCGAGGGCCGAAGCGCTGGATGGCGTGCCCAGGGGTGCCGGCAGCCTGGTAACCGACGAAAAGAACGTTGTGCCGCCGATCTTCGAGCATCGCCTTCAGATAGTTGACGATGCGCCCGCCGGCGCACATGCCGCCACCGGCGATGACCACGGCCGGCCGCGCCGTTTCGGCCAGGTGGCGGACCATGCTCAGATGCTGGTCGTGGCTGTCGACGGTGAGCAGCTGGTCGAATGCCATCGGATCGCGCCCCTCGCGCAGCCGACCCTGCGCTTCGTCATTCCAGAACGGGCGCAGCTCGCGGTATGCCTCGGTGAAGCGACTGGCCAGCGGCGAGTCGAGGATGATCGGCAGCTGCCGCCAGCCGGCACCAGACGCAGGGCCGGCCCCGGCATGGGCCTCGAAGATGATCTGTTCCAGCTCGTAGAGCAGCTCCTGAGTGCGGCCAATGCTGAAGGCCGGGATCAGCACGCTGCCGTCGTCGGCCAGCGCCTTCTCGATCAGTCGCTTCAGGCGTTGTCGGCGCTGCATTCGATCCTCGTGCTGGCGGTCGCCATAGGTGCTCTCCAGCACCACCACGTCTGCACCGGCCGCCACTTGCGGCGGGCGCAGCAAGGGCGCATGGGGCGCACCGAGATCACCCGAGAACAGCACACGCCGACGTGCCTGGCCAGGACGCCTGATGTCCACCTCGACATAGGCCGAGCCGAGGATATGCCCGGCGCGCCGCAGGCGGATGCGCGCCCGCAACGACGACGTGTCGCTGAGGGTGAACCAGCGGTTGTAGGGCAACGCGATCAGACGCCGCTCGACGAGCGCGAGATATTGCTCGACCTTGTGCTGGTCACGACTGATGCCGAGACGAAAGGCGTCCTCGAGCACGATCGGCAGCAGCCGGGCAGAAGGCTCACTGCAGAGGATGGGGCCACTGAAGCCTGCGGCCAGCAGGTAGGGAATGCGGCCGACGTGGTCGATATGCACGTGGGTTGCGACCAGCGCACGAATGCCGGCCAGGTCGAACTCGATATCCAGACTGCCGGCCCCGGCCCGTCCCGGCGAGGTATCGGCCCCCTGGAACAGCCCACAATCGACCAGCAGGCTGAAACCGGTATCCAGGCGCAGCTGATGACAGGAGCCGGTGACGCCATCGGCGGCGCCGTGATGAAGGATTTCCATGACTCGTCCCTGAGTGTCGAAAACACAGGGGACCTTAGCCGGAAAATGCTGCAGCGGCCATTGGCCAGGTCACGGTTAACGACTGCACCCGCCAAACAATGGAGCCCATGGGCGGACTTGAACCGCCGACCTCTCCCTTACCAAGGGAGTGCTCTACCGCTGAGCTACATGGGCATAGCGAAGGGCGAGCACTCTAAGCGTCTAATGCAGCAAAATCAACAGGTTGCAGATCGCCTCGGGTAGCGCTGGGCGGGCAAGCCGGTGGATGGCTTCGGCCATCCACCCTAAGCCTGCCGGCAGCACAAGGCGAAGCTTCCCGCAGGGTGGATAACCGCACAGCGTTAGCCGCGCTCATGATCAGCGCAGGCCCGCCCTCGCCGGTCACACCTGTTTGTAGATCACCGATCCCTCGTCCTTGAAGCGCGAGGACTGCTCGGCGAAACCCGCCTCGATGGCCTTCTGCTCGTCGGTCAGGCCGTGCTCGGCAGCGTACTCGCGCACTTCCTGGGTGATCTTCATCGAGCAGAACTTCGGCCCGCACATGGAGCAGAAATGCGCCACCTTCGCCGATTCCTTCGGCAGCGTCTCGTCGTGGAAGGCCCGCGCGGTGTCCGGGTCGAGGCCGAGGTTGAACTGATCCTCCCAGCGGAACTCGAAGCGCGCCTTGGACAGCGCGTTGTCGCGGATCTGCGCGCCCGGATGACCCTTGGCAAGATCAGCAGCGTGCG
>Ga0209699_100396_pt1 | contig 26266 bp, 21 predicted proteins | sample SynthPrep_1_END__FD_187204 | JGI IMG/M metagenome (GOLD analysis project Ga0209699, IMG submission 187204) | Synthetic microbial communities from Ohio, USA - SynthPrep_1_END_DS7_MetaG (SPAdes) (version 2) | ecosystem: Engineered > Bioreactor > Aerobic > Activated sludge | place: USA: Ohio...
GTGTTATCATTCGCCGCGTCAGCCCCGCCGGGGCTTGTGGAATACCACCATGGACTTACCCAGTAGTTACTCAATACTCCCATCGCACAATCGTGTAAGACCTGATTGATCCCCTTTGGCGTGCCCGCCAACTGGGGGTGGAGCGCGCTATGACTGAAGTAGAAGCCAAAAAGCCGCAAGAGAGCCTGCAGGATCGCCTGGCCCAGGTGGTCGAACTGCTGCATCGGCACAAGCTGGTCGAAGACCTGACCCATCGTCAGGAAGGCCAGCACCATGACCGGGTGGAAAACCTGGTGCACCGGCAGAATCTCGCCGAGCTGCAGCGCAAGCTCGACGATCTGCACCCTGCGGATATCGCCCACATCCTCGAAGCCTTGCCGCTCGACGAGCGTCTGACCGTCTGGCAACTGGTCAAGGCCGAGCGTGACGGCGACATCCTGCTGGAAGTTTCCGACGCGGTACGAGAAACCCTGATCGCCGACATGGACGATCACGAGATTCTTGCGGCTGCCAAGGATCTGGATGCCGACGAACTCGCCGACCTGGCGCCGGAACTGCCGCGCGACGTGGTTCATGAGCTCATGGAGTCGCTCGACGCCCAGCAGCGCGAGCGCGTGCGTTCGGCGCTGTCGTACGAAGAGGATCAGGTCGGTGCGCTGATGGACTTCGAGATGGTCACCATCCGCGAAGATGTCAGCCTGGAAGTGGTATTGCGCTACCTGCGTCGACTCAAGGAGCTGCCGGGCCATACCGACAAGCTGTTCGTGGTCGATTATGACGGTGTGCTCAAGGGCGTATTGCCGATCAAGCGTCTGCTGGTCAACGACCCGGAAAAACAGGTCGGCGAGGTCATGGCGGACGATCCGGTGAGCTTCCATCCGGATGAGGACGGCTACGATGCGGCCCAGGCCTTCGAGCGTTACGACCTGATTTCCGCCCCGGTGGTGGACAAGAACGGCAAGCTGATCGGTCGTCTGACCATCGACGAGATGGTCGACCTGATTCGTGAGGAAAGCGAAAGCGAAGTGCTGAACATGGCCGGTCTGCGCGAGGAAGAAGATATCTTCGCCTCGGTGTGGAAGTCGGTTCGCAACCGCTGGGCCTGGCTGGCGATCAACCTGGTCACGGCCTTCCTCGCATCGCGGGTGATCGGTCTGTTCGAGGGCTCGATCGAGAAGCTGGTGGCGCTGGCGGCGCTGATGCCCATCGTGGCCGGCATCGGTGGCAACTCCGGTAACCAGACCATCACCATGATCGTGCGCGCCATGGCGCTCGATCAGGTCAGTACGGGTAACACGGCGCGCCTGGTGCGCAAGGAGCTGGGTGTGTCCCTGATCAACGGTATCCTCTGGGGCGGCGTGATCGGTGGTGTGGCCTATTACCTCTACGACAGCTGGTCGCTGGGCGTGGTGATGACCGCGGCGATGACGCTCAACCTGTTGCTGGCGGCCCTCATGGGGGTGCTGATTCCCATGACCCTGGCGCGCCTGGGGCGCGACCCGGCCATGGGCGCCAGCGTGATGATCACCGCCATGACCGACAGCGGCGGCTTCTTCATCTTCCTCGGGCTGGCGTCGATCTTCCTGCTGTAGGTCGCGTCAGTTCATCAGCTCGACCAGTCGCCAGGTATCGAGAAAGGCCGTGACCCGTGTGATCCGGCCATTCTCCAGCTGCATGTGCCAGGCGTAGCTGTTCTCGTAGCGACTGCCGTCCCTGGCGGTCGCCTGGCCATCCCAGATCGCCACGACATCGGAGCCCTGTGCCACGATCTGGCGGACGCTGGGAACGATCGGGGTGGCCAGCTTTTCGGTGATGGGTTTGACCGCATCCTGCATGAATGCCTCGCGCGTGCGGTAGGTGCCTGACACCGGGCTGTTGCCTGCCACCACCCACACTGCATCATCGGCGAGCAGTTCGAAGATACCGCCCTGGCCGGCGCGCCAGTCGTCGAAGGCCTTCTGGATCAGGGCCTGGTTGTCGCGAGGGCTGTCGCCGGCCCAGACCGGCAGGCATGGCGATGCGCTCAATAGCAGGATGGCGATGGTTCTTTTCAGGTTCATGATTTTCTCCGTGAGCTTCACTCTTGGCCGAGGTTGCTTTGGCGGCGCAGGATCATGCCGCCGTGATGGAGCGCGTCGCCGATGAATTCACCGTCGGCGGTGAAGCCGGTGTCATCGACATAGTCGATATGGTTGCCGGTGATGCGATAGGTGCCCCGATAGGCGCTTTCGCGATTCCCGCGTGCCTCGTCATAACGACCATTGGCCAGCAGTTCATGGCGCACATGACCGTCGTCCGTTACCCACAGCCCGGTATAGGGATGAGAGTTGCCGGGTTCCGCCATGGCGATGCCGGGTAGCAGGCCGCTGCCGATGAGCAGGGCCGCCAGGGTATTTTTCGCTGGCATGCCGGCCTCCATCAGTACGGGCTGGCGGTCGGGCGTACGATCAGCTCGCTGACATCGACGTCGTCGGGCTGTTCGATGGCGTAGGCGGCGGCGCGGGCGATGGCGTCCGGGGTGATGGCGACGCGGCGGAAGGCTTTCATCGCATCTCGCGCACTGGCGTCGGAAATGCTGTCGGCAAGTTCCGACTCGACCACGCCGGGGCAGATGGTGGTCACGCGGATACGCTCGTTCTCCTGGCGCAGCCCCTCGGAGATCGCCCACACGGCGTACTTGGTCGCGCAGTAGACGGCCGCGGTGGGTGACACCGCATGGGCGCCGATGGAGGCGATGTTGATCACCTGGCCGCGTCCACGGCTGTGCATGCCCGGCAGCACGGCCGCGATGCCATGCAGCACGCCGCGCACGTTGACGTCGATCATGCGGTTCCACTCGTTCACTTTCAGCGCGCTGAGCGGAGATAGCGGCATCACGCCCGCGTTGTTGATGATCACATCGGTGGGGCCGTAGTGATCCTCGGCAAAGGTGACGAACGCCTGCATGTCTTCCAGGCGAGTCACGTCCAGTTCGCGGAACGCGGCGCTGAAGCCTGCGGCCTGAAGTTCGTCGGTCAGTTTCCTGAGGCGCTCGGTGCGGCGGGCGCCGAGCACGACCGTGTGGCCCTGTTTCGCCAGGTGGGTGGCGATGGCTTCGCCAATGCCGCTGCTGGCACCGGTGATGAGGATGACTTTGCTCATGTGAACTCCTGCTTGGGTGTCTTGAGGACGACTCCATGCTAGGAGGGGCAGGGCGGTTCGCTAAGTCCGGTTACTCTTTTGATCTTGCCTGTTTCTATTGAATGAATCCTAGAATGAGGGCTCTTTCAGCTCTGGAGCGATCTACGGCGATGAATGTGATACCCGAGGCGTCTCATCGGCGCATGGTCGAGTTGCTCAAGCGCCTGGCGCCTGAAGAGGGCTATACCCGATCCGCTCTCGATGGCGTTACCTTCATGCGCAGCAATCGGGCATTGCCCAGCACGCCAGCCTTGTACGAGCCGAGCATCGTCATCGTGATCCAGGGGCGCAAGACCGGTCTGCATGGCGGCAAGCTGTATGTGTATGACGCCCGACATTACCTGGTGCTGTCGGTGCCGTTGCCGTTCACCATCGAGACCGAGGCGAGCGAGCAGGAGCCGATGCTGGGGCTGGCCTTGCGTATCGATCAGCCTCTGGTGGCCGAGCTGGCTATGGGCCTGGATGATGCTGCCGAGTCGTTGCCGGCGGGGCCGGAGCCGCTCTGTTCGACGCCAGTGGACGCCAAGCTGGCCGATGCGACGTTGCGCCTGCTGGAAGCGATGAGTTCTGCCGAGGAGGCGCGCCTGCTCGGGCCGTCGATCATGCGTGAGATCGTCTTTCGGGTGCTGGTCGGTGAGCAGGGGGCGGGGTTGCGCGCGAGCCTGGCGCAGGGTGGGCACTTCGGTCGGATCGCGCGGGTGCTGCAGCGTATTCACGGCGACTACAAGGCCGATCTGGATGTGCCGACGCTGGCTGGCATGGCCAACATGAGCGTTCCGGCCTTCCATGTGCACTTCAAGGCGGTGACGTCGTCTTCGCCGTTGCAGTACCTCAAGGCCGTACGCCTGCATGAGGCGCGGTTGCTGATGATTCGCGAGGGCGCAAGTGCGCTCAGCGCTTCTCAGTGGGTGGGCTATGAGAGCCCTTCGCAGTTCAGTCGCGAGTTCAAGCGCCTGTTCGGGCGTTCGCCCGTACATGAAACGCGATACCTGAAAGCGCTGCTGGCCATGGCGCCAGCCGTGGACGTCGCGTCCTGATGCAGGCAACGAAAAGACCGGCCATCGGAGCCGGTCTTTTCACAAGCGCTCGCCTCAGGCTTCTTCTTCGGCGGCCATTTCCACGTCGTGAGCGATCAGTGCAACCAGCGCATTCTGCTGGCGGCGCGACAGCTGACGAAAGCGTTGCAGCAGTTCGCGCTCGTGCAGGCTCAGCTCGGGGCTGTCGAGGCGAAGGTTGAGATCATCATCCAGGGCGCCTTCCTGAAGCATGCTCTGCTCGAGGCGGGCGATGATTTCCGAGTTCATGCTGCGGTGATGGTTGCGTGCTACATCAGCGATACGCTCACGCATGCCATCGGGCAAGCGAACCACGAATTTGTCAGCCGTACGGCTGGAATAGATAGCCTGTTTCATAGGGGCGCATACATTACCGGTTAGTTCAAGGAGCGATACTGGTAGTCAGTTTCAAGATTGTCACCGGTTTGACCGTCTTTCGCACTAGCCGTTCAACCGGTATCGCGTTGTGCGTCGTTATGACCATTGGGCCATCTTAACAGTTCCTTGACGCCAAATACGTGGCACATTGTGCTTGAGGTACCGGCTTTATGCCAGCACCGGCTGTCAGAAATGCGCAGTATTGAGCACTGAAGCACCCGTTTCGACGCTAACGGGCATAAAAGATTCAAATGATAGTCACTCAAACGTAACGACCGTTTCACAGCTCTGACACAGGATCTGCCTACCTTGGTCTACACCAGAAGGCAGCCGAAGCGCCCTCTGTTCATTGATGATAGTAGAGGGCCAGCATATGAGCGCAGCGATTCGAGTCGACCGTCTGAACAAGAGCTTCGGCCGTAAACAGGCGTTGTTCGATCTGGCGCTGTCGGTGCAGCCGGGCGAGATGGTGGCGCTGATCGGCGCCTCGGGTTCCGGCAAGTCGACCCTGTTGCGACATCTGGCCGGTCTGGCGCGTGGCGACGTCGGCAGCATCGAGGTGCTCGGGCGCCAGGTGCAGGCAGACGGGCGCCTCAATGGCGACGTGCGCCGCCAGCGCGCCGACATTGGCTACATCTTTCAGCAGTTCAATCTGGTCGGCCGCCTCAGCGTGTTGCAGAACGTGCTGCTCGGTGGTCTGGGGCGCATGCCGCGCTGGCGCGGCAGCCTCAGTCTGTTCAGCCCCGAAGAGAAACAGCGTGCGATGCAGGCGCTGGAGCGTGTCGGGCTGGCCGAGTTCGCCGCCCAGCGTGCTTCGACCCTGTCCGGCGGTCAGCAGCAGCGCGTGGCCATCGCCCGTGCGCTGTGCCAGCAGGCCGAGGTAATTCTCGCCGACGAGCCGATCGCTTCGCTCGACCCGGAGTCGGCACGCAAGGTGATGGAGATTCTCGCCGACATCAACCGCCGTGACGGCAAGACGGTGGTGGTAACGCTGCATCAGGTCGATTACGCGGTGCGCTATTGCCAGCGCGCCGTCGCGCTCAAGGGCGGTCGCATCCATTTCGACGGCCCGACCGAGGGCTTCAATCCCGATTTCCTCAACGACCTCTACGGCGGCGATCTCGATATCAGCCTGCTGTTGCCGCAGGGCCAGCGCCCGCGCGCCGTGGAGCGTCCGCTGACGCTGGCCAAGGCCTGACGTCCCCGATTCGAACCCTAACGCCAACCCGCAACAGGAGTGTGCTCCATGTTCAAACGCATCGGCCAGGTGCTGGCTGCCTCCGCGCTCGTCACCGGTTCCCTGCTGGGCTCGGTCCAGGCGGCCGAGGAACTCAACTTCGGCATCATTTCCACCGAGTCCTCGCAGAACCTCAAGGCCACGTGGGATCCCTTCCTAGCCGACATGAGCAAGCAGATCGGCGTGAAGATCAATGCCTTCTTCGCCCCCGACTACGCGGGAATCATCCAGGGCATGCGTTTCGACAAGGTCGACGTGGCCTGGTACGGCAACAAGTCGGCGATGGAAGCGGTCGATCGTGCTGGTGGTGAAGTCTTTGCCCAGACGGTGGCGGCCAACGGTGCGCAGGGTTACTACAGCCTGCTGGTGGCGCACAAGGACAGCCCGATCGACTCGGTCGAGGACATGCTCAAGAACGCCAAGTCCCTGAGCTTCGCCAACGGCGATCCGAACTCCACCTCCGGCTACCTGGTACCCGGCTACTACGTGTTCGCCCAGAACAACGTCGATGCCGGCAAGATCTTCAAGCGTTCGCTCAATGGCAGCCATGAAGTCAACGCGCTGTCGGTGGCCAACAAGCAGGTCGATGTCGGCACCTTCAACAGCGAAGGCATGGAGCGCCTGGAGGTGACGGCGCCGGACAAGGCCGCCCAGCTCAAGGTGATCTGGACGTCGCCGCTGATTCCCTCCGACCCCATCGTCTGGCGCAAGAACCTGCCGCAGGAAACCCGCGACAAGCTGCGTGAGTTCTTCATGACCTACGGCGCCAAGCCGGAAGAGAAGAAGGTGCTCGAAGGCTTGCAGTGGGGCCGGTTCAAACCGTCCGACAACGATCAGCTGCTGCCGATCCGTCAGCTCGAACTGTTCAAGAAACGCACCGAAGTGGCCAACAGCACCACGCTCAAGGAGGCCGACAAGCAGGCTCAGCTCAAGGAGCTGGACGCGGAACTGGCCAAGCTGGAGCAGCGCATGGCCGAGCGTGAGAAGCACAACGGCGCCAGCGCCGGTTGACCCTGGAGCCGCTCTGCGAAAGCCGGGCGGCTCACTCCACGTGCGTGATCGAGAGTTACCCATGACCACACTGACCACCGCCACCCCGGTCGCCGACGGCAAGCGCAGCTGGTTGCAACTGATCGGCTGGGGCCTGTTCTGCGCCGTGCTTGCCTGGTCCTGGCAGGGCGCGGAAATGAACCCGCTGGCGCTGGTGCGCGATGCCGGCAACATGGCCACCTTCGCCGCCGATTTCTTCCCGCCGGACTTCAGCAACTGGCAGCACTACCTCAAGGAGATGGTGATCACCGTGCAGATCGCCCTCTGGGGCACGGTGCTGGCCATCGTCTGCGCCATTCCGCTGGGCATCCTCTGTTCCGAGAACATCGTGCCCTGGTGGGTGTATCAGCCGGTGCGCCGGGTGATGGATGCCTGCCGTTCGATCAACGAGATGGTCTTCGCCATGCTCTTCGTCGTCGCGGTCGGGCTCGGCCCTTTCGCCGGCGTGCTGGCACTGTTCATCAGCACCACCGGGGTGCTGGCCAAGCTGTTCGCCGAGGCGGTCGAGGCCATCGATCCGGGCCCGGTCGAAGGTGTGCGTGCCACCGGTGCCAGCGCGCTGCAAGAGGTGATCTTCGGGGTCATCCCGCAGGTGCTGCCGCTATGGATTTCCTACTCGCTGTACCGCTTCGAGTCCAACGTGCGCTCGGCCACGGTGGTCGGCATGGTCGGCGCCGGCGGTATCGGCGTGATGCTCTGGGAGGCCATCCGCGGCTTCCAGTTCGCCCAGACCTGCGCGCTGCTGATCGTGATCATCCTGGTGGTGAGCGCCATCGACATCCTGTCCCAGCGCCTGCGCAAGCTTTTTATCTGAAGGAGAAAGAGGGCGCCTGCGTGCGTCCTTTTCAAACGATGAACTTGTCTAGACAAAGCGAGCCGCTGTACCGCGAACTGGCCGCCGTGCTGCGCGAGGAGTTGCAGCGCATGAACCCGGGCGACTACCTGCCCGGTGAGATGCAACTGGCCGCGCGTTTTTCGGTGAACCGCCACACCCTGCGTCGTGCGGTGGACGAGCTGGTACTCGAAGGTCGCCTGCTGCGCCGTCAGGGCAAGGGCACTCAGGTGCTGGCCAGGCCGCTGGTGTATCCGGTGGAGGCGGGTAGTGCCTTCAGCCAGTCGTTGTCGGCACTCGGCCACCGGGTCGAGGCGCTGCTGATCGAGCGCCTGCGTCGCACCGGCAGCGCTGAGGAATGCCGTCACCTGCAATTGCCCGACGGCAGCGAGCTGATCGAACTGGCCACCCTGCGCCTGCTCGACGGCCAGCCGCTGAGCCTGATCCGCCACCGCTTCTGCGCCAGCCTGGCGCCGTTGCTGGCCGACTACCGGGGTGGTTCGCTGCGCCAGTACCTGGCCGAGCACGACCTGCCTCTGGTGCGCACCTTCAGCCTGATCGGTGCGCGTCTGCCCAGCCGCGAGGAGGCTTCGCACCTGCTGATGCCGCGCCATGCGCCACTGCTCAGCGTGCTCACCCTGTCCCGCGATCCCGCCGGTCGCGCCGTGGAGCTGGCGCAGTCCAGCAGCCGCGCCGACCGCTTCCAGTACCAGGTAGCGACCTGATGGAGACCTGCATGAACGACCCTGATTCGAACATCGCCACGCGCCAGCGCTGGATGGGTGTGCTGGCCCGCGCGGGCCAGGCACTGGACAGCCATGAGGCGGCGCTCAAGGACAGCGCCTACCAACTGATCCGCGCACCCGAGGTGGGCATGGCCCTGGTACGCGGGCGCATGGGCGGCACCGGCAGCGCCTTCAACCTGGGCGAGATGACCGTGACCCGCTGCGTGGTGCGCCTGGCCGATGGGCGTACCGGCTACAGCTACCTGGCCGGCCGCGACAAGCGCCGCGCCGAGTTGGCGGCGCTGGCCGATGCCCACCTGCAGGGCAGCGACCAGGCGCGCTGGCTCAGCGAGCTGATCGAACCCCTGGCCCGCCAGCAGCGCGAACGGCGCATGGCTCGGGCCGCACGCACCGCCACCACCCAGGTGGAGTTCTTCACCCTGGTCAGAGGAGAGGATTGATGAACACCCCGCACGGCTCGCACTGGCTGCAACCGGCTTTCGATGACCCGGTGCTGGACGCCCAGGTCAGCTTTCGCGCCGCCCTGGGGGCACTGGCCGAGCCAGGGTTGCCGCGCAGCATGGATCGCGCCCATGTTCTCGGTGAGCTGGCCCCGGCCACCTATGGTCTGTGCCTGGCCTTTCTCGACAGCGATACGCCGCTGTGGCTGGCGCCGCGCTTCGACACGCCGCTGATCCGCGCCAACCTGGCGTTCCATTGCGGCTGCCCGATCGTCGCCGAGCGCGAGATCGCTCTGTTCGCCCTGCTCGACGAGAGCGAGCTGGATGACCTGTCGGACTTCGACAACGGCAGCGAACGTTATCCGGATCAGTCCTGCACGCTGCTGATCCAGTTGAGTGAGCTGCATGCCGGCCCGGCCCTGCGCTGGCGCGGGCCGGGCATCAAGGATGTGCGCAGCGTCAGCCTGCCGCTGGCGGCCGGTTTCTGGCAGCAGCGTCAGGCGCGCAGTGCCTTTCCCCGTGGGCTGGATTGCTTCTTCGCCGCAGGCGGCGAGGTCATCGGCCTGCCACGCAGCACCCGCGTGCTGATCGAAACCGAGGAGGCTGCCTGATGTATGTCGCCGTCAAGGGTGGCGAGCGCGCCATCGACAATGCCCATCAACTGCTGGCCAGCCGCCGCCGTGGTGATACCGCCGTCGCCGAACTGGGCGTGGAGCAGGTTCGCCAGCAGTTGCCACTGGCCGTGGCCCGCGTGATGAGCGAGGGCTCGCTGTACGACGAGGAGCTGGCCGCACTGGCCATCAAGCAGGCGGCGGGAGACCTGATGGAGGCCATCTTCCTCTTGCGTGCCTACCGCACGACCCTGCCGCGCTTCGGTGCCAGCGAACCGCTGGTCAGCACGCAGATGCAACTCGAGCGGCGTATCTCCGCCACCTTCAAGGATCTGCCCGGCGGCCAGTTGCTCGGCCCGACCTTCGACTACACCCACCGCCTGCTGGATTTCACTCTGCTGGCCGAGGGGGAGCATCCGGCGCCTGAGGCCGCAGCACCCCAGGAGCCGAAACCGTGCCCACGGGTGCTGGACTTTCTCGCCGAGGAGGGCCTGATGGCCCGCGAGCAGGACGACGGTGCTCCGGTGCCGGATATCACCCGCGAGCCGCTGGCCTTTCCCGCCAGCCGCGCCGAGCGCCTGCAGGCACTGGCGCGTGGTGATGAAGGCTTCCTTCTGGCGCTGGGCTATTCCACCCAGCGCGGTTACGGGCGCAACCATCCCTTCGCCGGGGAAATCCGAATCGGCGCCGTGGACGTGTGGATGACGCCCGCCGAACTGGGCTTCGCCGTGCCGCTGGGCGACATCGAAATCACCGAGTGCGAGATGGTCAACCAGTTCGTCGGCGAGCGTGCCGAGCAGGCGCAGTTCACCCGTGGCTACGGCCTGGCTTTCGGTTATGCCGAGCGCAAGGCCATGGGCATGGCCCTGGTCGACCGTGCGCTGCGTGCCGGCGAGTACGGCGAAGCAGTACAGGGCCCGGCGCAGGAGGAGGAATTCGTGCTGATGCACTGCGACAACGTCGAGGCGGCGGGCTTCGTCTCGCACCTGAAGCTGCCGCACTACGTCGACTTCCAGGCCGAGCTGGAGCTGATCCGCAAGCTGCGCCGCCAGGCACCGGCAGAGGAGAACCGCTGATGAACCTTTCGACCGCAAGTGGCGCCCGCGAGGCGTCGGCCTACAACTTCGCCTACCTCGATGAACAGACCAAGCGCATGATCCGCCGTGGCCTGCTCAAGGCGGTGGCGATTCCCGGTTACCAGGTGCCCTTCGGCGGCCGCGAGATGCCGCTGCCCTACGGCTGGGGCACCGGCGGCATGCAGCTGACCGCTGCCATCCTTGGTGCGGACGACGTGCTCAAGGTGATCGACCAGGGCGCCGACGACACCACCAACGCGGTGTCGATCCGCCGCTTCTTCGCCCGTACCGCTGGTGTCGCCACTACCGAGCGCACGCTGGAGGCCAGCGTGATCCAGACCCGCCACCGCATTCCGGAAACACCGCTGTCGGCCGGGCAGATCATGGTCTACCAGGTGCCGATCCCCGAGCCGCTGCGCTTCATCGAGCCATCGGAAAGCGAGACGCGCACCATGCATGCGCTGGAGGACTATGGGGTGATGCACGTGAAGCTGTACGAGGACATCGCCACCTTCGGCCACATTGCCACGGCCTACGCCTACCCGGTGACGGTGGACGAGCGCTACGTGATGGATCCATCACCGATTCCCAAGTTCGACAACCCCAAGCTGGACATGAGCCCGGCGCTGATGCTGTTCGGCGCCGGCCGCGAGAAGCGCCTGTACGCGGTGCCGCCATTCACCCGCGTGGTCAGCCTGGATTTCGAGGATCACCCCTTCGCCGTGCAGCGATGGGACGAATGCTGCGCCTTCTGTGGCAGCACCGAGTCCTTCCTCGACGAGCTGATCGTCGACGATGCCGGCAGCAAGCGCTACGTCTGCTCCGACACCGACTACTGCCGTCAGCGCACCGAGCACCTCGAGGAGAACCTGCAATGAGCGCCGTCGAACGTCTGCAACCTGCCGCGCAAACGCCCGAACCACTGTTCTCGGCGCGTGACCTGACTCGCCTGTACGGTCCGGACAAGGGCTGCCAGGGCGTGAGTTTCGACCTCTATCCCGGTGAAGTGCTGGGCATCGTCGGCGAGTCCGGTTCGGGCAAGTCCACCCTGCTCAGCCTGTTGTCCGGACGCTGCCCACCGGATCGCGGCACGGTGCGCTACCGGGGCCGGGAGGGCCAGTGGCTCGACCTGTACAGCGCCAGCGAGGCCGAGCGGCGCACCCTGTTGCGCACCGAGTGGGGCTTCGTCGAGCAGAACCCGCGCGACGGTCTGCGCATGGCGGTGTCGGCCGGCGCCAACATCGGCGAACGGCTGATGGCCCGGGGCGGGCGCCATTACGGCGAGCTGCGCGCCGCCGGGGTGCACTGGCTGAGCCAGGTGGAGATCGATCCGACCCGTATCGACGACCTGCCGCGCACCTTCTCCGGCGGCATGCAGCAGCGCTTGCAGATCGCCCGCAACCTGGTGTCCGCGCCACGCCTGGTGTTCATGGACGAACCCACGGGCGGGCTGGACGTGTCGGTGCAGGCGCGCCTGCTCGACCTGCTGCGCGGTCTGGTGCGCGAGCTGGATCTGGCGGTGGTGATCGTCACCCATGACCTGGCGGTGGCACGCCTGCTGGCCGATCGGCTGATGGTGATGCGCCGCTCGCGGGTGGTGGAGGCGGGGCTGACGGATCAGGTTCTCGATGATCCGCAGCATCCGTATTCGCAACTGCTGGTGTCGTCGGTGTTGCAGCCATGACTGAGCGCTGCCCGCTTGCGCATGACGCGGGATGTAGGACGGGTGTAACCCGCCACGGCAATGGCGGGTTACACCCGTCCTACGGCCTACAACCGTCAACCCGTAGCCTGGATGAAATCCGGGAAGCCCGTGCCCGCCACCCCCGGATTGCATCCGGGCCACGACAGCAATCGAGGTGTATATGAACAACCTGATCGAGGTCAGCGGCCTCAGCAAGACCTTCACCCTGCATCAGCAGAATGGCGTCGTCCTGCACGTGCTGCGTGACCTCAACTTCACGGTGCGTGGTGGCGAGTGCCTGGTGCTGTACGGCCAGTCCGGCGCGGGCAAGTCGACGCTGCTGCGTACCCTGTACGGCAACTACCTGGCCGCCGGCGGCAGCATCCGTATCCGTCACCAGGGGGCGCCGCTGGAGCTGGTCGGCGCCGAGCCGCGCCAGGTGCTGGCGGTGCGCCGGCAGAGCCTGGGTTACGTCAGTCAGTTCCTGCGGGTGATCCCGCGCGTCTCGACCCTCGACGTGGTGATGGAGCCGGCGCTGTCGCGCGGCTGGACGCGCAGCGACGCCGAGACGCGGGCCAAGGCGCTGCTGACCCGGCTGAACATCCCCGAGGCGCTCTGGCAACTGGCGCCGGGTACCTTCTCCGGCGGTGAGCAGCAGCGCGTCAACATCGCCCGGGGCTTCATGGTCGACTGGCCGGTGCTGCTGCTCGACGAGCCCACCGCTTCGCTGGACGACAGCAACCGCCAGGTGGTGCTGGAGCTGATTCAGGAAGCCAAGGCCGCCGGCAGCGCACTGATCGGCATCTTCCACGACCGCACTGCCCGCGAGGCGGTGGCCGACCGTTACCTGGACATGAGCGCCGCCGCTGCGCAACCGGAGTACGTCTATGTCGTCTGAACAGATTCTCAGCAATGCCCGTATCGTCACCGCCGATCGCGAATTCCTCGGCTCGCTGCTGCTGCGTGACGGGCTGATCGCTGCGCTGGATGAGGGTGCCAGCCGCCTGCCGCAGGCTCAGGATCTCGGCGGCGATTACCTGCTGCCGGGGCTGGTGGAACTGCACACCGACAACCTGGAAAAGCACATGAGCCCGCGCCCTGGCGTGGACTGGCCCTCGGCCTCGGCGGTGCTGACCCACGATGCGCAGATCGTCGCCGCCGGCATCACCACGGTGTTCGATGCGCTGTCCATTGGCGACATCAACCCGCGTGGCCGGCGCATGCAGCAATTGCCGGCGATGATCGAGGCCATCGCGGCCAGCGAGGCGGGCGGCCAGACCCGCGCCGAGCATCGCCTGCACCTGCGCTGCGAGCTGTGCCACCCCGATGCCCTGGCGATCTACCGCGATCTGGTGGAGCACCCGCTGGTGGCGCTGGTGTCGGTGATGGATCACTCGCCCGGCCAGCGCCAGTTCGCCAAGGTGGAGAAGTACCGCGAGTACTACATGGGCAAGTACCACCTGAGCCCGGCGGAGATGGAGGACTTCATCCAGGAGCAGATCGCCAACTCGCGCCAGTACAGCGACCGCCAGCGAAGTGCCATCGTCGAGGACTGCCACAGCCGGGGCATCTCGGTGGCCAGCCATGACGACGCGACCCTGGCCCATGTGCAGGAGTCGGCCGGCTTCGGCATGGCCATCGCCGAGTTCCCGACGACCCTGGAAGCGGCCAGGGCCAGTCACCAACTGGGCCTGAAGGTGCTGATGGGCGCGCCGAATGTGGTGCGTGGCGGCTCGCACTCGGGCAATATCGCCGCCGCCGAACTGGCGCGTCACGGCGTGCTGGATATCCTCTCCAGCGACTATTACCCGGCCAGCCTGCTGCATGCGGCCTGGCTGCTCGCCGGGCAGGACAACGACTATGATTTGCCTGCGGCCATCGCCACCGTGAGCCGCGCGCCGGCCAGGGCGGCGGGGATGGACGATCGCGGCGAGATTCGCGTCGGGCTGCGGGCCGACCTGGTGCAGGCCAGGGCGCATGGCGAGCAGCCGGTGATCCAGCAGGTGTGGCGCCAAGCACGAAGGGTGTTCTGATGCAGGGCAGGTTGATCTATCTGATGGGGCCTTCGGGTTCGGGCAAGGACAGCCTGTTGCAAGCCGCGCGTGCACCGCTGGAGGCGCATGGCTGCCGTTTCGCCCGGCGGGTGATCACTCGCAGCGCCGAGTCGGTGGGGGAAGACGCGCTGGGTGTCAGCCTGGCCGAGTTCGAGCGCCTGGAGGGCGAGGGCGCCTTCGCCCTGAGCTGGCGCGCCAATGGTCTGGCATATGGTATCCCGCGCGAAATCGACCACTGGCTGAGTGCTGGGCAGGATGTGCTGATCAACGGCTCGCGTGGCCATCTCGACGCTGCGCGCCGGCGTTACCCGGAACTGCTGGCGATTCTTCTGCAGGTCGATGAGGCCGTACTGCGCGAGCGCCTGCTGGCCCGTGGTCGGGAGACGCCGGAGCAGATCGAGCAGCGCCTGGCGCGCAGCCGCCGCTTGAGCACGAGCGGCACGGCGGCGCAACCTCACCTCGTCACCCTCGACAACTCCGGCCCTCTGCAACAGACCGTCAGCCGCCTGCTGCGACTGCTCGACGAGACACGCCGATGCGCCTGACCCTGCTCGGCACCGGCGATGCCCGCCAGGTGCCCGTGTACAACTGCAGCTGCCCGGCCTGCGATGCGGCGCGCGTCTATCCGTCGCGGCGCCGTGGCCCCTGTTGCGCGCTGGTCGAATGCGGTACGCAGTGCTGGCTGATCGATAGCGGCCTGAGCGATCTCACCGAGCGTTTTGCACCGCATAGCCTGAGCGGCATCCTGCAGACCCACTACCATGCCGACCACGCCCAGGGCCTGCTGCACCTGCGCTGGGGACAGGGACTGGTGATCCCGGTGCATGGCCCGGACGACCCGGACGGCCTGGCCGATCTGTACAAGCATCCCGGCATTCTCGACTTCAGTCAGCCGTTCACCGCCTGCGAACGCCGCCAACTGGGGGAGCTGAGCGTCACTGCCTTGCCGCTGACGCATTCCAAACCGACCTTCGGCTATTTGCTCGAAGGGCAGGGCAGGCGCATCGCCTACCTCACCGATACCGTCGGCGTGCCTGAGGCCAGCTGCGCGGAGCTGGCGCGTGCGCCGCTGGAACTGCTGGTGCTCGACTGCTCCAGCGCGCCACAAGCGGTCGCACCGCGCAACCACAACGACCTGACCCGTGCGCTGCAAGTCATCGAGCGTCTGCGCCCGGCACAGGCGGTGCTGACTCATATCGGCCACAGTTTCGATGCCTGGCTGCTGGATCATCCCGGCGCCTTGCCGGCGGGGGTGATGCTGGCCAGCGATGGCCTGGTGCTTTGAAACGAATGTAACCAGAGATTTCCGATTCGTGCGGCTTTGCCGGTACAGTGCAAGGCCTTCCGACTGTTTGCTGCTAGAACGCATGAACGCTCGCCGCATTACCCTGTTGCTGTGCACGGCCGAAACCCTTGGCATGGCCGGCTTTGCCCTGTTCGCCGCGCTGCTGCCGCAGTTCCAGGCACTCTGGGGTCTGAGCAATACCGAGGCCGGCTGGATCGGTGGCGGCTTCTTTCTCGGTTACATGCTGGCCGTGCCGGTGCTAACCGGCCTGACCGACCGTCATGACGCTCGGCTGATCTACCTGGCGGCCATGCTGCTGACGGCCGTGGCCAGTGCCGGTTTCGTCTTCGCCGACGGTTTCTGGTCGGCGCTGCTCTGGCGCGTGCTCGCCGGCATCGGTCTGGCAGGTACCTACATGCCGGGGCTCAAGGCGCTGTCGGAACGCATCGACGGGGCTTCGCAATCACGAGCAATCGCCTTCTACACTGCCAGCTTCGGCCTGGGCACGGCGCTGTCTTTCACCCTGTCCGGCGAACTGGCCAGTCTCGCCGGCTGGCAACTGCCGGCACTGCTCAGCGGCGCCTGCGCGTTGCTGGCCTGGGCGCTGGTGTACTGGGGGCTGGAGCCGAAAGCGGTGCAGGCCCATGCGCCGCGCAATCTGCTGGATCTGGCGCCACTGAAGAGTCGCGCGGTTCTGGCCTACTGCCTGGCCTATGCGATGCACAACCTGGAGCTGTTCGCCCTGCGTGCCTGGCTGGTGGCCTTCGTGGCGTTCTCCGGGCATTTGCAGGGGGGCGATCCCTGGCTGTCCGGCACCTGGGTGGCGATGCTGGCGACCCTGATCGGCATGCCGTCGAGCATCCTCGGCAATGAACTGGCACTGCGTTTCGGGCGCCAGCGCTGGCTGATCGGCGTGATGCTCGGTTCTGCACTGCTGGCTGCGGTGGTCGGCCTGGGGGCAGCCCTGCCGTTCTGGGTGATGCTGGTGCTGATTCTGATCTATGCGGTGACCGTGACCGCCGACTCCGCGTCGCTGACCGCCGGACTGGTCAGCGTGGCACCGGCCAGCCACCGGGGGGCCGCAATGGCACTGTATTCCTGCACCGGCTTCAGCGGTGCCTTTCTCGGTCCGCTGCTGTTCGGCATGACCCTCGACCTGCTGGGCGATGAACGGCTGCTCGGCTGGTGGGCGGCGTTCGCGCTGATGGGCCTGCTGCTGACCTTGGGCCCGCTCGCATTGCGCTGGGCGGGCAAGCCTGGTGACGAAGCCGATACCGCTCGGGGGTAGCTCGATCAGGGTGACTGCCCGTTCACCGCATAGTCCATTGCCTCGTGTCTGCCGGGGGTAATTTTCCCGGCGCCGCGTTCGTTCCTGAGTAGAGCGTTCGGGATACATGTGCTCGCAAGGCGCCAGACCCGGGAGATTACGTTTGCGGGCGCCGAGTGTGTCCGTCGAAAACCTGGTTGCCCGAAAGGACGCGGGAGCCTCCCGCATCCTTTCGGCTGGGGCTCAGAGGTTCTGTGCAGCAGCGGTCTTGCGGCAGTGCACCAGGGCGTCGCGGATCATGAAGTTGACCAGGGTGGGCGAGACGCCGAGTTCCCTGGCGATGTCTTTCTGCGGTACGCCGTGCAGGCGGTACATCTCGAAGGCGTAACGCGTGCGCGCAGGCAGATCGTTCAGGGCGTTATCAAGGGTGTTCAGGGCGTGCTGGTTGATGTGCGTGGCCTCGGGGGACGCGCTGGGGTTGGGGACGTTGAGGCCTTCCTCTTCGCTGCCGCTGTAGCGCAGTTCCATGGCTTGCCTGCGGTAGTGATCGATGGCCAGGTTGCGAACGATCTGGAACAGGTAGCTGAGTTGAGCCTTGAGCGAAGACTGTATCTGTGGGGCGTTGTGCAGCCTGAAGAATGCGTCCTGAACGACATCTTCGGCTCGGGAGTGGCAGCCGGTGATGCGGGCTGCGGTCTTGACCAGAAGGGTTCGGTTGTTGACGAAAGCCTGAAGCAGGGATGAGTGGCACGTACTTGTGAGGGTTTGTTCCGGCATGGAAATCACCTTGCGTCTGGTGAAGGTGGATGAGGAAGGCACACATCCGGAAACAAAGTATTTGTAGTGATAATGATTGTCAATATCGTTTGGGTTTTTTCTGTGACTCACTTCCGCTAGCCGCTGCCGGGCCTAATTATTCCCCCCTTCGATACGTCCTCTAGTCGATACCCAGCCCCCTCGGGTTCTCGCAGAGGATCAAGCAGATGTATTTCAGATCGTCGATTTGCCGGTGCCAGGAGCCTTGCGCGTGAGCGCTCTGCAGTTGTTCTGCCTGCCCCATGCGTGGGGGAGTGCGGCGTTCTATCGGCGCTGGAGCGAGTCGCTGCCGGAGTGGATTCAGGTGCGGCCGCTGGAGCTGCCCGAGCCAGGCGAGCTTGCTGCGGATGGGCGGCATGTGGATATCGACATGCTCGTCAGGCAACTGGCGGGCGAACTCACGGACGCTGCGCTGCAACCCTATGTCCTGTTCGGTCATGGGCTCGGCGGGTTGCTGGCGTATGAACTGGCTCATCGCTTGCGCCTGTGCGCTGCGGGCGAGCCGCTTGCCCTGTTCGTGTCGGGAGTGGTGGCGCCGTCACGCTGCGTTCGACACGGCGCTACCGAGATGCGTACGGACACCTGGCTGCATGCGCCCGACGAGGAACGTTCGGACAGTCCATTGCGCGAGGTTGCCGCCGCGCCTGCCGAACTGCCGTGGAGCGGTGGCTACGCCTATCGCCAGCGAGCTCCATTGCGTACCTCCGTCCATGTGCTGGCTCGCAGGCAGGGTGCGATAAGGGTGGAGGCGCTGCTCGAGTGGCAGCGGGAAACCCGTGGTGATTTCTCGCTGGACTTGCTGGAGAGACACCACTTTTTCATTCAACAGCAGGAGGCGCGAACCCTTCGCCTGGTGTGCCGCCACTGCGAACGCTATCTGCGGCACTGGCGTCTCGATGGGCGGCGTGCCGCAGGCTGAGCCGCCCTCCGATCGCCCCCAGGTTCCCCTATCAACCGACCGCAAGCCTTGAATCGGCGCAGGTGAAGACATGATGGATGCATTCGAAACCCCCACCACTCTGGTTCAGGCCCTGCGCCGCCGTGCCGAACAGATGCCCGAGCGCCTGGCGCTACGCTTTCTCGACGAGGACGACGGCGAGGGCGTGCTGCTCGGCTATGCCGACCTCGACCGGCGTGCGCGCGCCATTGCCGCCGCCTTGCAGGCGCGCGCCGAGCTGGGTGATCGTGCGGTGCTGCTGTTCCCCAGCGGGCCGGACTATGTCGCGGCATTCTTCGGCTGCCTGTACGCCGGCGTGATCGCCGTGCCGGCCTATCCGCCGGAGTCGGCGCGGCGTCATCATCAGCAGCGCTTGCAGTCGATCATCGCCGATGCCGAGCCACGCCTGATCCTCACCACTGCGGATCTGCGCGGGCCACTGTTGCAGATGAACGAGCAGCTGTCTGCTTCAGGCGCCCCGCACCTGCTCTGCGTCGATCAGCTCGACCTGGCCGGCGCCGACGCCTGGCTCGAGCCGGCGCTGGGGGGCGAGCATATCGCCTTCCTCCAGTACACCTCGGGCTCCACTGCGTTGCCCAAGGGGGTGCAGGTCAGCCATGGCAACCTGGTTGCCAACGAGGTGCTGATCCGTCGAGGTTTCGGCATCGGCGACGATGACGTGATCGTCAGCTGGTTGCCGCTGTACCACGACATGGGCCTGATCGGTGGTCTGCTGCAACCGATCTTCAGCGGTATTCCCTGCGTGCTGATGTCGCCGCAGTATTTCCTCGCCAGGCCACTGCGCTGGCTGGAGGCCGTCAGCCGTTACGGCGGCACCATCAGTGGCGGGCCGGACTTCGCCTACCGTTTGTGCTGCGAGCGGGTGGCCGAATCCGCGCTGGAACGTCTCGACCTGAGCCGCTGGCGGGTCGCGTTCTCCGGCTCCGAGCCGATTCGTCAGGACAGCCTGGAGCACTTCGCCGGGAAGTTCGCCGCCAGCCGTTTCGACGCCTCCGGTTTCTTCGCCTGCTACGGCCTGGCCGAAGCGACGCTGTTCGTCACCGGAGGGCAACGCGGGCAGGGGATCGCGGCGCTGTCGGTGGATGGCGAGGCGCTGGCGCGCAACCGCATCGCTGCGGGTGAAGACAGCGTGCTGATGTGCTGTGGCCGCAGCCAGCCGGAGCATGCGGTGTCGATCGTCGACGCGGCCAGCGGCCAGACATTGGCTGATGACCAGGTCGGTGAAATCTGGGCTGCCGGGCCGAGCATCGCTCACGGCTACTGGCGCAACCCCGAGGCCACGGCAACGACCTTCGTCGAGCGCGATGGCCGCACCTGGCTGCGCACCGGCGATCTGGGCTTTCTGCGCAGCGGCGAGCTGTACGTCACCGGGCGCCTGAAGGACATGCTCATCGTCCGTGGCCACAACCTCTACCCGCAGGACATCGAGCGTACCGTGGAGACCGAGGTCGCGGCGGTGCGCAAGGGACGGGTCGCGGCGTTCGCGGTCAAGGCCGACGGCGAGGAGGGGATCGGCATCGCCGCCGAAATCGGTCGTGGCGTGCAGAAGTCGGTACCCGCGCAGGAACTGATCGATTCGATTCGCCAGGCCGTGGCGGAGGCCTGCCAGCAGGCACCGCAGGTCGTGGTGCTGCTCAACCCCGGCGCCTTGCCCAAGACCTCCAGTGGCAAGTTGCAGCGTTCGGCCTGCCGGCTGCGCCTGGAGGACGGCACGCTGGACAGCTACGCCGTGTTCCCCGGCCTCGATGCCAGCCAGGATGACGTTGGCGCGCCCCTCGATGACGCCTTGCTGGAACGCATCGCTGCAATATGGAAGGCGCAGCTGGGCGTGGCGCAGGTTGCGCCGCGCGATCATTTCTTCCTGCTTGGCGGCAACTCCATCGCCGCTGCCCAGGTGGTTGCACAGGTGCGCGAAAGCCTCGGTGCCGCCATCGAACTGCGCCAGCTGTTCGAGGCGCCGACTCTGCAAGCCTTCAGCGCCGCAGTGGCCCGCCAACTGGCCGAAGGCGCCCCTGCGCAGTCGCCCATGGCGCATCTGCCGCGTGGTATCGACCTGCCGCAGTCGGCGGCGCAGCGCCGTCTCTGGCTGACCTGGCAGATCGATCCGCAGAGCGCCGCCTACAACATCCCCGGTGGTCTGCGTCTGCGCGGGGAACTGGATGAGGCGGCCCTGCGCGGCAGCTTCCAGCGTCTGGTCGAGCGCCACGAGTCGCTGCGCACGCGTTTTCTCGAACGCGATGGCGTGGCGCTGCAACGCATCGATGCGCAGGGCGAGTTCGCCTGGCACGTGCTCGATCTCGGCGGGCTGCCCGAGGGCGAGCGTGCCGCCACTGCCGAGCGGCAGCGCGAGGCCGAAGCGCAGCAACCGTTCGATCTGGAGCAGGGGCCACTGCTGCGGGTCAGCCTGGTGCGCCTGGCTGAGCAGGAGCACCAGCTCTGGGTCACCCTGCATCACATCGTCGCCGATGGCTGGTCACTGAACCTGCTGCTTGACGAGTTTTCGCGCCTGTACGCCGAGGCCTGTGGTGGTCAGCCGGCGAACCTGGCGCCGCTGGCGCTGCACTACGCGGAGTTCGCCAGTTGGCAGCGGCAGTGGCTGGAGGCGGGCGAAGGGGCACGTCAACGGGCCTACTGGCGCAAACAGCTGGGGAGCGAGGCGCCGGTGCTCGAACTGAGCACCGACCATCCACGCCGCGCCAGTCAGGCATCCCCGGCCGCACGCTACAGTGTGCGGCTCGACGATGCCCTGGCGCGGGCCATCCGCGACGCCGCGCTGGATCATGACGCCAGCGTCTTCATGTGGCTGCTGGCGGCATTCCAGGCGCTGCTGCACCGCCACAGCGGGCAGGGCGACATCCGTATCGGCGTGCCCAGTGCCAACCGCCAGCGTCTGGAAACCCAGGGGCTGGTCGGTTTCTTCATCAATACCCTGGTGCTGCGCGCGGCGCCGCAGGCGCGCCAGCCATTCGCCGCGCTGCTCGGCGAGGCGCGCGAAGCGACCCTGGGGGCGCAGGCCAATCAGGATCTGCCGTTCGACCAGGTACTCGAAGCCTGCGGTGAAGGGGGCCAACTGTTCCAGGTGCTGTTCAACCACCAGCAGCGTGATCTGTCCGTGCTGCGCAGGCTGCCTGGTCTGCTGGCCGACGAGTTGCCCTGGCACAGCCGCGAAGCCAAGTTCGATCTGCAGTTGCAGAGTGAAGAGGACGCGCGCGGTCGCCTGACCCTCAACTTCGACTATGCCGCCGACCTGTTCGACCAAGCCAGCATCCAGCGCTTCGCCGGGCAATATCTGGAGCTGCTGCGCCAGGTGGTGGACGATCCCCAGCGTTGCCTGGGTGACATCAGCCTGGTCGATGCCGCCCAGGCCACGCAGTTGCAGGCCTGGGGCAGCGCACCCTGCGAGCCGGCGCACGTCTGGTTGCCGGAACGGCTGGAGCGGCAATTGGCGTCATCCGCCGACTGCGTGGCCCTGGAATGGGATGGCGGCAGCCTCGATTACGCCGAGCTGCATGCGCGCGCCAACCGCCTGGCCCACTATCTGCGTGACAAGGGCGTAGGCCCCGATGTGCGCGTGGCGATCTGCGTCGAGCGTTCGCCGCAGTTGCTGATCGGCCTGCTGGCGATCATCAAGGCCGGCGGTGCATACGTGCCGCTGGATCCGGATTATCCCGTCGAGCGTCTGGCCTACATGCTGGCCGACAGCGGCGTCGAGCTGTTGCTGACCCAGAGCCTGCTGTTCGAGCGCGTGCCATCCGTCGCTGGCGTCACGCCGATCTGTCTGGACAACCTGCACCTCGATGGCTGGCCCGGTGCTGCTCCCGGTCTGCACCTGCACGGCGACAACCTGGCCTACGTGATCTACACCTCCGGCTCCACCGGCCAGCCCAAGGGCGTCGGCAATACCCATGCGGCTCTGGCCGAACGCCTGCAATGGATGCAGGCGACCTACGCGCTCGAGCGCGACGACGTGCTGTTGCAGAAGGCGCCGGTGAGCTTCGACGTATCTGTATGGGAATGCTTCTGGCCGCTGATCACCGGCTGCCGATTGGTACTCGCCGCGCCCGGCGAGCACCGCGATCCGGCGCGTCTGGTACAACTGGCACGGCAGTTCGGGGTGACCACGCTGCATTTCGTGCCGCCACTGCTGCAACTGTTCATCGACGAGCCTGGCGTCGCCGAAGGCACCCGTCTGCGCCGCCTGTTCTGCGGTGGCGAGGCGTTGCCTGCCGCGCTGCGTGATCGTGTGTTGCAACGCCTGCCGGCAGTGGCCCTGCACAACCGTTACGGGCCGACCGAAACGGCGATCAACGTCACCCACTGGCACTGCCGGGAGCACGATGGCGAGCGTTCGCCGATCGGCCGCCCCCTGGGCAACGTGATCTGCCGGGTGCTGGATGGTGAATTGAATCCGCTGCCGGCTGGTGTGCCCGGCGAGCTGTGCATCGGGGGGCTCGGGCTGGCCCGTGGCTACCTGGGCCGTCCCGGCCTGAGTGCCGAACGCTTCGTCGCCGACCCGTTCTCGGCCCATGGTGAACGCCTCTATCGCACCGGTGACCGGGTGCGCTGGAGTGCCGATGGCGTGCTGGAATATCTGGGGCGCCTCGACCGCCAGGTGAAGCTGCGCGGCTTTCGCATCGAGCCCGAGGAAATCCAGGCGCGCCTGCTGGCACAGCCGGGGGTGGCCCAGGCGGTTGTGCTGATCCGCGAGGGGCTGGCCGGCAGTCAGCTGGTGGGCTACTACACCAGCCAGGCGGACGCCGAAACCGAAGGCGAGCAGAGTGCGCGCCTGCGCGCTGCCTTGCAGGGTGAACTGCCGGATTACATGGTGCCGGCGCAACTGATGCGCCTGGCGCAGATGCCCCTGGGGCCCAGCGGCAAGCTCGACCTGCGGGCGCTGCCCGAGCCGGTGTGGCAGCAGCGCGAGCATGTCGAGCCGCGCAGCGAACTGCAGCGCCGCATCGCCGCGATCTGGCGCGAGGTGCTCGGGTTGGCGCAGATCGGCCTGCACGACGACTTTTTCGAACTCGGCGGCCATTCGCTGCTGGCGACCCAGATCGTCTCGCGCACGCGCCAGGCCTGCGACGTCGAGTTGCCGCTGCGCGTGCTGTTCGAGGCCAGTGAACTGGAGGCGTTCGCCGAGCAGGTGCGCCTGCTCCAGGCCAGCGGCCAGGGTGACAGCCAGGGCGCGATCCGTCGTATCGACCGCGAACTGCCGGTGCCACTGTCCTATTCGCAGCAACGCATGTGGTTCCTCTGGCAGCTGGAGCCGGACAGCCCGGCCTACAACGTCGGCGGTCTGGCACGCCTGAGCGGGCCGCTGGACGTGGCGCGTTTCGAGGCCGCGCTCCAGGCCCTGGTGCAGCGCCACGAGACCCTGCGCACCACTTTCCCCAGCGTCGACGGCGTACCGGTGCAGCGCGTGCACGGCGACGGTGGCGTGCGCATGGACTGGCAGGATTTCTCCGCGCTGGATCGCGTCAACCGCCGGCAGCGTTTGCAGACGCTCGCCGACAGCGAGGCGCACCGTCCCTTCGACCTGGAAAGCGGGCCGCTGCTGCGGGTGTGCCTGGTGAAGATGGCCGAGCGCGAGCACTACCTGGTGCTGACCCTGCACCACATCGTTACCGAAGGCTGGGCGATGGACATCTTCGCCCGCGAGCTGAGTGCGCTCTACGAAGCCTTCCTCGACGAGCGCGAATCGCCGCTGCAACCCTTGCCGGTGCAGTACCTGGATTACAGCGTGTGGCAGCGCGAATGGCTGGAGGCCGGTGAAGGCCAGCGTCAGCTCGACTACTGGAAGGCCAGGCTGGGCGATGAACATCCCCTGCTGGAATTGCCGAGCGACCGTCCACGGCCGCCGGTGCAGAGCCATCAGGGCGATCTCTATCGTTTCGATCTCAGTCCCGAGCTGGCCGAGCGGGTGCGCCGCTTCAACAGCGCACGCGGGCTGACGCTGTTCATGACCATGACCGCGACGCTGGCGACCCTGCTCTATCGCTACAGCGGCCAGCAGGATCTGCGCATCGGCGCACCGGTGGCGGGGCGAATCCGTCCGGAGAGCGAAGGGCTGATCGGTGCCTTCCTCAACACCCAGGTGCTGCGTTGCCAGCTCGACGGGCAGATGCGCGTCGGCGAGCTGCTGGAGCAGGTGCGGCAGACCGTGATCGACGGCCAGTCGCATCAGGATCTGCCGTTCGACCACCTGGTGGAGGCTCTGCAACCGCCGCGCAGCGCGGCCTACAACCCGCTGTTCCAGGTGATGTGCAACGTGCAGCGCTGGGAGTTCCAGCAGACCCGGCAACTGGCCGGGATGACCGTCGAGTACATCGCCAACGATGCACGGGCGACCAAGTTCGACCTCAACCTGGAGGTCACCGACCTCGACCAGCGCCTTGGCTGCTGCCTGACCTACAGCACCGACCTGTTCGATGAGCCGCGTATCGCGCGCATGGCCAGGCATTGGCAGAACCTGCTGGCGGCCATGGTCGATGAACCGCAGCGGCGCCTGGCCGACCTGCCGCTGTTGGACTGCGACGAGCAGCGTGGATTGCTTGCCAGCCTGGGTGGGGAGAGCGGTGAGGCGGGGTTGCAGAACACCCTTCACGGTTTGTTTGCCGCCCGCGCGGCGGCCACGCCGCAGGCACCGGCGCTGACCTTCGCCGGGCAGACCCTCGACTATGCCGAACTCGATGCCCGTGCCAACCGCCTGGCACGCGTGCTGCGTCGTCACGGGGTCGGTCCCGAGGTCAGGGTCGGCCTGGCCCTGGAGCGCTCGCTGGAGATGGTGGTCGGCCTGCTGGCCATCCTCAAGGCGGGCGGCGCCTATGTGCCGCTCGACCCGGAGTACCCGCTCGAACGCCTGCAATACATGATCGAGGACAGTGGCGTGCGTTTGCTGCTCAGCCACGCGCAGTTGCTGGAGGCACTCGGTGAACTGCCCGCCGGTGTCGCGCGCTGGTGCCTGGAAGAGGACGGCCCGGCACTGGACGAGGAAGACGCCGCGCCACTGCCTTCCTTCAGCGGCCCGCAGCATCAGGCCTACCTGATCTACACCTCGGGCTCCACCGGCAAGCCCAAGGGCGTGGTGGTGTCCCATGGCGAGATCGCCATGCATTGCCAGGCGGTGATCGAGCGCTTCGGCATGCGCGCCAGCGACTGTGAGCTGCACTTCTATTCGATCAACTTCGACGCTGCCAGCGAACGCCTGCTGGCGCCGCTGCTGTGTGGCGCGCGCGTGGTGTTGCGTGCGCAGGGGCAATGGGGGGCTGAAGACATCTGCGGGCTGATCCGCGAACAGGGCGTGACCGTGCTCGGCTTCACGCCGAGCTACGGCAGCCAGCTCGCCCAGTGGTTGCAGGGGCAGGGTCGGCAGTTGCCGGTGCGCATGTGCATCACCGGTGGCGAGGCGCTGACCGCCGAGCACCTGCAGCGAATTCGTCAGGCCTTCACACCTGAGCAGTTCTTCAATGCCTACGGGCCGACCGAGACGGTGGTGATGCCGCTGGCCTGCCTGGCCCCCGAGCAACTGGAGGAGGGCGCTGCCAGCGTACCCATCGGCAGCGTGGTGGGTGCACGTGTCGCCTACATCCTCGATGCC